>Ga0335070_10001931_pt1 | contig 24084 bp, 25 predicted proteins | sample Lox_Sample_13_FD_206722 | JGI IMG/M metagenome (GOLD analysis project Ga0335070, IMG submission 206722) | Soil microbial communities from Loxahatchee National Wildlife Refuge, Florida, United States - Lox_Sample_1.3 | ecosystem: Environmental > Terrestrial > Soil > Wetlands | place: USA...
CTCCTGGATCAAGTGCAGCCCGGGATGATCCTTGGGAAGGGCCAGGGGTTGCGCCGCGCCAGGGATGATGAGTTGCTCGAGACCGGGCTTGCGTGTCTCGCCCTTGGCCACGCCGACCAGTCGCACCTCCCCTACCCCGAGTTCCTCGAGCACGCTTTGTGCGCTCGACACCTGTCCTTTGCCGCCATCGATCAGGATCAGATCGGGCACCCGGCCCTCCCCCGCCACGATCCTGCGGTAGCGTCGATCGAGCACCTCGCGCATGGCGCCGAAATCATCCCCCGGCGTCACGCCCTCGATGTTGTAGCGGCGGTACTGCGCCTTCTTCATCTCGCTTTGGTCGTACACCACGCACGAGGCCACGGTAGCCTCGCCGAAGGTATGGCTGACGTCGAAGCACTCGATTCTCTGCGCGCTGGCGGGCAGGCCCAGCGCCTCCTGCAACGCCTGCAAGCGTGCCTCGTGCGTAGCCTGGAGCCGGAGCGACTGCTCGATCGCTAGCCGCGCGTTGGTCTGCGCCATCTCCAGCCACGCGCGCCGCTCGCCAGTCGCCGAGGAGACGATGTGCACCGGGTGTGCGGCCTGCTCGGACAGCAACTGTGCCAGCGCCGCGTCGTCCACCGGACGGTTGACCAGGATCAGCTGCGGCACTTCGCGGTTCAGGTAGTGCTGGCTCAGGAAGGCGGCCAGCGCCTCGGTTTCGTCGTAGCCCTCCGAATGCTCCGGGAAGAAGGACTTGTCGCCGCGATGCAGGCCGCCCCGGATGCTGACCAGATTGCAGCACAGCACGCCGGAGTGGGCCGCAAGCGCGACGATATCTACGTCCCGCCCCGCCTCGGTGGTGACGAACTGCGTCTGGCGCACGCCGCGCAGCGCGCGGATCTGGTCCCGATATTGCGCCGCTCGCTCGTACTCCAGCGCTCCCGCTGCCTCGGCCATTCGTGCTTCGAGGCTCTGCAGCACCTCATCGTCGCGGCCGCGCAAGAACAGCTCGGCGTTGCGTACGTCCTCGGCGTAACTGGCGGGATCGATCAAGCCGACGCAAGGACCGCTGCAGCGGCGGATCTGGTGCAACAGGCACGGACGCGAGCGATTGCCGAACACCGTGTCCTCGCAGGTGCGCAAGCGGAACACCTTCTGCATCAGGTGGATGCTCTCGCGCACTGCGCTGGCGGAGGAAAACGGTCCGAAGTAGCGGTTGGACTTGTCGAGCGCGCCGCGGTGGAAGGCCAGCTGGGGAAACCGATGCCCGGTCAGCATCAGGTAGGGGTAGGACTTGTCGTCCCGGTACAGAATGTTGTAGCGAGGGACGAGCGTCTTGATCAGGTTATTCTCCAGCAGCAGCGCCTCGGATTCCGAGCGCGTAGCGGTGGTCTCGATCCGCCGCACCTGCGACACCATCACCTGAATGCGGTGGTCCAGGCTGCCGGTCTTCTGGAAATACGATGCCACGCGCTTGCGCAGGTCGCCCGCCTTGCCCACATACAACACCTCCCCTCTGGCGCCGATCATGCGGTAGACGCCGGGCAGGTGCGGGAGCGCGGAGACGACCTCTGCGAGCTCCGGCTCGGGCGGCACAGCTGCCTCACTCGCGGCCGGTGGCAACGCGTTGTGGCGCAGATGAGCGGGAACCTTGGTGCGCTTCATGGCTCGGGGTAGCGGGCGGGCCCCCAGAGGCGAATCGTCCTGGCGGTCGGACCGCAGCGCTGCTCGGGCCGATGCAGGTGCGCTAGGGCGCCGAACCGGCCGCAACGGCCGTCCTGGAGGCTCGCCGATCGCAGCATTATAGCTGTGCCCCTCTGCGCGGCGGGTAGCATCGGGTAGAATGTCAGTTTTTTTCCGGCGAGGCGTCAGGCTCAATCATGGCGAAAGTATCGGCCACCGAAATCCGTTCCGGCAACCTGATCGAATGGGACAAGCGCGTCTGGCGCGTGCTCAAGTCCTATCACGTGCATGTCGGCGGCCGCGGCGGCGCCTTCATGCAGGTCGAGATGAAGGACATCGAGTCGGGCACCAAGAGCAACACGCGCTTCCGCACCGATGAGAAGATCGAGCGCGCCTTCGTCGAGCCGCGCGAGATGCAATACCTGTACAGCGATGGGGACAGCTATTGGTTCATGGACAGGCAGACCTTCGAGCAGATGTCTCTGCCGCGCGACCTGCTCGAGGGTCAGATCGAGTTCCTGCTACCCAACACCGATGTGCAAGTCAACTTCCACAACGAGCGACCCATCGGCGTTCAGTTGCCTTCGAGCGTGATTCTCACGGTGACCGACACCGAGCCCAGCCTAAAGGGCGCGACGGTGACCGGGTCGTTCAAACCCGCCAAGATGGAGACGGGGCTGGTCGTGCAGGTGCCGCCGTTCGTTGAGCAAGGCGAAAAGATCAAGGTCAATACCGACACCGGCGAATACATCGAACGGGCCTGATACCGCCCCGGAGGGCGGCGTTCCCCGGCCGGCTCAGTCGCGCGGGCGAAACGGAATCACCCGGGCAGGCGCATGCACCTGCGCGCGCAGATCGGCCTGCGCGAGCCGGTCGAGCGCCTCGTGCAGCGCTTGGAACTTGTCCCACATCATGGAGTGCAGCCGCAGGGCCGCGCCAAGCGGGGTCTTAGCGCGCATGCGCTCGAGGTCGATACGGAACTGCAACCCTCGCAAGCGCGGCCGCATCGCTTCGGGCGCATGCGCGATGACCGCTTCGATCGCCTCACGTCGGCGCCGCTCGAACGCAGGCGGGTCTTCGCGTGCCAAACGCTCCCATTCGGCGAGGTCGAGTCGCGCAGGCGTGCGGCTGTGTTTGTCAGCGCTCTCGTGCATCTCCTGCCGAGTGTAACACCCGCGGAAGGATCATCCACGACGCGCGAATAGTTTGACAATCGCGCGCGCGGGAGGCGTGGCGCCCAGCTCCGGCTGCAAGGTGGCGTGGTCGATGCCGAACCGCTCCAGCAGCAAGCGCCGCGAATGGTCCAGCACCTGCGGCCACTGCGTGAGGTCCTCGATCTCCACGTGCGCCGACAGCGCCACCTGCCCGGTCGAGATGTTCCAGATATGCAGGTCGTGCACGCCATGCACCCCGGGTACGCGCGCCAGCGCGCGGCCGACCTCGGGAAGCTGCAGCGTGCGGGGCACGCCCTCCATCAGAACATGCAGCGCTTCGCGCAGCAGGCTCAGCGTCGACGCCAGGATCAGCGCAGCGATCGCAAGGGACAGGATCGGGTCGATGGGATTCCAGCCGGTGAAATAGATCACCGCGCCCGCTGCCAGCGCTGCTACCGAACCGAGGACGTCGGAAGTGACATGCAGCAGCGCCGCGCGTACGTTGAGGTTGCGCTCGCCGCTGCCGATCACGTAAGCCACGACGAGATTGAGCAGCAGCCCGACGAAGGCTACCACCATGACACCCAGCCCCGTCACCGGCGTGGGGTGCAGCAAGCGGCTGATCGCCTCGACCGCGATCAGCACGACCACCAGGAGCATCGCCAGCCCGTTGACGAACCCGGCTACCACCTCGGCTCGGGCCAGTCCGAAGGAATGGCGTGCTCCGCCGGGACGCTGCGCCAGCCAGGACGCGAACCACGCCAGCGAGAGCGCCAGCGCATCCGAGAACATATGACCGGCATCGCTCGCCAAGGCCAGCGAGCCGAACCACCAGCCGGACACGAGTTCGACGAATGCATAGCCGGCCGTGAGCCCTACCGCCCAGGCCAGCGAGCTGCCGGCGCTTCGGTGCACATGCGGCCCGTGCCCGTGCTCGCGAGCGTGGCCGTCGGTGTGGTTGTGCATGAACTGCTCCGATCGAATCAAGAGGTCGTGTGGACACTCAGCGCGCTGGCCAGGACAGCCTTGGCTTGCACCCAGCCGGGGTCGGCCGCGCAGCCGGACCGGTCGGTCCCCATCACGCTGCAATTCAGCGCCAGCAGACGCCGCGCCGACTCGGCCGAGGGCGCCCACTCGAGCTCGGCCAGCAACCGGTCCGCCTCCGCTGGAGCATTGCATACCAGCACCATGTCGCAGCCCGCTTCCAGCGCGGCCCGGCCGCGCTGTGCGATGTCTCCGGCGACACCGGCGGCCGCCATGCTCAGATCGTCGCTGAAGATCGTACCCTGGAACCCGAGCTTGCCTCGCAGGATGTCTTGCAGCCAGATGCGCGAAAAACCCGCCGGTACCGAATCGACCTTGGGGTAGATCACATGCGCGGGCATGACGGCTGCCAGCCCACGCGGGATGAGCCACTTGTACGGAACGAGGTCGTCTGCATCGATCTGCGCAAGGCTGCGCTCGTCAACCGGGACGTCGGTGTGCGAATCCGCTGCCACGAAACCGTGCCCCGGGAAATGCTTGCCCACCGCCAGCATCCCGTAACGGCGCAGTCCGGCGATCAGCGCTTGTGCCAGCGCGCCTACCGCTTGCGGATCGCGGTGGAACGCGCGATCGCCGATGACGCTGCTCTCGCCGAAGGCCAGGTCGAGCACCGGAGCAAAGCTGAAATCCACCCCGCTGGCGGATAGTTCCGCTCCGATGATCTCGCCGATGGCGTGCGCCAAGGCGAGCCCCTCATCGCGGTCGCGCTCCCACACTCGGCCGACCAGCGCCATCGGGGGCAGCCGGGTGAAGCCTTCCCTAAAGCGCTGCACGCGACCCCCTTCCTGGTCCGCCGCGATCGCCAAACGCGGCTCGCGCAGCGACGCGATCTGTGCGGTCAACGCGGCAAGCTGCGCCGGATCGGCGTAGTTGCGGGCGAACAGGATCACTGCGCCGACGCTCGGATGCAACAGCCGCCGGCGGTCGTCGTCGGTGAGCTCCGTGCCCGCCACGTCGACCATGACGGACCCGAGCGGAAGTCGCGCCGGGCTGCTCACGGCTCCCCGTGTTGCGCCTGCGCGTGGCCCTCGAGGACCACAAAGGCACATGCCACGCTGCGCTCGTGGCTGACCGAGACGTGATGCGAAGTCACGCCATGGCTTCGCACCAGCGCGGCGAGCTTCGGCTCCAGCAGCAGGACCGGTTTGCCCAACGTGTCGTTGGTGACGTTGATGTTGGACAGAGAAACGGGGTAGCGCAGCCCCGTTCCGAAGGCTTTGGCGAACGCCTCCTTGGCAGCGAACCTCCCGGCCAGATGTTGCGCCTTGTTGCTTGCGCGTCGGAAGTCGCCCCACTCGCTCGGACCGAGGACGCGCTTGGCAAAACGCTCGCCGTATCGCTCGAGCATCTGGCTCACGCGGGCGATCTCGACCAGATCCGTGCCGACTCCGTAAATCATGCTCCGCCGCGCGCGATCGCTTCCAGGTAGAGCTGCACCGTGCGCGGCATGCCGAACTCCAGTGCATCCGAGATCAGCGCGTGCCCGATAGATACCTCCGCGACGCCGGCCACAGCTCGCAGGAACACGGGTAGATTGTCGCGGTTGAGATCGTGCCCCGCATTGACCTGCAGGCCCGCCTGCGCAGCCGCGCGGGCAGCCGCAGCGTAACGCTCCAACACGGCGCGCTCGGCCTCGCCGCCGAAGGCTCGTGCGTAGGGCTCGGTATACAGCTCGACGCGGTCTGCCCCCAGAGCCTTGGCGGCCGCCATGGAGGCGGGCTCGGGGTCCATGAACAGGCTGACCCGCGCGCCCAGCGCCTTCAGCTCCGCGATCAGGGACGTCAGCCGCGCGCCATCGCGCTGCAGATCCCAGCCGTGGTCGGAAGTAGCAGCAGCGGGCTCATCCGGCACCAGGGTGCATTGGTCGGGGCGCACCGCACGCACCAGCGGAAGCATCTGGTGGAAGGGATTGCCCTCGATGTTGAACTCCGCGCCGGGCCAGGCGTGCAGCAGAGCATGCAGGTCGTGCACGTCGTGCACGCGAATGTGCCGCCCATCCGGACGCGGGTGCACGGTGATGCCATGGGCGCCAGCCTCCAAGGCCAGGCGCGCGAGATGAGTGACGCTCGGAATGCCGATCGTGCGCGAATTGCGCAGGAGCGCGACTTTGTTTACGTTGACGGACAGCCTGGTCATAGCTGCTGCATCTCCCGCAACAGCTGCCGCGTGTACAGCTCCTGCCCGGCCAGCTGGTGGCTGAGGATGTGCCGCATCAGCGCGCGGCTCTCGGCCACAGTCTGCGGGCTGGCATAGTCTTCCTGCGCCATGTCCAATAGCGTGCGTCCGCTGACCGCCACCGGGGCCCGCTCCAAGTCCGCCCCGCTCACCGCCACCGGACCGCGCTCCGGCAGGTAGGTGTACCGCGCGAGCGGGTCGATCGCCGAACCCTGGCTGTCGCGCTCCAGTAGCAGCGCATAACCGATCTCCGCGAGCAACCGTTTCTCGAACCGCCGCAGAACCGCGGCCGGGGGTTCCTGGTTGCGCAGCGCGACCAGCGCCGCCTCGTAGCCAGCGAACAATCCTTCATGGGCATCGTCGCGCGCCGTCAGCTTGAGCAGCAGCTCGTTCAGGTAGAAGGCGCAGATCAGCGGCATGCCACTCAGCTGCGGGTGGCCCGCCAGCCACTCGGCCCGGTGCAGCAGGCGCAGTTCGGCGCGACCGGACCACCAAAGCAGCACGGGCTGGAACGGCATCAGCAGCCCGCGCAGTGCCGACTTCGGCCGCCGCGCGCCCTTGGCGACCAGAGGCACACGGCCATGCGCGCAGGTGAACGCCTCGACGATCAGACTGGTTTCCTTGAAAGGATAGGTGTGCAGCACGTAGGCCGGCTCGGCCTCGTGAACCGCCGGCTTGGCTCGCGGTGCTGACAGCGGGGCGTTCATGCTGGAAATTCAATCATAGCCGAGCTGCGTGAGCAGCGCGGGATCCTCGGCCCAGCCCTCGCGGACCTTTACCCATAGCTCGAGGTGGACCTTGCCGCCGAACAGCCGCTCCATGTCCAGCCGCGCCTGCGTTCCCACCTCCTTGAGCTTGCTGCCGCCCTTGCCGATGACGATCGCCTTCTGCCCGGGTTTATCCACCAGGATGGTTGCATGGATCCTGCGCAGCGCCCCTTCCTGCACGAACCGGTCGATTTGCACCGCGGTGGCGTAGGGAACTTCCTCACCCAACAGCCGGAACAGCTTCTCACGCACCAGCTCGGCGGCCAGCTGGCGTTCGCTGCGATCGGTGATCTCGTCTTCCGGGTAGAGCGGCTCGCCTTCGGGAAGCAGCGGCGCCAGCGCTGCGAGCAGCTCATCGCTACCCAGCCCGGTGCGCGCGCTCACCGGGACGATGGCATGCCACGCTCGCAGCGCGCTCGCCTCCTGCATCAGCGGCAGCAATGCAGTCTTGTCCTTGATCGTGTCGACCTTGTTCACTGCCAGGACCGCAGGCAATGCGGCAGGCACCTCGGCGACGATCTGGCGGTCCTGCGCCTGCAGCCGCGGCGGCTCTATTACCACGACCACTGCATCCATCGTCTCGAACGCCTGCGCCACCGCGCGGTTCAACCGCCGGTTCAGCTCGCCGCCGTGACGGCGCTGGATCCCCGGCGTGTCGACGAAGACGAACTGCTCGCTGGCTGTGGTGAGGATCCCGAGCACCCGATGGCGCGTGGTCTGCGGCCGCCGGGAGGTGATGCTGATCTTCTGACCGACCAGCCGGTTGAGCAAGGTGGATTTGCCGACATTGGGCCTGCCGACCAGGCCGACATAGCCGGCACGCGACACCGCTTGCGTCATCCCTGCCTGGCCTTCGCCAGCTCGTAGGCGGCCTTCGCCGCCGTTTGCTCCGCGGCGCGCCGCGAGGGCCCTTCCCCTTCGGTTCGGATGTCCAGCGGCGGGATCAGGCATTCCACCCGGAACTGCTGCTCGTGGGCCTCGCCGCGCACTTCGACGACGTTGTACTGGGGCAGCCCGAGCCGGCGTCCCTGGAGCAGCTCCTGCAACCGGGTCTTCGGGTCCTTGCCCTCGGCGCGCGGGTCGAGATCGGCCAGCAACGGCCGGTATAGGCGCTCGACCGCCGCGGCCGCGGCGGCGAAGCCTCCGTCCAGGTAGATCGCTCCGAGCACCGCCTCGAATGCATCGGCCAGGATCGACGGCCTGCGAAATCCACCGCTCTTGAGCTCGCCCTCGCCCAGTCGCAGGTGGCTGCCCAGATCCAACTCGTTGGCCAGCAGCGACAAGCTGTCCTGGTTCACCAGGCTGGCGCGCAGCCGCGACAGGTTGCCTTCCGGCAGAGCGGGGAACGCGTGGTAGAGCAGCGCGGCGACCGAGCAGTTCAGCACTGCATCGCCGAGGAATTCCAGGCGCTCGTTGTGGGGAGCGCCGAAGCTGCGGTGAGTCAGCGCCTGTCGCAGCAGGCCCGGGTCCTCGAACCGGTAGCCCAGGCGCGTGGTCAGCGCATCGGGGCTCATCGACCGCCCGGGTACGGCGTCAGTTGCGCACCTCGAAGTCGATGCAGGCGCTGACGTTGGCGAACAGCGGCACCTTCACACCGTAGCTGGCGACGATGGTGAAGCCGCCCGAGCCCTCTTTGGTGATCTCGAGGTCATCGGCCTTGAGCGAGCTGATGTTGTCGATTTCAGCGCGCTTCTCGAAGGCGATCTTGAGGTCCTTGACGCTGGCGCCACGCATCTCGGGCGAGCGCGCCAGGTCGCGCAGAACCTTCTGCACCGTGAAGTACTCGATGTAGCTCGGCAGCAGCTTGAAGCCGACCAGCGCGACGAACGCCACGATGCTGGCAACGATGATCAGGCCGACCAGGCTCAACCCACGCTGATGTTTCATGCGCATCTCCTACCAGGCTATTGAAGAACTCGGCGCCGGCTATTCGATCCCGCTGCCAACGCGGCTGAAATGGTCGAAGTTCCACCAGATCATGAACGCGCGCCCGACGATGTTGCGTTCCGGGACGAAACCCCAGTAACGGCTGTCGCTGCTGCTGTCCCGGTTGTCGCCCATCATGAAGTAATGCCCAGGGGGCACCGTGCATTCAATGCCGTCGGCATTGTAGGCGCAGTTCTCATGATGCGGGAACTGCGGGCTGCCGATCAGTTTCAGCGGGGGATCGGCCGGCACCACCAGGATCGGGTGGTTGTGCGTGCCCAGCGTTTCCTTGTAACGCTCGGTGCTCACCAGGCGGTTTCGTTCATCGAAATAGCGGAAATCGCCGTCATACTCGGTCGCAACCGGCTGCCCGTTGATGGTCAGGCGTTTGCCGCGATAGACGATGCGGTCGCCCGGCACACCCACCACACGCTTGATGTAGTCCAGCGAGGGGTTCTCGGGGTAGCGAAACACCATCACCTCGCCGCGCTGCGGCTGGCTGACGTCGAGCACCTTCACGTTGACCACCGGCAGCCGGATGCCATAGGTGTACTTGTTCACCAGGATGAAATCGCCGACCAGCAGAGTCGGGATCATCGAGCCCGAGGGGATCTTGAACGGCTCCACCAGGAACGAGCGCAGCAGGAACACGATCAGGATCACCGGGAAGAAGCTCTTGGAATACTCCACCCACCACGGCTCGCGCCCCGGGCCCTGCTGGATCTCGCGCAGGATCCCCTCCTTCCTGGCCTGGTAATCGGCCTCGGACTCGCCCGGCTTGAGGGCAAGACGCGGTTGTGCCTGGCCGAGCGCGGCGCGCACCGCCCCCTCCCTGCGAGCGCGCAGCCAGAAACGGTCCAGCAGCCAGATCCCGCCGGTGAGGACCAGCAGGAGCAGCATCAACAGGGCGAAGTTCATATCGGGTGTGGGATGTCGGGTTGGGGTGGGCCGGCCCGTCCGCCGTCCAGCGCGGCCTACTTGCCTTCCACCTGCAGGATCGCCAGGAACGCCTCCTGGGGAATCTCGACGGTGCCGATCTGCTTCATGCGCTTCTTGCCCGCCTTCTGCTTCTCGAGCAGCTTGCGCTTGCGGGTGACGTCGCCCCCGTAGCACTTGGCCAGCACGTTCTTGCGCAGCGCCTTGACCGTCTCGCGGGCGATGATATGCGAGCCGATAGCCGCCTGCACTGCGACATCGAACATCTGGCGGGGGATCAACTCGCGCATCTTCTCCACCAGCTCGCGTCCGCGCTGCTGCGCGCTGGCGCGATGGACGATGAGCGACAGGGCATCCACCCGCTCGCCGTTGATCAAGATGTCGAGCTTGACCAGATCTCCGGCGCGGAACTCCTTGAAGTCATAGTCGAGCGAGGCATAGCCGCGGCTCACCGACTTGAGCTTGTCGAAGAAGTCCATCACCACTTCGTTGAGCGGCAGCTCCCACGTGAGCATCACCTGCCGGCCCATGTACTGCATGTTCTTCTGCCCCCCGCGCTTGCTGGTGCACAGTGTCATGACCGGCCCGACGTAGTCGCTGGGGGCCAGGATGGTCGCGGTGATCACCGGCTCGCGGATCTCCTCGATCTTGGAGGGATCGGGCAGGCGCGAGGGGTTCTCGACCTCCACCACGCTGCCGTCGCGCATCAGGACCTGGTATACCACGGTGGGCGCCGTGGTGATCAGGTTCATGCCGTACTCGCGCTCCAGGCGCTCCTGCACGATCTCCAGATGCAGCAGCCCCAGGAAGCCGCAGCGGAAGCCGAAGCCCAGCGCCTGCGAGGTTTCCGGTTCGAAGCGCAGCGAAGAGTCGTTCAGGTGGAGCTTCTCCAGGGCATCGCGCAGTGCGTCGTACTCGTTGGCCTCCACCGGGTAGAGCCCGGCGAACACCTGCGGCTTGATTTGCTTGAAGCCCGGGAGCGGTGCGGCGGCTGGCCTGTGCGCCAGGGTGATGGTGTCGCCTACCTGAGCATTGCGCAGCTCCTTGATGCCGGCGATCACGAAGCCTACCTCCCCGGCCGACAGGCAGTCGCGCTGCACCGACTTGGGTGTGAACACCCCGACCTGCTCGCACAGGTAGGAGGCCTGGCTCGACATCAGCAGGATCTTGTCCTTGGGAGCGAGCGCGCCGTCCACTACCCGGACCAGCATCACGACCCCGACATAGTTGTCGAACCAGGAATCGATGATCAGCGCCTTGAGCGGAGCAGCGGGGTCGCCGCGCGGGGCGGGCATGCGTTGCACGACCGCCTCGATGACGTCGACCACGCCCTCCCCGGTCTTGGCGCTGCAGCGGATGGCGTCCTTGGCCGCAATCCCGATGATGTCCTCGATCTCGGTGATCACACGGTCCGGCTCGGCCGAGGGCAGGTCGATCTTGTTGAGCACCGGCACCACCTCCACACCCAGCTCGATCGCGGTGTAGCAGTTGGCCACCGTCTGCGCCTCCACTCCCTGGGAGGCGTCGACCACCAGCAGCGCGCCCTCGCAGGCCGAGAGCGAGCGGGAAACCTCGTAGGAGAAGTCCACGTGGCCCGGGGTGTCGATCAGGTTGAGCAGGTAGGTCTTGCCGTCCCGCGCGCGGTAGGACAGCGCGGCAGTCTGAGCTTTGATGGTGATGCCACGCTCGCGCTCCAGCTCCATGGAATCGAGCACCTGGGCTTCCATCTCCCGGTCGGACAGCCCGCCGCAAAGCTGGATGAAGCGATCGGCTAAGGTGGACTTGCCGTGGTCGATATGGGCGATGATGGAGAAGTTGCGAATGTGCTCCATGAGCCTCACGCTAAAAGGGGCGCTTGACTGCCCAAGCGCCCCTCTAAACCGCAGGAAAACACGAATCTTAGCAGGTTGCCGCAGTGCAACCCACTGCGCTTCGCGCCGCGCTCCGTCACTGCCGGGCTGGCGCGGGCACCACCCGGCTCCGGTCAGTTGGCGCCGAGCCGCAGCGGCACGTAGATGGACGCATCGCCGCGCTTCACCAGCAGGGCCACGGAGCGTGCCTTGTCGCCGCTCGCGAGCAGCCGGTTGAGTTCCTCCACCGATTTGATTTCCTGGTTGTTCAGCGCAAGGATCACATCCCCGCGCCGGATGCCGGCACGAGCGGCGGCGCCCTCGGCATTCTCCACGAGCACCCCGCCAGCGATGTTCAGCTCGCGCCGCTGGTCGGCGCTCAGCTCGCTCAGCGTGAGGCCGGCCTTCGCTGCCGCATCGCCGGGGGCCTTCTTGGATTGGGATCGCTTGCTGCCCCGCTCCTCGGGGGTTTCGCCCACGGTCAGCGCCAAGTCCTTGCGCTCGCCTTTGCGCCACACTTGCACCGTGACCTTGGCGCCAGGTTTGGTGGACGCCACGATGCGGGGCAGCTCGTTGGACGATGCAACGTCCTTGTTGTCGAATTTCAGGATCACGTCGCTCGCTTGGATCCCCGCCTTGTCCGCGGGGCCGCCTTTCTCCACCGAGTTGACCAGGGCGCCGGTCGCTTTGGGCAGTCCGAACGAGTCGGCCAGCTCCTTGGTTACCTCCTGGATGACCACACCGATGCGGCCGCGGCTGATCCTGCCGGTCGCCCGCAGCTGGTTGGCGATGTCCATCGCCACGTCGATCGGGATCGCGAAGGATACGCCCATGAAGCCGCCGGTGCGGCTGAAGATCATGCTGTTCATGCCGACCACCTCGCCTTTGAGGTTGAACAGCGGCCCGCCGGAGTTGCCCGGATTGATCGCCACGTCCGTCTGGATGAATGGCACGAAGGTTTCCTGCGGCAGCGAGCGGCCCTTGGCGCTAACGATGCCCGCGGTCACGCTGTTCTCGAAGCCGAACGGGGCGCCGATCGCCACCACCCATTCGCCGACGCGCAGCTTGACCGGGTCTCCGATCTGGACATGCTGCAGGCCGTACGCCTCGATCTTGAGCAGCGCCACATCGGTGCGCTTGTCGCTGCCGATCACTTTCGCCTTGAACTCTCGCTTGTCGGTGAGCTTGACGGTGATGTCGTCGGCCGCCTCGACCACATGGGAGTTGGTCAGCAGGTAGCCGTCGTCGGAGATCAGAAAGCCCGACCCGAGCGAGCGCGCCTCGTATTCGCGCGGCTGTGGCGGCCCGAAGCGCCGGAAGAAGTCGAAGAACGGGTCGTCCTCGGCGCCCGGCGGAAGCTCCTGGTTGCCGCGCACGGTAGACGTGGTGCTGATGTTGACCACCGCAGGGCCTTGCTTTTCCGCCAGGTCGGCGAAGTCGGGCAGGTCCCGGCCCTGAGCCAGCAGCCCGAACGGCAGCAGCAGCGCTGCCGCCGCAAGCGTCTGTCTTAGCATGACGTTATCCTTGTAACGACGTTCTCGGAGGGCGCAGCATAGCGCGCCGGCGCGGCGGCGCACAGGGGGGCGATCCCCGCCCGCCCTCCAAGACTACTTACCCTTGGGGCCGACCGAATTGCCCATCTGCACCACGGTAGCGGCCGGCGTCTCGCCGAGCACGGTCACCAGCTGGTCAGGCAGCGAGCGCGAGTAGATGTGCAATGCCCCTTGATGCATGAGACCGTCGGGCACCTTGCGCGACGCCGGCAGCGGTTCGATGAACACCGATACGGCCGCCAGGCCGTCGGAGAACACCAGGTGGGCGACCTGCCCCTGCCCATCCCTGCGCACGCGGCTCATCTCCAGGATCTTGCGGAACCCCGCCGGCGAGTTGCGCACAACCCAGCCCGTCTCGGCCGGGCTGGTCACCTCGGGCTGCGCGGAGCGCGCCGGCATCGGCGGGACGACGAAGCCGGGTCGCACGGCCTCCTTGGACACCGGGCCGATGTTGACCTGGGTGAAGTAGAACTGCTCCACCACTTGGTGGCGCTCGTTCACCATCTTGGCTTTGAGCAGCAGGCCGCTGTTCAGATCGGCCCAGAGCTTGTGGCCGTAGCGGAACTCGTCCCGCGGCTCGAGCACCAGCGCCTGGGCGTCCAGCCCGGCGATGCGATCCTGGCCACCCCTGCGCACCTGGTAGAAGTCGGTGATCGAGGAGAGTGGATCGGGAAGCAGCGCGGGGAAACTGCGGCGTGCTGCGCGCCTCTCGCGCCTGACCATCCTCGAGTCCGCGTAGAACGTCACGATCTCGTCCTGATTGCGGATGACTTCGCGTCTCGGGCCATCGAGCGTTTCGAGCTTCTCGATCTCGCCGGCCCGGTCCACGTAGTGGGTGATGCGGGACGTCTCCATCTGATCGCCGTGCTGATACACGAACGTCCCGCTGTAGCTCAATTCGCGGGCCGCCGTCGCGATCTTCTGCAGCCATGCCAGCGCATCGCTCTCGCCTAGTGGGTCGGCCAGAGCCGCCCGCTGTGCGAGCTGGAACGCGAGCAGGCCGGAAAGGAGGAACCCTAACCGCCGCGCGTTCATCGCGACGCGTCGCCTTGTTCCAGCGATACCGTCCGCGCGTAGGAGGCGACGCCCTGCATCGCCGCTGTCGGGGAAAACTCCTGGTGCGCACGCAGGTACTCGTCGGCGGCGCCCTGCACGGTTGCAGGCACCGCGGGTGCGCTCGGGGCCGCAACGTTGTTGGCGGCCAGGGCAGGCGCCTTGGCCACGGCCGCGGGCGCCTGCTGCTGCGTAAAGGGGTGCAGCGATACCGCCAGCCAGGCCACCAGCGCGATGCCGCCGAAGCCGGCCGCCAGCGGCAGGCTGTGACGCAGCAAACGCTGAGCCGGGAGCGCGTGGGGAGCGACCACGATCGGTTCGCGCTCCAGCCGAACCTGCAGGCGGCGCTGGAAATCGACGCCGAGCGACGCTTCCTGACGCAGCACGTCGCCGATCAGGTGGTAGGTGTCCCAGCCTTGGCTCAGCTCGGGGTCGTGTTCCAGCCGCTGGATCTGCGCCTTGCTCTCGCGCCGCCCCAGTTCGCCGTCCATCAGCGATGAGATCTTTTCCAATTTACCACCTCTTGTCCTTGCTCGTTCCCAACATCGGCCGCAGCTTCTCGGCGATCGTCTCGCGCGCGCGGAAGATCCGCGAGCGCACGGTTCCGATCGGGCAGTTCATCACGGCTGCGATTTCCTCGTAACTCAGCCCATCGATCTCGCGCAGCACGATCGCGGTGCGCAGCTCTTCCGGCAGCGCGTCCATGGTCTCGTTGACGGTGCGCGCGATCTGCTTGCTGATCATTTCGTTCTCGGGGGTGTTCACCTCCCGGAGCTGCTCCGCGTCCTCGAAGTTCTCCGCATCCTCGCTGTCGAACCCGGTCGTGGTGGGTGCCCGCCGGCCCTGGGCCACCAGGTAGTTCTTGGCAGTGTTGATGCCGATCCGATATAGCCACGTGTAGAACGCACTCTCGCCGCGGAACGAAGGCAACGCCCGATAGGCCTTGATGAACGCTTCCTGCGCCACATCCTCCACTTCGGCCGGGTCCCGGATGAACCGGGACAGCAGCCGGCCCAGCTTGCGCTGATACTTTGCCACAAGCAGTTCGAATGCCCGTTTGTCGCCGCGCTGGGCACGTTCGACCAGCTGCTGGTCGATCTCACGGTCACTCATTCGACCCGATCCGGACGGCCTGAAAAAAAAGCGCGGGCACCCCGCGCAACAGCGGAAGTATAACGCCCGCCGCCCGCCTCCGGAACGATCGATTGTCCTGCTTACGCACAGACAGCGCGCGCACGGGTTTAGTTCAGCGCCGGTCGATTCCTCGGCCCGTGCCGCGCGCTGCTGCCTAGGCTCGAGTGGATCCGACGGATCAACGCCAGTACAGCCAGACGCGCAGAAGCCTGAACTCCTCCGGCGAGACGCTGTCGCGGAGCACGACGGCCGACCGCGCCGGCCGCCAGCGGCGGCGGGAGAAGACCAGGATCGCCAGCCAGGGCGCTACGAAAGTTGAGTGGCTTAGTCGGACTTCCTCTCTGCGCCCGTCGCGCCGTCTGACTCGCGCGCTGCCGTCGCTGCGCAGTTCGATCTCCGAGATTGCCGAACGCGTGGCGCGAAGCGCCGCATGTCGGATGGCGTGCCAGAGGCTCGCGCCCAGCGCGCAGGCGACAAGGATGCGCAGCCCCCACTGCGAAAGTGCGATGAAAACCAGCGTGGCTGCGCCGGCGTGCGCCCCGACGAGTGCCGTCACGAGCAGGCGAGACGGCCGCAATTCGATGCGCAGCAGCCCCGTGGTCATCTGATGCGGGGGTCGCTCGACTGGCCGCCCCGGCGGCGGAAGAAGCTGTGCGAGGCGCGCGTCCTATAATGCCCGACGACCAAGGCCTGCGCCGGAAAGGGCGCTATCTGGAACATGAATCAGGTTTGGCTACAGACACTGTCGGCCCTCGGGGCTCGCTTCGATGCTGGCGAGGTATCCGACTTCGGCGAACCGGACATGGAACGCGATACGCTGTCCGCCGGCACCACGTTGCATCCGCTGAGCGATTCGGTATTGCTGGTCGAAGGCGAGGATGCTGCGGCGTTCCTGCATAGCCAGCTGACCAGCGACATTCTCGCGCTCACGCTGGCTCGCGCGCAGTACTCCGCCTATTGTACGGCCAAGGGGCGCATGCTGGCGACGTTCCTGGTCACCCGTACGCAGACCGGGTTCCTCTTGCAGCTTCCCGGAGGTCTGGGCGGTCCGGTTGCGCAGCGCCTGCGCAAGTACACGCTGCGCGCCCGTGTCCACGTCAGTGACGCCACCGATGCCTGGGTCATGCTGGCGATCGGCGGGCCAGCCGCGGCGCAGTTGGCTGCCCAGATCGTACCCTCGCCGCCCAGCGAGCCACTCGAGGTGGTTTCTGCGCCGCAGCTGTGGCTCTGGGCGCTGGAGGACAGGTGCTTTCAGCTGCTGGTCGGCCTGCCCCGCGCGCGTGAGGTATGGGACCGCCTCGCGCACGGCGCGCGACCGTCAGGCTCGGCCGGCTGGTACTGGCGCCGTATCAAGGCCGGGATCCCATGGGTCACCGCCGCTACCCAAGAGCTGTTCGTGCCGCAGATGGCCGATCTCCCGCGCATCGGTGCGGTCAGCTTCACCAAGGGCTGCTATCCGGGCCAGGAGATCGTTGCGCGCGCGCAGTACCGGGGCGAGGTCAAACGCCGCCTGTTCCGCGGGCATGTCCAGGCAGCGGCTGCGACGGGCCAGGCACTGTACCCTGCCGCGCCCGGCAGCCAGGCAGCCGGGACGGTGGCGAACGCGGCTCCAGCGCCGGGCGGCGGCACCGATCTGCTCGCCGTGGTCCATGTGGAGGCGCTCGCTTCGGGCGCGCTGCAGCTCGGGGCGCCCGACGGCGCGCGGGTCACGCTGGAGCCAATCACTCCGATACAGGCGGCCTGAGGCTGGCGCAGCGTGGGCACATCTTCCTTCTACATCTATTATCGAGTGCGCGCCGATCGCATAGCTGCAGCCCGCCGGCTGGCCGATCGGCTCATCGGCGCGATCGAACGCCGTTTCGGCGTGCACGGGCGCGTGCTCGTGCGGCGGGACGAGCCCCTGCTGTGGATGGAGATCTACGAAGCGGTCCCGGACGATCGTGCATTCGAGGCCGCGATCACCGCCGAGTGCGAGCGACTGGGTTTCGCCTCCGCGCTGGTGCCGGGCTCCGGGCGGCATTGCGAGTGCTTCGTGGAGCCGGCGCGATGTGCCTGATCCTGCTCGCGTGGCGCGCCCGCGAGGACTATCCACTGGTGCTTGCGGCAAACCGCGACGAGTTCTACCGCCGGCCGAGCGCCCCCGCGCAGTTCTGGGACGACGAACCCGGCGTGCTCGGCGGTCGCGACCTCGAGAAAGGAGGTACCTGGCTTGCCGTGTCCCGCAGCGGGCGCCTGGCAGCGGTGACCAACTACCGCGACGGACGTGGCCGGCGAGCCGCTCCCCGCTCGCGCGGCGAGTTGGTCGCGAGCTTCGTTGCCGGCACAGACGCGCCCGATCGTTACGTTGCCGGCTTGGCCGCCTCCGCCGCTGACTACGACGGGTTCAACCTGCTCGTCGGGTCGCTCTGGGACGGGATCGCCTACTACTCCAACCGCGGCGGCGCCCCGCACCAGCTGCAGCCCGGGGTGCACGGCTTGAGCAACCATCTGCTCAATTCTCCTTGGCCCAAAGTTGAGCGTGGCAAAGCCGGCCTGCTCGACCTGCTGGCCGCGCCGGCGGGGGAGCTGGTACCGGCGCTGTTCTCGCTGCTCGAGGACCAGACACCTGCGCCCGACGACCTGCTCCCAGACACGGGCGTGGGGCATGCCTGGGAGCGGGTCTTGTCCACCGCCTTCATCCGCTCCGCCGACTACGGCACGCGCTGCACGACGGTGATCCTGGCGGATGCCGCCGGCCAGGTGCGCTTCATCGAGCACACCCACGCGCTCGGGCTGACCGGGGCGCAGCGCCGCGAGTACGCCTTTCGAGCCAACCCGCCTATCGCAGCCGCAACACCATGAGTCGGTGAGGGATGCCGGCGTCCTGGAATTCCGGGCCCTGGGCGGCGAAGCCGAAGCGCAGGTAGAACGGCATCGCTTGCGTCTGTGCATTCAGGCGCACGACATCGTCGCCGCGCTCCCGGGCCACGGCGAGCAGCTCTCGCAGCATCGCGCTCGCCACGCCATGGCGCCGCCACCGCGGCAGCACCGCCATGCGGCCGATATGCGCGTCCGGCAGGAGCCTGCCGGTGCCGACTGGCTCGCCCGTCGACGTCCGCGCGAGCACATGCACGCAGCGCGCGTCCCACTCGTCCCACTCGAGCTCCTCGGGCACCCCTTGCTCTTCTACGAACACCAGCCGCCGCACTTGACGCAGAGGCGCAGCGGCCGATTGCCAATCCACCCGCTCGACGTAGTAAGCAAATCCGGGCAGCATGCTTGAGTCCGCTATAATCCGGCGCTCTTCGCAGGAGCCATCAGCGGAATCGACGTCGATGCAAAGTCTGTGGAACGATCAGGAGGCAGCCCGCTTCCAGGGCGATCTCGCACAGCGGGTCTACACATCACGACTGCTCGGACGAGACAAGTCGCTCGTCCTGCATGGCGGCGGCAACACGTCGGTTAAGGTGCTCGAGCGCAACCTGGTCGGCGAAGAGGAGCAGATACTCTACATCAAGGGCAGCGGCTGGGACCTGGAGTTCATCGAGGAGGCCGGGTTCTCTCCGGTGCGCATGGCTCACCTGCTGAAGCTGGCGAGACTGCCGGCGCTCAGCGACCCGCAGATGGTCAACGAGCTGGCCACCAACCTCACTCGTGCGTCGGCGCCTGCCCCCTCGGTGGAGACCATCCTGCACGCGCTGCTGCCGCACAAGTTCGTCGACCACACGCATTCGGACGCGGTTCTGACGGTTAGCGATACGCCCCAGGGCGAGAGACACATCCGCGCGATCTACGGCGACCGGGTGGTCGTGATCCCCTACGTGATGCCCGGATTCGACCTTGCCCGAGCCTGCGCCGAGCTGCTCCCGCAGCAGGCCGGCAAGCGCACGATCGGCATGGTCCTGCTCAAGCACGGCATCTTCTCCTTCGGAGCGACCGCACGGGAATCTTACGAGCGCATGATCGAGCTGGTGGACATGGCGGAACGCTACCTGGACCAGCGCGGCGCGTGGAAGCTGCCGGCTGCTTCGCCTGCGTCGGTCGCCGACGAGCAGCGCGCAGCAATTGCCGGGTTGCGCCAGCAGGTCTCGAAGGCCGCTGGTTTCCCGATGGTCATGGTCACGCATCAGGACGCGCGCAGCCTGGCCTTTGCCCGGCGTGCCGACGCGGCGACGGTTTCGCAGCAGGGGCCTATCACGCCCGATCACGTCATCCGCACCAAGCGCGTGCCGATGGTTGGACGCGAGGTCGACGCCTACGTGCAAGGCTACCGGGCGTACTTCAGCCGGCATGCGCCGCACGCCAAGGAACCCAAGGTGATGCTGGACCCGGCACCGCGTGCCGTCCTCGACCCGGAGCTGGGGCTGTGCACGCTCGGACGCACGGCCAAGGATGCGTGGATCGTCGCGGATCTCTATCAGCACACGATGGAAGTCGTCGAGCGTGCCACACGTTTCGACCGCTTCGAAGCATTGCCCGAGCGCGACATCTTCGAAGTGGAATACTGGGACCTGGAGCAGGCCAAGCTGCGCAAGGGCGGCAAGCCTCCAGCATTCGCCGGGGAGGTCGCGCTGGTCACTGGCGCCGCCTCGGGCATCGGCAAGGCGAGCGTGGAGTCATTGCTCGTGCGCGGTGCGGCGGTGGTCGGGCTGGACATCGACGAGCGCATCCTGACGCTGCACAAGCGCCAGGACTTTCTCGGCCTGCGCTGCGACGTCACGTCCAAGGTGCAGGTCGTGGCCGCGCTGGAGGCCGCCATCAAGGCCTTTGGCGGCCTCGACATGCTGATCCTGAATGCAGGCATCTTCTCTTCCAGCGCCTCGATCGCCTCGCTGCAGGACGATGCCTGGCGCAAGGTAATGGGCGTGAATCTCGATGCCAATTTGATGCTGCTGCGCGAATGCTATCCGCTGCTCAAGCTGGCGCCGCGCGGCGGGCGCGTGGTCGTGATCGGCTCCAAGAACGTGCCGGCGCCGGGGCCCGGCGCCGCGGCCTACTCCGCATCCAAGGCCGCGTTGACGCAGATCGCGCGCGTTGCGGCGCTCGAGTGGGGCAACGACAACATCCGGATCAACACGCTCCACCCGAATGCCGTTTTCGACACCGGCATCTGGACCGAAGAGGTGCTCGCCGCCCGTGCCGCCCACTACGGCATGAGCGTGGCGCAATACAAGAGCAACAACATCCTGCATACCGAGGTAACCAGTCGCGACGTGGGCGAGCTGGCTGCGGAGATGTGCGGTCCCTTGTTCGCCAAAACCACCGGCGCGCAGCTGCCGATCGACGGCGGCAACGAGCGGGTGATCTGAACGCGCCGGGTGGCTCCGTGGTCGAGACCTTGCGCTGGCGCGACGGCTGCCTGGAGCTGCTGGACCAGCGCCTGCTGCCGCACACGATCGACTATCGCGCCTACCACGACGCGCAGGGCGTTGCGGAGGCAATTCACACCATGGTCGTGCGCGGCGCGCCCGCCATCGGTTGCGCGGCGGCCTATGGCGTGGCGTTGGAAGGTGCTCGCCTCGCTCAGCAGCCTGCCGCCAGCTTCGCGGAAGGTCTGGAAGAGGCATTCCGCATGCTCGCCGCGAGCCGCCCGACGGCAGTGAATCTCGCCTGGGCGCTGGAGCGCATGCGCCGCACGCGCGGCCGCTGCGCGCAAGCACCGGTCGTCGACCAGGCGCATGCGTTGTTGGAGGAAGCGCATGCCATCCTTCAGGAAGATCTGCGAATCAACTTGCGCATGGGAGAACTGGGCGCCGCGCTCGTGCCAGACGGGGCGCGCGTGCTGACTCACTGCAACGCGGGTGCACTGGCCACCGCGGGCCACGGGACGGCGCTGGGGGTGATTCGCTCGGCAGTGGCCGCCGGCAAGCGGGTGAGCGTTGTGGTCGACGAGACCCGCCCTTGGCTGCAGGGCGCCCGCCTGACCGCGTGGGAGCTGCTGCAGGAAGACATCCCCACGACCTTGATCGCCGACGTCAGCGCAGGCTACCTGATGAGCCGAGGCGAGATCGATCTGGTGATCGTTGGGGCGGACCGAGTGGCGGTAAACGGGGATACAGCGAACAAGATCGGCACGTATTCGGTCGCGGTCCTGGCCAAACGCCATGGCATTCCGTTCTACGTCGCTTGCCCGCTGTCCACCGTGGATCGCGCCCTGTCGGACGGCGCTGGCATCCCGATCGAGGAGCGTGGCGGCGACGAAGTCACCGGCTACGGTGCTGTGCGCTGGGCCCCGCAGGGCGTCAAGACGCGCAATCCCGCGTTCGATGTGACACCAGCCGAGCTGATTACCGCACTGATTACGGAGCGAGGGGTAGTTCAGCCGCCCGAGCCGCGTGGCATCCAGCGGCTCTTCGACCTTGTCTAGCCCGCAAGCGGGTCAAATCGTCGCCCCGCCGCTGACTTCGATCACGGCCCCATTGATGTAGCTCGCCTCGTCCGAGGCGAGGAACGCGTAGGTGTTGGCGATGTCCTCGGGACGGCCGAGCCGTCCAAGCGGCACGCGTTGGCGCAGGGCCTCGAGCACTTTCTCCGGAATGCTGTCCAGAATGGGGGTTTCGACGAAACCCGGGCACACCGCGTTGGCGCGCACGCCTTTTCGCCCAAGTTCGCGCGCCCAGGTCTTGACCATGCCGATCACGCCGAACTTGCTCGCCGCGTAGTTGGTCTGCCCGAAGTTGCCGTACAGTCCGACGATCGACGAGGCATTCAGGATCACTCCACGGCCCTGCTGGGCCATGATCTCGGCCACCGCCTTCGTGCAGTTGTAGGTGCCCTTGAGGTTCACGTCGATCACCCGATCGAACTGCACCTCGCTCATCTTCACCAGCTGAGCGTCCTGGACGATGCCCGCGTTGTTGACCAGCACGTCGATGCGGCCGTACTTGTCCATGACCGCATCCACCATGGCGCGGATCGTGGCCGGTTTGGTTACGTCCACGACGAAGCCCGTGGCCTGCGCGCGCTTCGCTTCGCACAGCTCGCGCACGATGGCGTCCACCCCTGCCTGTTCGACGTCGCACGCGATCACCACCGCCCCTTCCTGCGCGAACTTGTGCGCCGTCGCCGCGCCGATGCCGCGCGCCGCGCCGGTGATGATCGATATCTTCCCCGACAAACGCATGTTGACTGACTCTCCCTTTGGTCGCCCAAAAAAGCCGGCACTCTAACCCATGCTGTGGCCGCGCACAACGCGGCGCGCAACGGTTCAGCCGCGCCGTTGCGCGAAGAATTCACGCAGTCGCTGGCCGCACTCGTCCGCTAGCACACCCCGTACCAGTTCGGTATGGTGATTAAGCCGCTGCTCGGCAAGCAGGTCGAGAACGCTCCCGCAAGCTCCGGTCTTCGGATCCGAGGCTCCGAACACGAGGCGCGCGAGGCGCGCATGCATGATGGCGCCGGCGCACATGACGCACGGTTCGAGGGTCACATACAGCGTGCAGCCGGGCAGACGATAGTTGCCAAGCGCCTGCGCCGCGGCACGCAGGGCTTGCACCTCGGCATGCGCGGTCGGATCCTTCGACGAGATCGGGCAGTTGAAGCCCTCGCCCACGATGGCGCCGTCGAGCACGATCAGCGCCCCGACCGGCACTTCTCCGAGGGCTTGCGCGTTGCGCGCGAGTTCCAGCGCGCGCCGCATGAACGACTGGTCTTGCGCCAGTTGCGAGGTATAGTCCAAAGGGAAACGGTCGAGCGAGGCCGCTTGCCGGGGGTCGGCTACTCCCACTCGATGGTGGCAGGCGGCTTGCCTGAGATGTCGTAGACGACGCGGTTGATCCCGCGCACCTCGTTGATGATGCGGTTGGCCACGCGCGAGAGCAGCCCGTGCGGCAGCTCCGCCCAGTGCGCGGTCATGAAATCCTCCGTTTGCACGGCGCGCAAAGCCACCACGTACTCGTAGGTGCGGCCGTCGCCCATCACGCCCACTGATCGCACCGGCAGGAACACCGCGAAGGCCTGGGAGGTCTTCTCGTACCAGCCCGAGGCGCGCAGTTCCTCGATGAAGACCGCGTCTGCGCGGCGCAGCAGATCCGCATACTCGCGCTTGACCTCTCCCAGAATACGTACCCCCAGGCCAGGTCCCGGGAACGGGTGCCGGTACACCATCTCGTGCGGCAATCCCAGCGCCCGACCCAGCTCGCGCACCTCGTCCTTGAACAGCTCGCGCAGGGGCTCCAGCAGCTTCAGGTGCAGCGTCTCCGGCAGTCCGCCCACGTTATGGTGAGACTTGATGCTGGCCGCCTTCTTGGTCTTGGCGCCGGCCGACTCGATGACATCCGGGTAGATAGTGCCTTGTGCCAGCCAGCGTGCGTTCCTGATCTTGGCCGCTTCGCGCTGGAACACTTCTACGAACTGCGCGCCGATGATCTTGCGCTTGAGCTCGGGGTCGGTGACGCCCGCCAGCTTGCCGAGGAACTGGTCGCTCGCGTCGACGTGGATCACCTTGACTCCCAGGTTGCGCGCGAAGGTTTGCATCACCTGCTGCGCTTCATTAAGACGCAGCAGGCCGGTGTCGACGAACACGCAGGTGAGTTGAGCGCCGATCGCGCGTTGGATCAACGCGGCCGCGACGGACGAATCGACACCGCCGGACAGGCCGAGGATGACTTCCTCGCTCCCGACCTGAGAGCGGATGCGCCCGACCGCCTCATCCACGAAGTTCGGCATATTCCAGTCGGCGTGCAGCGCGCAGATCTCGCGCACGAAGCGCTCGATGATCGCCTTGCCCTGCAGCGTGTGCGTCACCTCGGGATGGAACTGGACTGCGTACAAGCGGCGGCTCTCGTCGGCCATTCCGGCGATTGGGCTCGCAGCATTGCTGGCGATCACCTTGAAGCCGGGCGGCAGC
>Ga0335070_10001932_pt1 | contig 24075 bp, 22 predicted proteins | sample Lox_Sample_13_FD_206722 | JGI IMG/M metagenome (GOLD analysis project Ga0335070, IMG submission 206722) | Soil microbial communities from Loxahatchee National Wildlife Refuge, Florida, United States - Lox_Sample_1.3 | ecosystem: Environmental > Terrestrial > Soil > Wetlands | place: USA...
TTCCGCAGCTCGCTTCGGAGCCCGAGCGGGAGAGCTTGAGGCGCGAGCGATCAGCGCACCTGCGCCTCCTGGAAGCGCTCGAAGTGCAGACACGCATCGACCCCGCGCCGCGGCGGCCTCGCGTAGCACCCGAGCGGCCAGCCGATCGGCAGGAGTGCACAGGTCGGGCGGTCCTTCGGCAGGCCCAGGAAGGCGTCGATCTCGCCGCCGTGGGCGCGGTGCACGGTGGTGAGCGAAGCACCGAGGCCGACGGCGCGGCACGCGAGCAGGACGTTCTGCACCGCCGGGAAGAGCGCCTGGAGCTGCGGTTCGCCGCGGCGCAGCCAACCCGCCACGAACAGGTGTACGGGCACCTCGTGCATGTGCTCCGCGAGGTGCAGCGCCGCGCGCACGTTCCTGCGCTTCGCCTCCGGGAAGTCCGGCCGCCGCATCTCCTCGAGCGCGGGCGCGATGTACGCCGCGAAGGCGCGCCGGTAGCGCTCGGCGACGAAGGCGCGCCGCTCGCGCTCGGTCACCGCGACGAATGTCCACGGCTGGCGGTTGCCGCCGCTCGGCGCGAAGGTGCCCGCCTCGCAGACCTTGCGGATCAGCGCCGGCGGGACGGGATCCGGGCGCAGCCGCCGGATCGCGCGCGTGGTGCGCATGCCCTCGAGGAGAAGCACGTCCTCCCCGATCGTCGCGACGTCGATGTGTCGCGGGCCCTCGCTCATGGGCGCGCAGTATATCTCCGTCCCGCGCTAGCATGAGCGCCCGCGGAGGAATCCCCATGCGCGCCGTCGTCGTCGATCGCTGGATGGAGCCGAGCGAGCTCGCGGTCCGCGAGCTGCCCGATCCGAAGGTCGGGCCGGGCCAGCTCGGCGTCGAGGTGCGCGCGGCGGGCTGCAACTTCTTCGACATCCTGCTCGTGCAGGGGAAGTACCAGGTGAAGCCGCCCTTTCCGTTCGTTCCGGGCGGGGAGATCGCGGGCGTGGTGCGCGAGGTCGGGCCCGGCGTCGCAGGCTTCGCGGCCGGCGATCGCGTGCTCGCGGCGGTGCCGATGGGCGGCTATGCCGAGCGCGTGTCGATCCCGGCTGCGCTGGCGCATCGCATGCCGCAGGCGATGAGCTTCGAGGAGGGCGCCGCCTTCCCGATCGTCTACCCCACCTCGTACGCGGGGCTGGTGTATCGCGCCGCGCTGCGGCCCGGCGAGACGCTGCTGGTGCACGCGGCGGCGGGCGGCGTCGGGCTCGCGGCGGTGCAGATCGGCAAGGCGCTCGGCGCGCACGTGATCGCAACCGCCGGCGGGCACGAGAAGCTCCACGTCGCCCACGAGGCGGGCGCCGACATCCTGATCGACTACCTCGAGGAGGACTTCGTCGAGCGCGTGAAGGAGTTCACCCACGGGCGCGGCGCCGACGTGATCTACGACTCGGTCGGCGGCGACGTCTTCGAGCGCTCGCTCAAGTGCATCGCGTGGAACGGCCGCCTGCTGGTGATCGGCTTCGCGGGCGGCACGATCCCGAGCGTCGCAGCGAACCGCATCCTGCTCAAGAACATCGCGGTGGTCGGCCTCCACTGGGGCGCCTACGCGAAGAACGAGCCCGAGCGCGTCCCGCAGACCTTCGCCGCGCTGTTCGCCCTCTACGCGGAGAAGAAGATCAGGCCGGTGATCTTCGAGCGCTATCCGCTCGAGCGCGCGGCGGATGCGCTCGCCGCGCTCGGCGGGCGCAAGAGCCACGGCAAGGTCGTGTTGACGCCATGAGCGGCGCGGCGCCGCTCTGGCAGCCTTCGCCCGAGCGCGTCCGCACCGCGCAGCTCAGCCGCTTCCGCGCGGAGGCGGAGCGGCGCTGCGCGCGGCGGCTGCCGGACTACGCGGCGCTGCACGCCTGGTCGATCGAGCGGCCGGCCGAGTTCTGGCCCCTGGTCTGGGAGCTCTGCGGCGTCCGCGGCGAGCGCGGCGAGCGCGCGCTGCTCGACGCCGAGCGCATGCCGGGCGCGCGCTGGTTCCCGGACGCGCGGCTCAATTTCGCCGAGAACCTGCTGCGGCGGCGCGACGCCTCGCCGGCGCTCGTGGCGCGCGACGAGGGCGGCGCGCGCCGGGTCGTGACCTGGAGCGAGCTGCACGGCGAGGTGTCGCGGGCGGAGCAGGCGCTGCGCGCGGCGGGCGTGCGCGCGGGCGACCGCGTGGCGGGCTACCTGCCGAACGGCGCCGAGGCGGTGATGGCGATGCTCGCGGCCGCCAGCATCGGAGCGGTCTGGTCGTCGTGCTCGCCCGACTTCGGCGTCGAAGGCGTCCTCGACCGCTTCGGGCAGATCGAGCCGCGCGTGCTCTTCGCGGCGGACGGCTACGCCTACGCCGGAAGGCGACACGACCTGCGCGAGCGCGTCGCGGCGATCGCGCGGGGGCTCCCGTCGGTCGCGCGCGTCGTGACCTCGTGGGCGGACTTCACGGCGCCCTTCACCCCGGCCGAGATCGCCTTCGCGCGACTGCCCTTCGAGCATCCGCTCTACATCCTCTACTCCTCCGGCACCACCGGCCCGCCCAAGTGCATCGTGCACGGCGCTGGAGGCACGCTGCTCCAGCACCTCAAGGAGCACCGCCTCCACGCCGACCTGCGCGCGGGCGACGCCTTCTTCTACTTCACGACGACCGGCTGGATGATGTGGAACTGGCTCGCCTCGGGGCTCGCCAGCGAGGCGACGCTCGTGCTCTACGACGGCTCGCCGTTCCAGCCGGGCCCGGCGGCGCTCTTCGATCTCGCCTCCGAGGAGCGCGTCGCGATCTTCGGCACCTCGGCGAAGTTCCTGGATGCCGCGCGCAAGGCCGGCCTGCGCCCGATCGAGAGCCACGACCTCGCGAGCGTGCGCGCCATCCTCTCGACCGGCTCGCCGCTCGCGCCCGAGGGCTTCGACTTCGTCTACGACGCGGTCGCCCGCGACGTCCAGCTCGCCTCGGTGTCGGGCGGCACCGACATCGTCTCGTGCTTCGTGTGCGGCGACCCGACCGGGCCGGTCTGGCGCGGCGAGTGCCAGGTGCCCGGCCTCGGCATGGCGGTCGACGTCTTCGACGACGCCGGCCGGCCGCTGCGCAGCGCGCCCGGCGAGCTGGTGTGCACGCGGCCCTTCCCGTCGATGCCGGTCGGCTTCTGGAACGACGCCGACGGCAGCCGCTACCGCCGCGCCTACTTCGAGCGCTTCCCCGGCGTCTGGCACCACGGCGACTTCGCGGAGTGGACGGCGCACGGCGGCCTGGTGATCCACGGCCGCAGCGACGCGACGCTGAACCCGGGCGGCGTGCGCGTCGGCACCGCCGAGATCTATCGCCAGGTCGAGCAGATCGACCGCGTGCTCGAAGCGCTGGTGATCGCGCAGCCCTGGGAGAACGACGTGCGCGTGGTGCTCTTCGTGCGGCTGCGCGAGGGCCTGATCCTCGATGACGCGCTGCGTGACGAGATCCGCCGCCGCATCCGCGCCAACACCACGCCGCGCCACGTGCCGGCGGTGATCGCGCAGGTCGCCGACATCCCGCGCACCAAGAGCGGCAAGATCGTCGAGCTCGCGGTGCGCGACGTGGTGGCAGGCCGGCCGGTCAAGAACGCGGAGGCGCTCGCCAATCCCGAGGCGCTCGAGCTGTTCCGCAACCGGCCCGAGCTCGCCGGCTAGCGAGGCTCGCGCCACGGCGGCTCGCTGCGGCCTAGGGCGCCAGCGCGCCGAGATCGATCTCGATCTTGTCGCCGCTCCGCACGCCGAGCGCGGCGAGGCGACCGCCGGCGACCTCGACGGCGTACTGCGCCGGGAGCGCGCTCGGGTAGAGGCGCAGGCGCGCCTCGTAGGCGCCGGCGCTCTCGCCCGGAGCGGGCGGCGCTTCGGGCTGCATGGGGTGGACGTTGATCACCCGCCCCTGGCGGTCCAGGAAGGCCAGGTCGATCGGGATCGGGCAGTCGCGCATCACGAAGACGAGCGGCTGCACGGCCGGAAAGACGAAGAGCATGCCGCCGTGCGGGTCGATGGCATCGCGACCGCCGAGGCCGCGCTGCTGCGCGGCCGGCTCGCGCGCGACCTCGAGCGCGAAGCGCTCGCCGCCGATCGTCGCCGGCACGGTGGGGAGGCGCCCGATGCCGCCCGCGTCGGCGCGGGCGACCGCTGCGGCGAGCGCGATGCAGAGCGCGGCGAAGGCGATGCGGCGTGCGCCTGTCACCCGGCCTTCTTCTGGCTCCCCTGCTGCTCGGCGACGTGCTTCTGGATCTCGGCGTTGATGGCGTTGCCCATCGCGCCGATGAAGGTCGGCCGGTTCTCCGCCGCCCACGCCATGCTCGCCTCGCGGTTCACGTTGAGGCGCTGGAAGCGCGGCATCACGTAGCGGGCGAAGAGCTCGTAGCTGCGCTTGGTCTCGGCCCAGTCGGCCCAGTTGTGCGCCATGTGCAGGAAGCAGCCGTAGCCGCCCGACTGCTTCTCGAGCCGCTCGAGCTGGGCGATGGCGTCGTCGGGATCGCCGATCACCGCGAGGCCCGAGCCGATCAGCGCGTCGATCGCGTTGTCGACGGAGCCGGCCGGCGCCAGCGGCAGGGCTGCGATCTCCTGGAAGTAGTAGAGCCACTTCTGCAGGCCGAAGCGCACGTTCTCGCGCGCCTTCTCCCGGGTCTCGGCGACGTGCATCGGACCCACCAGCCGCCAGGCGCTGCGCGCGACCTCGCGACCGTGCTCGGCCGCCTTGTCGCTGCAGATCTTCCAATTCATGGCCAGCGCGTTGAACCCACCCGTCGTGGTGGCGCCGATCGAGAGCAGCCCGAGGCCGTGCTTGCCCGCGGCGCGGGCACCCGCCGGCGAGATCTGCGACGCCACGCAGATCTCGATGTGCGGCCGCGTGTAGGGCGCGAGCTGCAGCCGCGCGTTGCGCAGCTCGAACCAGTCGCTCTCGTGCGTGACGGTCTCGCCGCGCAGCAGCGGCACCAGCACGCCGATCGTCTCGTCCATCCGATCGCGCTGGCGCGCCACCGGGATGCCCATCATGAAGGCGTCCGAGGGGAGCGCGCCCGGGCCGACGCCGAACATGGTGCGGCCGCGCGTTTGGTGGTCGAGCTGGTTGATCCGGTCGGCCAGCATCAGCGGGTGGTGGTAGGGCAGCGAGGAGACACCGGTGCCGAGCCGGATGTGGCGGGTGCGCTCGGCGGCCGCGGCGATGAAGAGCTCCGGCGAGGCGATGATCTCGTAGCCCGCCGAGTGGTGCTCGCCGATCCACGCCTCGTCGTAGCCCAGCTGGTCGAGCCACTCGATCAGCTCGAAGTCGCGCCGCAGCGCGAGCTGCGGGTTCTCGTCCACCGGGTGGAAGGGCGCGACGAAGATGCCGAAGCGCAGGCCGGGTTCGAACACGGGGGGTCTCCTCGGCGGGGGGGCGGGCGCGGCCGGCAAGGTAGCCAGCCCGGCGAGGCCTGGCGAAGCGCCCGGCCCAGGGGCTCGACGCGCCCCGCCTGCAATTTACTGTACGACTGGCCAATAAGAGCGCTGGGCAGGTTTCCGTTGACAGCCTCGGAGCAGGCGTGGTTTACTGGCCGCATGGCCAATAAGGCGCGAGCCGGGCGCCGCTCCCAGGCGGAATCGACGCGGACCCGCACCCGGCTGCTCGACCGCGCCGAGCGCCTGTTCGCGCGCAAGGGCTACCGCGGCATGTCGCTGCGCGAGCTGGCGCGCTCGTGCGGGGTCGCGCCCTTCACGATCCAACACCACTTCGGCTCGAAGTTCGCGCTCTACCAGGCGGTGGTCTCGCGCTGGGACGCCGAGGTCCTCGAGCGCGTGGCGCGCTCGATCGGGCCCGAGCGCGAGCTGCCGGCGGTCGTCGAGGCGGTCGTCGACGGCCTGTTCGACTTCTTCCTGTCGAAGCGCGACTGGGTGGCGCTCACCCAGCGCGCCGCGCTCGGCGAAGGCCTGCCGCGCGAGGTCGCGCTCGAGGACCGCAGCTGGGTCGCCTTCATCGACCGCGGCCTGCGCGCGCAGCGCGTCGGCCCGGCCGACCTCGACCTGCGCCTGCTCCTGATCACGGTCGAGGGGATCCTGGCCAACCACGTCCTGTCGACCGCGCACTACCGCCAGCTGTTCGGCAAGGACGTCACCGATCCGCGCGTGCGGGCGCGCACCAAGCGACACCTTCGCGACGTCATTCTCGCGTTGGTCTCCTCTGCACCGGCCTCGCCGGCGGCCGGCAGCGGGGCACCCGCGCAGGCCGAAGCCGACTCTGCGACGAGGGAAGCATGCGAAAGCTGAAGTCCTACCAGGGTGTGCGGGCGCTCGTGACGGGCGCCTCCAGCGGCATCGGGCTCTCGCTCGCGCGGCGCCTGGCGCGCGAGGGCGCGTCGCTGGCGCTCGTCGCGCGGCGCGCCGACGAGCTCGAGCGGGTGGCGGCGGAGATCCGCGCGGCGGGAGGCCGCGCCTGCGTGCTCCCTTGCGACGTTTCGGAGAGCGAGCAGGTCTCGCGCGCCGCCGCGGAGGCCGTCGCGGCGCTCGGGGGCATCGACCTGCTGGTGAACAACGCGGGCTACGGCCATCACCGCCGCTTCCTGGAGTGGGACGTCGCCGACATGGAGCGCATGATGCGCGTCAACTACCTCGGCGCGCTCTATTTCACCAAGGCGCTGCTGCCGCAGATGGTCGAGCGCGGCTGCGGCTGGCTGGTGTTCGTGTCGTCGGTCGCGGGCAAGCTCGGGGTGCCCGAGGAGAGCGCCTACGCGGCCTCGAAGTTCGCGATGCTCGGGTTCGCCGAAGCGCTCTCGCTCGAGGTCGAGGACGCCGGCGTGCACGTGCTCACCGTGTGCCCGGGCGTGATCGACACGCCGTTCTTCGACGCGGAGGCGCTCGAACGCATGCCGGCCGCCGCGCGGCGCTCGATGGTCGAGCCCGAGGCGCTGACCGACGCGGTGATGCGAGCGCTCGCGCGCGGCGACCGCGAGCTGACCTACCCGCGCCACATCGCGCTCGCCTACCTGTTCCGCGCCTTCGCACCCTGGTTCCTGCGCAGCCAGATCAAGCGCACGACGATCGGCGCCATGGCGCGCGGCGCGCTCGGGCCGGGCGCGCGCCGCGCGAGCGCGCAGCGATGAACGACGTACTCGTGATCGGCGCCGGGATGGCGGGCCTCACCGCCGCGCGCGAGCTGGCGCGCGCTGGCCTCTCCGTCGCGGTGGCCGAGGCGCGCAACCGCGTGGGAGGGCGCGTCCACTCGATTCGCGACTTCTGCGGCGTGCCGGTCGAGGGCGGCGCGGAGTTCATCCACGGCAAGGGCGCCGCCACCTGGGTCGAGGTGCAGACCGCGGGGCTCGCGGTGCGCCCCTGCCCGATGATCCGCGACACCATGTTCAACGCGGGCGGCGCCACGCGCTGGCTGCCGTGGATCCTGCTCCACCCGAGCGCGTGGCCCGGCCTCGGCATGCTGCGTGCGATCGCGAAGGTGCGCCCGCCGGACCAGTCGGCGCGCGCGTTCCTCGAGCAGCGCGGCTACCGCGGGCGCGCGCGCATCTTCGCCGAGATGACGCTGACCGGACACCTGCCAGGGAGCGTCGACGAGATCGGCATGCTCGGACTGCTCGACGACGGCGTGCTGCGCCTCGAGACCGGCCTGAACCACCGCGTGGCCCAGGGCTACGACCGCGTCGCGAGCTTCGTCGCCCAGGGCCTCGACGTGCGCGCGGGCTTCGCGCTGCGGCGGCTGGCGTGGACCCCGGAAGGCGTCGTCGCGACCGACGCGGACGGGCGCGAGCTCGCGGCGCGCGCGGCGATCTGCACGCTGCCGGTCGGCGTGCTCCAGGCGGGCGCCGTGCGCTTCGAGCCGGAGCTGCCCGAGAGCAAGCGCGACGCGCTCGCGCGCATCACGATGGGGCCGGTGGTGAAGGTGCTGCTGCACTTCGAGGAGCGCTTCTGGCCGCGCTGGCTCGCGACGCTCGGCTGCGGGCGCGGCCCCGTCACGCTCTACTGGCCCGTGTTCCACGGCGACGACGCCAAGCCCGCCGTGCTCACCGCGTACGCGACCGGGCCGCGCGCCGCGCTGCTCTCCAAGGTCGGCGAGGACGAGGCGGCCGAGATCGCGATCGGCGACCTCGCGCGGCTGTTCCCGAAGGCAGACCCGCGCCGCCGCCTGCTCGCGTACCGGCGCATCGACTGGGCGAGCGACCCGTGGGCGCGCGGGGGGTACACGTTCCTGCGTCCCGGCGGACGGGGGGCGCGCGCACGCCTCGCGGCGGCCGACACGGCCCCGCTGTTCTGGGCCGGTTCGGCGACCCAGTCGTCGCCGATCGCCGACACGGTCGAGGCGGCCTATCTCTCGGGCCTGCGCGCCGCCGGCGAGGTGGCCGGCTGGCTGGAGGGTGAGGCGCAGCGCGCGCGCAGCGCCGCGTAGCCGATGAACTTCGCTCGCCTGCGGCTCGCTGCGCGTCGGCCGACTCTCGAGTCGGCCTCCTGGCTGATGACCTTCGCTCGCCTGCGGCTCGCTGCGCGTCGGCCGACTCTCGAGTCGGCCTCCTGGCCCGCGCCGTGAGCGATTCCCCGGCGCTCCGCTTCGACGGCCCCCGCGATGCGTCCCCGCAGCTCGTGCTGACGCACGGCGCCGGCGCGCCCGTCGACGACGCGTTCCTCGAGGCGATCGTCCGCGACCTCGCGGCGCGCGGCGTCGGTGTCGCGCGCTTCGAGTTCCCCTACATGGCGCGGCGCCGGCTCGACGGCGTGCGCCGGGGGCCGGACCGCCAACCCGTGCTGCTCGAGACCTGGCGCGCGGCCGTCGCGGCGCTCGGGGGCGGCGCAGCGCTGGTGATCGGCGGCAAGTCGCTGGGCGGCCGCATGGCGAGCCTGGTCGCCGACGAGCTGGGCGCGCGCGGCCTGGTCTGCCTCGGCTATCCGTTCCACCCCCCCGGCGCGCCGGCGCTGCTTCGCACCGCCCACCTCGAGCGCCTGCGCACGCCCGCGCTGATCGTGCAGGGCACCCGCGATCCCTTCGGGACGCGCGACGAGGTCGCGGCCTATCGGCTTTCGCCGGCGATCCAGCTGGCGTGGATCGAAGACGGCGATCACTCGCTGACGCCGCGCAAGAGCTCGGGTCGCTCGCGCGCCCAGAACCTCGCAGCCGCGGCCGAGGCGGTGGCGGCGTTCGTGGCGCAGCGCTGAGCGCTGCCGCGATGTCGCTGTGACGAGCGCGGCGTTCTCGCTGCCTTCGATCCCATAGCAGCACCCGCGCGAACCCGAGTTGCACATTCGGCGACACCAGGTCGCCCGTGCGGGTCACCCACCACAGGGGATCCGATGGCGATCGTCTCGTCGCTCAATCCATTCTTCGACAGCGGTGAAGCGCGCCGCTATCTGCCGCGGCCGGCCACCGAGAAGGCGCTCGCCGAGCTCGAGCGCGCGCTGCGCGCCGGCGCCGTCGCGACGCTGCTCGCCGGCCCGGCCGGCCTCGGCAAGTCGCTGCTGCTGCGCGTGCTGGCGCACCGGCTGCGCCGGGACTTCCGCGTCGCGGTGGTCCCCGCCGTCGGGCTCGAGGCGCACGAGATCTGCGCGTGGGCGCTGGCGCTGCTGCGCGTCGAGCGCAGCGCGGATCCCGAGTGCGACCTCGCGATGCTGGCCGCAGACTGGAAGCGCCGCGGCTCGGCGCTGGTGGTGGTGATCGACGACGCGCACGAGCTCTCGCTCGAGGCGGCCAGCCGCCTGGCCGGGCTCGGGCTCGCGGCCGACGGCGGCCTGCGCTGGCTGGCGGCGACGCGCGAGCCGAGCGACGCCCTCCGCAAGGCCTTCGAGCACGAAGCCGAGCCGATCTGGCTGCGCGACGGCATGAGCTTCGGGGAAGCCGCCGAGTACGTGCGCGCCGCGCTGGCCGCGGCCTCCGCCGAGCCCGAGGTGCGCGCCTTCTTCGACGGCCCCACGCTGGTGCGGCTGCACCGCGATTCGCACGGCGTCCCCGGTGAGCTCAACCGCCTCGCCGCGGAGCAGCTCGCCTCGGCGGTGCGCGAGGGCACGCTGCCTCCGCCCGGCCGCACGGTGTGGCGCTCCTACTCGGCGAAGAATCCGGCGAGGATCGCGGCCACGCGCCCGGGATCCTCCTGCAGCACCCAGTGGGTCCCGCCCGGCAGCTCGACGAGCCGCCCGTCGTCGAGATAGCGCAGGCTCGCGCGCGTCAGGTCCGAGGGGATGAAGGCGTCGCCCGGCGCGAGCAGGATCAGGGTCGGAGCGGAGACCCGCCTCTCCCGCGTGTCGGTCGGCTCGAAGCGGTAGGCCGCGCGGTACCAGTCGACCATCGTCCCGTAGGCGCCGTCGCGATCCCACGCCGAGCGGTAGAGGTCGAGCTTCGCGTCCGGGAAGGCACCGGGCCTCGCGGTGTCGCGCAGCAGCTTCGCCGTCACGTACCAGTTTCCCCAGCGCGCCACCTCCTCCGGCAGCCACGGGATCTGGAAGAAGGTCCGGTACCAGGAGATCTTCTGCTCCTTCGACTCGACGTCGCGCGCCGCCTGCGGGTGCGGCGTGTCGATCACCGCGAGCTTGCGCACGCGCTCCGGGTGGCGGATCGCCAGGTTCCACGCCACGCCGCCGCCCCAGTCGTGCGCGGCGACGCAGGCCTTCTCGAATCCGAGCGCCCGGATCAGCCCCGCGACGTCGTCGCCGAGGCGATCGATCCGATACGAGTCGACGCCCGCCGGCTTGTCGGACTGGTCGTAGCCGCGCTGATCGGGGACGACGACGCGGAAGCCCGCCGCGGCGAGAGGCGCGATCGCGCCCTTCCAGGCGTACCAGAACTCCGGGAAGCCGTGCAGCAGCACGACCGGCGGCCCGCCGGCCGGACCGGCCTGCACCACGAAGAGCTCGACCTCGCCGACCTTCACGCGCTGCGCCTCGAGCGGAATCCCGAGCTCGCGCTGCGCCGCCTCGACCGCGTCGCGGGGCGGCTGGTGGCCCGAGCGGTGGCCGATCACCACGAGCAGCGCGAGAGCGCCGAGACCCAGGAGCGCGAGGTGCAGTGCGCGCACGCCGCCAGGGTACGCGGGTGGCACGGCCCCGCCAGAGCTGCGCCATACTCGGGCGAGAGGCGGCGTTCGCGTGAACGGCATCCACGACATGGGCGGAATGCACGGCTTCGGCCGCGTGGTGGTCGAACGCGACGAGCCGGTCTTCCACGGGCGCTGGGAGGCGCGCGTGTTCGGCATCTCGGCGCTCGCCGGCCTGCGGCTCGGCGGCAGCATCGACGCGCGCCGGCACGGGCTCGAGCGGCTCGATCCGGTGACCTACCTGCGCGACGGCTACTACGGGCGCTGGCTCGCGCGCCTGGAGCGGAGCCTGCTCGAGCAGGGCGTCCTCGCTCCCGGCGAGCTCGAGGCGCGCCTCGCCGGGCGCCGCGCGCCGGCCGTTCCGCTTCCGCCGCTGCCGGCGCCCGCCGCGCCTCCTCCGCACCCCTTCCTGCGCGACGTCGAGCGCGCGGCGCGCTTTCGCGCCGGAGACCGCGTGCGCACGCGCAACCACCAGCCCGCGGGCCACACGCGGCTCGCCGGCTACGCGCGCGCCCGTCGCGGCGTGGTTGCGCGCGTCTACCCGGCCTGCGTGTTCCCCGACACCAACGCGCACGAGCAGGGCGAGCAGCCGCAGCACGTCTACGCGGTGCGCTTCGAGGCCCGCGAGCTCTGGGGCGAGAGCGCGGAGCCGGGCAGCTGCGTGCAGCTCGACTGCTTCGAGTCGTACCTCGAGCCGGACCCCGCGACGTGAGCCACGACCCGGATCGCGACGAGCACGCGCGGCTCGCGCTCCGCGTCGAGGCGCTCGAATCGCTGCTCGCCGAGAAGGGCTTCCTGGATCCGGCGCAGGTGGACGCGATCGTGCGCCGTTACGAGCAGGACGTCGGGCCGCTGAACGGGGCGCAGGTGGTGGCGCGCGCCTGGGTGGACCCGGCCTACAAGGCGCGGCTGCTCGCCGACGGCACCGCGGCGATCGCCGAGCTCGGCTTCGGCGGGCCGCAGGGCGAGTACATGGTCGTGCTCGAGAACACGCCGGCGGTCCACAACGTGGTCGTGTGTACGCTCTGCTCCTGTTATCCGTGGCCCGTGCTCGGGCTTCCCCCGGCCTGGTACAAGTCGCCCGCCTACCGCTCGCGCATCGTCCGCGAGCCGCGCGCCGTGCTGCGCGAGATGGGCCTCGAGCTCCCCGCCGAGGTCGAGGTCCGCGTCTGGGACTCGAGCTCCGAGGTCCGCTACCTCGTGCTGCCCGAGCGCCCGGCCGGCACCGAGCGGCTCTCGGAAGAGGCGCTGCGCGCGCTCGTGACGCGCGACGCGATGATCGGCGTCGCGAAGGCGAGCCAGCCGGCCGGCCGTGGCTGACCAAGCTCTGGACTCGGCGGGCCCGGCGCTCGACACGGCCGGCAGGGCGGCGCCCCCGCGGCGCAACGGCGAGCTGGTGTTCGAGGCGCCCTGGGAGAGCCGGCTCTTCGGCCTGACGCTCGCGCTCTGCCAGGCGGGGCTCTTCGAGTGGGAAGAATTTCGGCGGCTCCTGATCGCGGAGATCGGCGCCTGGGAGGCGGCCGGACACGCAGCCGCTGCGTGGAGCTACTACGCCTGCTGGCAGGCCGCGTTCGAACGCGTGCTGGCTTCGAAGGGACTCTGCGCCCCGGCGGAGCTCGACGCGCGCGTGAGCGCCTTCGAGGCGCGCGCGCCCGGCCACGACCACCGGCACGCCTGACTCCCACCGCGATGCAGGAGGCCGCTCCATGCACGTCTCGATCGGCGACTGCCGGCTGTTCTTCGACGTCGAGGGCGCCAAGCTCGTCCCCGACGGTCCGTCGATGCGCGAGAAGCCGACCCTGCTGCTGCACGGGGGACCCGGCTTCGACCACTCGTCGTACAAGCCGTCCTTCTCGGCGCTCGCCGACGCGGCGCAGCTCGTCTCACCTTCGACCTGCTCCCCGAGCTCGGGAAGGTGCGCTGCCCGACGCTGGTGCTCGGCGGCGAGGACGATCCGATCTGCCCGATCGACGACCAGGCCGACATCGCCGCCGCGCTACCGCGCGAGCTGGTGCGCTTCGCGCGCTTCCCGGGCTGCGGTCACGGCATCTTCCGCGACGACCCGCAGCAGGGCTTCGCGTGATCCGCGAGTTCCTGGCGAGCTGACCGCCGCTAGCGCTCGGGAACGAGCCCGGCCGGCGCGCCCTTTGGCCTCGCCCCGAACGCGCGCTTGAATCCGCGCTTCATCCACTCCGCCGCGTCGTCGAAGAGCAGGTAGAAGACCGGCACCACGATCAGCGTCAGCAGCATCGAGGAGAACATCCCCGCCGCGCTGGCGACCGCCATCGGCGCGCGCGTCTCGGCGCCGGGGCCGAGCCCGAAGGCGGCCGGCAGCACGCCGAAGATCATCGCGATCGCCGTCATCAGCACCGGCCGCATGCGGATCGGCGCGGCGGTGCGCATCGCCTCGAGCTTGTCCATGCCGCGCGCGCGCAGCTGGTTGGCGTAGTCGACCAGCAGGATCGAGTTCTTGGTGACGAGCCCGAACAGCAGCAGGATGCCGATCATGCTGAACAGGTTGAGCGTCATGCCGCCGCGGAAGAAGCTCGTCAGCCAGAGCCCGCCGAGCGCCCCGGTCATGGCGAAGGGCAGCGCCAGCATCACGACGAGCGGATGCACCAGGCTCTCGAACTGCGCGGCCAGCACCATGTAGATCACCAGGATGCCGAGCCCGAGCGCCAGCCCGAACTGGCGGGCGCCCTCCTGCATCGCCTGGGCCTGGCCGACCGGGGCGAAGCTCACGCCGGTCGGCAGCACCTGCTTGGCGAGCTTCTCGGCGTCCTCGATCGCCTGCCCGAGCGTGCGCCCGGCCGACAGGTTCGAGGACACGGTGACCGAGCGCTGGCGATTGGTGCGCGTGATCGCCGACGCCGCCGCGCCGGTTTCGATGTGGACCAGATTGCGCAGCTCGACCACGCCGCCCTGGTTGGTGCGCACGTAGAGCTGGCCGATCGACGCGGGGTCGCGGCGGTCCTTCTCTTCGAGGCGCATGCGGATGTCGTAGCGCCGCCCGGCGTCCTTGAAGACGCCGACGTCGCTGCCGCCCACCATCACCTGGATCGCCTGCGCGACGCTGCGCGCGTCGACGCCGAGCGCGGCCGCCTTCTCGCGGTCGGGGACGATGCGCACCTCGGGCAGTCCGAGCTTCAGGCTCGAGTTGAGATCGACGAAGCCGCCGAGCCCGTCGAGGCGGCGCATGAAGCGGTCGGCCAGGCGGTCGAGGTCGTCGAGCGGCAGGTTGCCGCGCAGCTCGACCTCGAAGGAGCCGCCGCCGCCGCCCGTCGACATCATCTCGCTCGGGTTGTAGATGCGCAGCTCGCGGCCCGGGACCTGTTGCAGCGCCTGGCGCGCGGTGCCGACCAGCTCCATCACGCTGCGCTTGCGCTGGTCGCGCGACTTGAGCGTGCCGAACAGCAGGCCGCGGTTGGCCTCGGCCACGCGCGTGGCCTCGTTGCCGCCGCCCCCGTTGCCCGCCGCCGAGAACAGCCCGGCGAGCTCGGGTTGGTCGAGGAACCAGCGCTCGTCGCCCTTCAGGTACTCGAGCGTGGCGTCGAGCGAGGTGCCGGGCGGCGCCTCCAGGCGCGCGAAGAAGATGCCCTCGTCGGAGGGTGGGAAGAACTCGGTCTTGAGGCGCGAGGCGAGCAGCAGCGCCACCGCCATCGAGCCGAGCGCGAGGCCGACCGTGGGCAGGCGATGCGCGAGCGTCCAGTAGAGCAGCCGCTTGTAGCTCGCCTCGAGTCTCCGGAAGCCCACCTCGAGCTGGTGGTAGATGCTGCCGTGCGCGCGCTGCGTCGGCGGCGGCATGCGGGCGGCCAGCATCGGCGTGAGCGTCAGCGCGACGAACAGCGAGATCATCACCGAGCCGGCGACGGTGAGGCCGAAGTCGCGCAGGAAGCTGCCGACCAGCCCCTGCACGAAGAGCACGGGCACGAACACGGCGGCCACCGAGAAGGTGGCCGCGGTGGCCGCGAAGGCGATCTCGCGCGTGCCGCTGCTCGCCGCCTCGCGCGCCGACTCGCCGCCCTCGCGGTGCCGCTCGATGTTCTCGAGCACCACGATGGCGTCGTCGATCACGACGCCCACCGCGAGCGCCATGCCGAGCAACGTCATGGTATTGAGCGTGAAGCCCGCGACGTACACCAGCCCGAAGGTCGCGATCAGCGAGACCGGGATCGCCAGCGCGATGATGAAGGTCGGGCGCGAGCGGCGCAGGAAGACGAAGACCGTGAACACGGCGAGCAGCGCGCCGAAGGCCAGCGCGAACTCGCTCTCGGCGACGGCCTCGCGCACGCCCTTCGAGAAGTCGATGTAGCCCGCCGCGTCGAAGAGCTTCATGCCCGAGGGCAGCACCTTCTCGATCTGCGCCAGGCGCGAGCGCACCTCGTCGACGATCGCCACAGTGTTGCCGCCGCTCTGCTTGCGGATGCCCATGCCGACGGTGGGCTTGCCGTTGTAGCGGGCGATCGTCGAGAGATCCTCGGCGCCGTCCTCGACACGCGCGACGTCGCGCAGCAGCACGTCCGCGCCGTCCTGGTGCGCGACGACCAGCGCCTGGAGCTCGCCGACGGTGCGGAACTCGGCGTCGGTCTTGACCGAGTAGTCGACCCGGTTGCCCTCGACGGCGCCGCCCGGCATCTCGACGTGCTCGCGCTGCAGCGCGGCGAGCACGTCGCCGGCCGAGAGCCCGCGCGCGCGCAGCTGCGCGCCGTCGAGCCAGATGCGGATGTTGCGGTCCAGGCGCCCGAAGATCGCGACGCCCGCCACCCCCGGGATCGTCTCGAGGTAGGGGTTGATCTGGCGGCGCACCGCCTCGCTGGTCTCGACCACCGAGCGCTCGCTGTCGACGGGGATCCAGAGCACCGGGGTGTCGTTCGGGTTGAAGCTGCTCACCACCGGGGGGTCGAGCGCGGGCGGCAGCTGCACGCGCGCCAGCGCCACCTTGTCGCGCACCTCCTGCGCCGCGACGTTCAGGTCGGTGCCGAGGTTGAACTCGACGACGATCTGCGAGATGCCCTGGTAGGAGGTCGAGCGGATCGAGCGCACGCCCGCGATGGTGTTGAACTGCTCCTCCAGGACGTCGGTGACGTCCTCCTCCATGCCCTCCGGCGTGGCGCCCTCGAGGTGCGCCTGCACGGTGAGCACCGGGAACTCCATGTTCGGGAACTGGTCGACGCCGAGCCGGGTGAAGCCGAGCACGCCGAAGACGACGAGCGCCAGCGTCATCATCCAGGTGAGGATGGGGCGCTGGATCGAGACGTCGGAGAGCGTCACGGCCGCGCCCCGGGCGAGCGCGCCTCCGCGGTCTTCTCGGGCGCCGCGCCGGTCTCCGCCGGCGCGCCCTCGGCGTCGCGCAGCGACACCGCCGAGCCGTCGACGAGCTGCTCCTGCCCGCGCACCACCACGAGGTCGCCGACCGCGAGGCCCTCGGAGACCTCGACCTTGCCGTCGCGGAACACGCCGAGCTTGAGCACGCGGCGCTCGGCGTGCCCGCCGCGACCGACGCGGAACGCGACCGCGCCGTCGGCGCGCTGCAGCACCGCCTCCTCGGGGATCATCGCGACGCGCTCGCGCACGGCGATGCCGAGGTCCGCGTTCGCGAACAGCCCGGGGCGCAGCCGGCCCTCGCGGTTGGCGAGCGCGGCCTTCACGCGCAGCGTGCGCGTCGTGGGGTCGATGGTGGGCGAGATCACCGTCACCTCGGCGCGGAAGGTCTCGTCGGGGAAGGGCGCGACGCGCACGTCGACGGGCGCGCCGATCGCGACCCGGCTCGAGTCGCGCTCGGAGAGGAAGAACTCGACGTCGATCGGGTCGAGCGCGACCAGGCGGAAGAGCTTCGCGCCCGGCGCCACGAACTCCCCGGCCGAGACGAAGCGGCGCGCGACCAGCCCCGCGAAGGGCGCCGTCACGCTCGCGTCGTGCAGCGAGCGCTGCATCATGCCGAGCTGCGCCTGCGCCGCCTCGTGACGCGAGTGCGCCTGGCGCAGCGCCGTCTGCGCGGCGTCGAGCTTGGCGTTCGAGGCCACCCCCTCCTGATGCAGCTTCTCGGCGCGCGCCTGCTCGCGCTCCGCCTCGGCGAGCATCGCCTCCGACTCGGCGAGCAGAGCGCGCGCGTTGCGCAGCTCGAGCTCGCGGCGCTCGGGGTCGATCTCGAGCACTACGTCGCCTTCGGCGACTGCGGCGCCCTCGTCCGCGACGATGCGCGTCACCTGTCCCTGCACCTGCGAGGCGACCTGGGCCTCGTCGCGCGCGAGCAGCTGGCCCGTCGCCTGGATGCGGTCCTCGACGCGCTGCGCCTCGACCGGCGCGACCATCACCGGCGGCGCCGCGATCGGCGCCGCCGCCTTGTCCCGACCACAGGCCAACGCGAGGAGCAGCGCGGTGGCAGCGAGCGCGCGCGGCGCGAAGCGCGTCATCGAGGGCCCCCCGGCGCGCCGCGCACCAGGCCGCGGAGCAGCGCATCGACGCCGACCTCCAGGACGTCCTTCGCCCACGGCAGGTCGGGGCGCGTGGTGCGCAGCAGGATGAATCCGTGCAGGAACGACCAGAACGACTGCCGCGCGGCCTCGAGATCGACGCACAGTCGGCCCTCGGCGGCGAGCTGGTCGAGCGGCCGCGAGAGCAGCACGCGCGCCTCCTCGGCCGCCGGCGGCGGCGCGAGCTCGGGATCGCGCGGCGCCGCGAGCAGCGCGTAGTGGGTCGGGTTGCGCAGGCCGAAGCGCGCGAAGGCGAGCGACAGCGCGCGCACGTCGAGCACGGCGTCGCCCGCCAGCGGGACGCGCTTCAGGCTCTTGACCAGGACGCGGCAGCGCTCGTCGAGCAGCGTGTCGAGCAGCCGCTGCTTGTCGCCGAAGTAGTGGTAGATCGTCGGCGGGGTGTAGCCGCAGCGTTCCGCCAGCCGGCGCATCGAGAACGCCTCGAAGCCGTCCTCGACGAGGAGCGCCTCGGTCGCCGCCAGGATGGCGCGGCGGGCGTCGGCGCGGCTCTGCAGCCGGCGCCGCTCTGCGGGTTGGATCGCAGTCATCGAACGTCGTTCGATCCCTATAACGGTGTTCGGTGACCAGAGCTTTAGCACTCCCTCCGGGACGGGCAACCAGCTCGGGCCTAGACTGCCTCTCCGTTGCGCGGGGAGGAGCCGTGGCGGACCGCACCGAGGCGCTGCTGGCAGCGCTCACGCTCGACGAGAAGGCCGCCCTGCTGGCCGGCGCCGACCTCTGGAGCAGCACGCCGCTCGCACGGCTCGGGATTCCCGCGCTGCGCGTCACCGACGGCCCGAACGGCGCGCGCGGCAGCGCCATGAGCGGCGGCCCGAGCTCCGCCTGCTTCCCGTGCGGCGCCGCCCTTGCGGCCAGCTGGGACCCGGCGCTCGTCGAGCGCGTGGGCGCGGCGCTGGCCGCGGAGGCGCGCAGCAAGGGGGCGCACGTGCTGCTCGCGCCGACGGTCAACATCCAGCGCACGCCGATCGGCGGCCGCAACTTCGAATGCCACTCCGAGGACCCGCACCTCGCCGCGCGCATCGCCGCCGCGTACGTGCGCGGCGTGCAGGCCGGCGGCGTCGGCGCGTGCGTCAAGCACTTCGCCTGCAACGACACCGAATGCGAGCGCCACACCGCGAGCGCCGAGGTCGACGAGCGCGCGCTGCGCGAGATCTATCTGGCGCCGTTCGAGGCGGCGGTGCGCGAGGCAGGCGCCTGGTCGCTGATGGCGGCCTACAACCGCCTGGGCGGCGCGCACTGCACCGAGCACGAGCGCCTGCTCGGGGCGATCCTGCGCGGCGAATGGGGCTTCGACGGCGTGGTCGTCTCGGACTGGTTCGCGACGCGCAGCACGACCGCCTCGGCGCGCGCGGGCATGGACCTGGAGATGCCCGGGCCCGCGCGCCACTACGGCGCGAAGCTCGCCGCCGCCGTGCGCGGCGGGGAGGTGCCGGAGGCCGCGATCGACGCGTCGGTGCGCCGCTTGCTGCGACTGATGGAGCGCACCGGCGCCTTCGCCCGGGCCGGCCAGCCGGAGCGCGCCGTCGACCTGCCCGAGCATCGCGCCCTCGCGCGCGAGGCCGCGGCCTCCGGCATCGTGCTGTTGCGCAACCAGGGCGACGCGCTGCCTCTCGACGCGGCGCGCCTGCGCTCGCTCGCCGTGATCGGACCGAACGCGGATCGCGCCGTGATCCAGGGCGGCGGCAGCGCGCGCGTCACCCCACACTACGCAGTGACGCCGCTCGAAGGCATCCGCGCGCGCTGCGGCGCGGCAGTCGAGCTCGTCTTCGAGCGCGGCTGCCGCAACGACCGCGGCGTTCCCGTGCTCGCGCCGGCGGGCGGCTTCGCGGTCGAGCTCTTCGCCGGAGCCGAGCCGGACGGCGCGGCGGTCCTCAGCGAGCACGCGGCGAGCGGCGAGCTGATCTGGCTCGCGCCGCCCGTCCCGCTCGCGCCCGACCGCCCGTTCTCGGCCCGGCTGCGCGGGCGCTTCACGGCGGCCGTCGACGGCCCCCATCGGCTGAGCCTCACCAGCGCCGGCCGGAGCCGGCTGCGCGCCGACGGCCAGGAGCTCGTCGACAACTGGACGGCGCCGCAGCGCGGCAGCTCCTTCTTCGGGTTCGGCAGCCGCGAGGTCGGCGGCGAGATCGCGCTGCGCGCCGGCCAGTCCGTCGCGCTCGAGGTCGACTTCCTGCACGACCGGCCCGGCTCGCTCGCCGGCCTGCGCTGCGGCTGCCTGCCGCCCGAGCCCGCCGACGCGCTCGAGCGCGCGGAGGCGGCGGCGCGCCGCGCCGACGCCGCCGTGGTCGTCGTCGGCCTCGACGCAGACTGGGAGACCGAGGGGCGCGACCGCGAGAGCTTCTCGCTGCCCGGCCGCCAGGACGAGCTCGTCGAGCGGATCGCGGCCGCGAACCCGCGCACGATCGTGGTGGTGAACGCCGGCTCACCGGTCGCGATGGACTGGGCCGAGCGCGTGCCGGCCGTGGTCCAGCTCTGGTATCCGGGGCAGGAGGCCGGCCGCGCGCTCGCCGACGTGCTGTTCGGCGACGTCGACCCCGGCGGGCGCCTCCCGCTCAGCTTCCCGAAGCGGCTCGAGGACACGCCGGCCTTCGCCTACTACCCGCCCCGGAACGGCGTGATGCGCTACGGCGAAGGGATCTTCGTCGGCTACCGCGGCTACGACGCGCGTGGCATCGAGCCGCGCTTCCCGTTCGGACACGGCCTCTCGTACGCGCGCTTCGAGTACGGCGCGCTGCGCCTCGAGCGCGCGGTGCTGCGGGGCGGGGAGTCGGTCGAGTGCTCGGTCGACGTGGCGAACCGCGGCGCGCGCGCGGGCAGCGAAGTCGTACAGCTCTACGTGTCGGACCTCGAAGCGCGCGTGCCGCGCCCCCCGCGCGAGCTGCGCGCCTTCGCGAAGCTGACGCTGGCCGCGGGCCAGCGCCGCACGGTGCGCTTCCGGCTCGACGAGCGGGCGTTCGCGTGCTGGCACGTCGCCCAGGGCGCCTGGCGCGCCGAGCCAGGAGCGTACGAGATCGCAGTCGGGCGCTCGTCGCGCGACCTGCGCGCCCGCGCGCGCCTCGAGATCGAGGCGTGAGCGCGGCGGCGCAAGGACCGGCGGCGGCGGCGCCCTCGGCGTGGACGCCGCTGCGCCGCGCGCTGTTCCGCTCGATCTGGATCGCGAGCCTCGCATCGAACGTCGGCACCTGGATGCAGAACGTCGGCGCCGCCTGGCTGATGACCTCGCTGGCGCCGACGCCGCTCTTCGTGTCGCTGGTGCAGGCCGCCTCGAACCTGCCGTTCTTCCTGCTCGCGCTGCCGGCCGGCGCGCTGGCCGACGTCTTCGATCGCCGCCGCATCGTGCTCGCCGCGCAGCTCTGGCTGTTCGCGTCGGCGGCTGCGCTGGGCGCGCTGGCGCTGGCGGGCGCGGTCGATCCCGCGGCGTTGCTCTGGCTCACCTTCGCGATCGGCGCGGGCAGCGCGGTCACGGCGCCGGCGTTCGCCGCGATCGTGCCGGAGCTGGTGTCTCACGACGAGATCGCCCCGGCCGTCTCGCTGAACGGGATCTCGATGAATCTGGCGCGGGCGGTCGGGCCCGCGCTCGGCGGGCTGGTGGTCGGCGCGTCGGGCGCGGGCGCGACCTTCCTGCTCAACGCCGCATCGTTCCTCGCGGTGTTCGCAGCGCTGAAGCGCTGGAAGCGACCGCCGCGCGAGGGCCCGCTGCCGCCCGAGGACCTGCTGGGCGCGATGCGGGCGGGGCTCCGCTACGTCCGACACAGCGCGATGCTGCGGACCGTGATCGTGCGGACGGGAGCCTTCGTGCTGCCCGCGAGCGTGCTCTGGGCGCTGCTGCCGCTCTACGCGAAGGCGGAGCTCGGACTGGGCGCAGCCGGCTACGGCTTGCTGCTCGGCTGCTTCGGCGTCGGCGCCGTGCTGGCGGGCGTGCTGCTGCCCGCCGCGCGCGGCAAGCTCGGCGTCGAACGGCTCGCCACCGGCGCCGCGCTCGCGTTCGCGATCGCGAGCGCGGGGCTCGGCGCCATCCCCGACCTGGCGCCGCCGGCCGCGCTGATCGCCGCCGCCTGCGCGGCCTTGTTCCTCGCCGGCGGGGCCTGGCTGTCCCTGCTCTCGACGCTCAGCGCCGCTGCCCAGGTCGCCGTCCCCTCGTGGGTGCGGGCGCGGGCGAGCGCCGCGTATCTGCTCGTGCTGTTCGGTGCGCTCGCGGCGGGGAGCGCGCTGTTCGGGGCGCTCGCCAGTGGCTTCGGCGTTCCGCACAGCTTCGAGATCGCGGCCGTGGCGATCGCCGTCGGCCGCGTCGCGACCGGGCGCCGGCGCCTGGAGGACGGAGACGGGCCGGACCTGACGCCCGCGCCGCGCTGGCCGGACCCCGAGCTCGTCGCGGCGGTCGAGGCGCAGCGCGGTCCGGTGCTCGTCACCGTCGAGTACGAGATCGATCCGGCCGATGCCGAGCCGTTCGCACGCGCCATGCGCGCGCTCCGGGAGATCCGCCTGCGCGACGGCGCGCTGCGCTGGGGGCTCTGGGCCGACGCGGCGCAGCCGGGCCGCCATCTCGAGTCGTTCGTCGTCGAGTCGTGGGTCGAGCATCTCCGGCAGCACGAGCGCGCCACCGCGGCGGACCGCGCGCTCCAGGCGCTGGCGATCGCGTACCACCGCGGCGCCGGGCCGCCGCGCGTGACCCACTTCGTCCACGAGCGAATGCCCCTATGATCTGCGCATGGCGTCCCCGACTCCCCTCCGCATCGGCATCCTCGGCGCCGCGCGCATCGCGCCGATGGCGCTGGTGCGTCCGGCCCGCCAGGTCCCGGAGGCGGTCGCCGCCGCCGTCGCGGCGCGCGACCCGGCGAAGGCGCGCGCCTTCGCGGCGAAGCACGGCATCCCGCGCGTCCACGCGAGCTACGACGCGCTGCTCGCCGATCCCGAGCTCGACGCGATCTACAATCCGCTGCCGAACTCGCATCACTGCGAGTGGACCATCAAGGCGCTGCGCGCCGGCAAGCACGTGCTCTGCGAGAAGCCGATCGCCGCCAACGCGGACGAGGCGGAGCGCATGGCAGCCGCGGCGCGCGAGAGCGGCCGCGTGCTCGTCGAGGCCTTCCACTGGCGCTATCACCCGCTCGCGGCGCGCATGCGCGAGATCCTGGCGAGCGGCGAGCTCGGCCGCGTGCTCCACCTCGAGGCGTGGCTATGCTTCCCGATGCTCTCGCCCCGCGACATCCGCTGGCGCCTCGAGCTGGCGGGCGGCGCGCTGATGGACGCCGGCTGCTACCCCGTCTCGATGGTGCGCCATCTGGCCAAGGCGACCGACGCCGGCTGCGAGCCCGAGGTGGTGAGCGCGCGGGCGTGGCTGCGCTCGCCCCAGGTCGACCGCCGCACCGAGGCGGAGCTGCGCTTCGCCGACGGCCGCAGCGCGCGGATCGGCTGCTCGATGCTGTCGCGCACGCTGCTCTGGACCTCGATCCGGGTGCGCGGCGAGGCCGGCGAGATGCGCGTCGCGAATCCGATCGCGCCGCAGTACTGGCATCGGCTGCGCGTGCGCACGCCGCGGGGCTCGCGCGCCGAGCGCGTTCCCGGCGACGCCACCTACACCCATCAGCTGCGCGCCTTCGTCGACGCCGTGCGCCACGGCACGCCGCTGCCGACCGGCCCGAGCGACGCGATCGCGAACATGCGCGTGATCGACGCCATCTACCGCGCGGCGGGCCTGGCGCCGCGCGGCCGCAGCTAGATCGAGAGCGCCCGGAAGCGCTCCTGCGCGTAGACCAGCAGCGAGACGGAGGCCGCTTCCGAGAGCTGCTCGAACTGGATCCCCATGCCGAAGGGAAGGCTGCGCCGCATCACGTTGCCGGGCACGCTGGTCATGACGACGCGACCGGACGCGCTGAGCGGCGGCGATTCCGGAGGCGCGAGGCGCAGCTCCACGCGCGACTTCACCATCCACGGCTGCTCGAGGGCGACGTAGGCGCCCGAGGCGGAGATCGAGTACACGCGCCCCTGCTTCTCGCGACCAGCGGAGCGCACCGCCACGGGCCAGTCGGCGGGCGCGCGCAGCGTGTGGCGCCGGCCGCGCACTGGCTTGCTGCCGGCGAGCGCGCGGTTCATCTGGAAGCGCAGCGTGTGCAGGTCGATCGGGTCGAAGATCGCGAGCTGGACCCCCGCCTCCCGCAGCCGGCGCCGCTCGGCCTCGCCCGGGTCGCGCCCGGCGCCGAGGAACGTCAGCTGGCTCTCCGGCGCGAGCCTGCGCATGAACTCGAGCGCCGCGCGCAGGTTCACGGCCGGCAGGTCGGAAGGCACCACGACGGCCCCGACGCGCGAGCCGCCGACGCGCAGCAGCGCGTGGGCCCACTCCGGCGTCTTCGCGGTCACGACCCGATGGCCGATCCGGACCAGCCGCGCGCCCAGCACCTGCATCTCGGGCGCGTTCGCGCCGAGCAGAAGAACGTCCTTGCTCAAGGTCTTTTGCCCCTCGGAAGCAGAATCGGCCGGCCGCGCGAGCAGGCGGGTGATCGGCGTCACAGCGAGGGCGCCGGCGTCACCCCGGCGTCACCTCGTTTCTCCTCCCGCCGCCGCCCGGTATGCTGTTCCGGCGCGCCGGAGGAGAA
>Ga0335070_10001933_pt1 | contig 24074 bp, 23 predicted proteins | sample Lox_Sample_13_FD_206722 | JGI IMG/M metagenome (GOLD analysis project Ga0335070, IMG submission 206722) | Soil microbial communities from Loxahatchee National Wildlife Refuge, Florida, United States - Lox_Sample_1.3 | ecosystem: Environmental > Terrestrial > Soil > Wetlands | place: USA...
TCTTCATGGTGGGCGGGGAGAGATTCGAACTCTCGACTTCCGCCGTGTGAGGACGGCACTCTCACCGCTGAGTTACCCGCCCACGCTGATACAGGCTGTCTCTTATACACCAACGGGAATCGTCCTGCAAGGGGAATCTCGTCGATGGGGCAGCGGGCCGCAAGGCCCTCCCGTCTCAACCTGTCTTCGGCTGCTGTAGGCGCTGCACCTTCAGGCGGAGGTAGTTTTCCTCGGCCTTGGCGTCGTTGGGGTCGATCTCGAGGACCCTTTGGTAGGCCTTCAGTGCCGCATCCGCCTTGCCCATCCGTTCATAGACAGCGCCGATCCGGGTGATGTAGTCTTTGTTCTTCGGCGCAAGCCGGGATGCCGCCTCGTACTGTCGGAGGGCCTCGACGAACAGGCCGCGCTTTTCATAGGCGAGCCCCAGGTAGAACCGCGGTTCGGGCTGATTCGGCGCCCGCTCCACCGCTCGCGAAAAGGTCTTGGTCATATCATCGTAGGCCTTGAGGTGGTCGTAGATCTCAAAGGCCCTGTGGTAGTTCTCCACGCGGCCCGGCTGGAGCTGAATCAGCTCTTCCAGCACCGCCACCGCCTGCTTCGGCTTTTTCTGCTCCTGATAAATCCGGATCAGGTATTCTCTCGCATCGGTATCCTTGCTGTCCAGCTTGACCACTTGGGAGAAGGCCTTGGCAGCCCGGTCGTACTGTTTCTGCTCGAAGTAGAGCACACCCTGGTTGTAGTAGACTACCTTGTTATTGGGAGCGAGGGTGGCGAGCCGCTCGTAGGCTGCGGCGGCCTCCTTTTCCATCTTGGCCTTCTCGTACATGTTCACCAGGGCAAGCTGGGCCTTCACGTCCGTCGGATTCGCCTTGACCACCTCCTGGAGAAGGTGGACGGCGTCTTTGTACTTTTTCCGCTCCCCGAGCACCTCCGCCAGGCGAAGCTTCCCGTCCAGGTCGTCGGGTTTCTTCTTGAGATAGGCCTGAAGGCTCTGCTCGGCGGCGTCGTAGTTGCCCACCCTGGTGTACGCCTCGCCCAGATTCAAGTCGATCACCGGGTTACGGTAGCCGCCGGCGACGGCCCGCTTGTACGCCTCGATGGCCTGCTTCCACTCGTTCTGCTGTCCGTGAAGGGTCCCGAGGTAGGCGTATGCCTCGGGCTGGTAGGATTTGGGCAGCGAATCGATCTTCCCGGTTAGGTAGGTTTCCGCCTTCTGCGCGTCCTTCTTGGCGTTGAGGTAAGAGACGAACCCGTAGAAGGCTTCCTTGTCCGATTCGTTCGCCTTGATGAGCTTAAGATAGGCGCCGAGGGTTGCGTCCACCTCGCCCGCCTTCTGATGAGCTTCCACCACTTTCTTGAGAAGGTCCGGCGTGCCGGTCACCGCAGCAGCCCGTTCGTAGGTCGCGGCGGCCTTAGTCCATTGGCCCCGCTCACCGTAGGCTTTGGCCAGGCTGGCCAGGGTCTCGGTGTTCTGCGGGGAGAGCTGCGCCGCCTTCTCCAAGTACTGGATCCTGGTATTCACATCGGGTGCCGCCTGGGCCCGGTCGAGCCAGTCCTTCTCCCCGAGGCGAACCACCAACGAAAAGCGGCCGATGGGCTTCGACCCAGCCCAGACATCCACATCAGCCTGCATCGGCTCGGAGTAATCGTACTGCGGCCAGAACTCCCCGATCTTGTGCCGCTTCTCGAGGAGTTGTCTGGCCGGAAACTGGGCGGACTGGAGACTCAAGCCCCAGCTGAATCTACCGTCCGTCTTGATGTTGTCGATCGCCACCACATCTGCCGGGTTGAGCACCAGACTCCCGTCGGCAGGTATGGTCGTAGGCTGACCGTTCACGGTGACGACAACAGAGATGAGCCGTTTCGGCGCGGGGAGCAAGCTCCAGACCGCCGTCCACCGGCTCACGAAGGCGCCGGAGAAGAGAAAGGCGGCAGCCGCGGCCACGAGGGCGCCCAGGGGAAGGACCACTTTCAGCGCCCGCACGATCTTGGCGCGCCTTTCCCTCGCCCGCTGTGCCGCAACCCTCTCCCGCTCTAACTGTCGAAGATGATGCGTCTGTCTGTACACCTTGATATTCCTCGGAGCAAGGAGTTACTGCATTCTCTTCGGTTGCGTCGACCCACCCGCATCGTCTGAGGCAGGAGAAGCAGTGAGGAGGAGCAAGGTTCCCGCCGCGCCATCCCGCTCCTATTCTCGATCAACCCGAGAACGAATGCAATTTCAACGCCACCCGCGGCCAGGCCCGGGCCGCCGAGGCTTGTTCCCTCATTCACTGCCGTGGGGCTCCAGACCCACTGCACGCCGTAACGAGCGGACCTCGTTAGGGGTGAGCCGCCGTTTGCCTCCCGGACGCAACCGCCCGAGGGTTACGGGGCCGATCCTCGTCCGCCGCAGGCGAAGCACCGGATAGCCGATGGCATCGCACATGCGCTTGACCAGGTGGTACCTCCCTTCCCGGACAATGAGCGAGATCCACGCAGACTTCGGCCCGACGGTCAGCAGCCTCACCTCCGCAGCCGCCCTCCCGTCCTCCAGTTCCACCCCCTCTTCAAGCACTCCAAGAGCGTCGCCGTCCGGGGTCCCCTCCACCTCCACTTCGTAAGTCTTGGCTACCTTGTAGCGGGGATGCTGGAGCCGGTGGGACAGCTCGCCATCGTTGGTGACGAGGAGCAAACCATCGGCGTCGTAATCGAGCCGTCCAACCGGGTAGACCCGCCAGGGGAGATCGCCGAGGAAATCGGCAACCGAGGGCCGCCCCTGGGGGTCGCGGAGCGTGGTCACGCACCCCTTCGGCTTGAAGAACGCCAGGACTACCGTCGCCACCGAGGAGGCGATCGGGGTGCCGTCGATCTGAATCTCGTCCTTCCCCCACACGGCACGAGCGCCGAGCTCTCGCACCACCGCGCCGTTCACGGAAACCCGCCCCGCCAGAATCAGCCCTTCGGCCTTGCGCCGGGACGCGACTCCGGCGCGCGAGAGCAGCTTCTGGAGCCGCTCTCCGGCAGCCCGCCCGCCTTCATCCGCCATGGGTCCCAAGTTCCTCGTTCGTTGTAGCCCGCTCTCCCGACTCTATCCTCTCCCCGAAGGGAGACGAAGACAAGAGTCGAAACGCGAGATCATTTCAGACTGCGCCCTCCTCTGCGCGCTCACCCTTAGCCTCACCTGCTTCGGCACCCTCGGCCTCGACGGGACCCTTAGCAAACCCCTCGAGCTCTTTGAGGCTCGGCAAGGAGGAAAGGTCCTGCAGGCTAAAGACCTCCAGAAATTTCTGCGTTGTCCCGTACAAGAACGGGCGACCCGGCACGTTCTTTCTCCCCATGATCTTGATGAGCTTCTTCTCCAGGAGCAAATGCAGCACGCCCCCCACGTCCACACCGCGAATGGCCTCGACCTCCGAACGCAGAATCGGCTGCTTGTAGGCGATGATGGCAAGGGTCTCCAGGGCCGCCCTGCTCAGTCGGGTAGGGGTTATTTTATTAAGCTTGCGAACCCATCCGGCATACTCCGGTTTGGTGCGAAGTTGATAGCCTTGGGCGACCTCCACCACTGCACAACCATGGCTGTCTCCAGAGTACTCCTTACGGAGATCCTCCAGTGCGGCCGTGATCTCGCCGTGAGTGTACATGGCGAGCAACTCCTTGATCTTCGACAGGCTCAGGGGAACCTCGGAGACGAAGAGCAGAGTTTCGATGATCGCCCGCACCGTTGCCATCATACCTCTCCTTGGATGAGGGCGTCGGCTCCCACCGCCAGGTAGAGCCGGATGATGCCGCTCGCTTGATGCTGGAAGGCCCGGACCATCCGAAGTTTGACGAGCTCCAGGATCGCCAGGAAGGTCACGATCAGCTCCCCCTTCCCCGCACCTTCAGGAAAAAGCTCGTTGAAGGTGATGCTGCTCACCGTATTCAGGATCTCGACGATTTTGGTGATCCGGTCCTTGACCCGGATGACATCCGCGTTCACCTCCATGAAGCCCCCGGGCTCCGCGCGCTTGAGCACTCCCTGGAGAGCGGCGATCAGCTGGAAGAGATCGACCTCGGCGATCTCCTCGCCCCGCTCAAGGCCCCAGACCTCCTCCGGGGGGATGTTTCTCGCGTAGACGTCGCGGTTGAGCTGCGGCCTGCCGGCGAGGACGAATGCCGCCTCCTTGAGCCTGGCGTATTCCACCAGGGGTCGCACCAGTTCAAGACGCGGGTCCTCTTCCTCGTCTTCCTCCTCGGAGCCCCCGCCGGGGACGAGCATTCTCGACTTGATGTAGGCGAGGGTCGCTGCCATCTCCAGGAACTCGGCCGCCACATCGATATTCAGGCCTCTCATCACGTCGAGATACTGGAGGTACTGATCCATAATCAGGGCAATGGGTATGTCATAGACGTCCACCTTGTTCTTACGGATGAGATGGAGGAGAAGGTCCATAGGCCCTTCGAAAATCTCAAGCCTGACCTGGTACTCCTCGCCTGCTGTCGTCATGGTTTACCTTTTCGGCTCATGCCCTTCAGGTGGGCCGTGCCCGCCCTACATCACCCCGTCGCGGCTTGAAGCCGCTCCCAGGCAGTGCTCACGAGCCCGCCTCCGTTGGGGCTTCGCAGACACACGGCGCCGCACTCTCGCCGCGCGCCACAAGGGAGGGGTAGTGGCTGCGGACAAAAAGGATCTCCTCGTCCCTGCTGGTCAACTCGCCGTTCAGGCGGCTGTCCAGGAGCCGGTCGAGGATCTCCCGGTACACCGGTCCGGGTGGAACGCCCATCTCCGCTAGGTCTTTGCCGCGCAAGGAAGGCCGGACCTCTTTGAGCTTTCGGAAGAAGAAGCTGATGGCCCGCCGCGTTCCCTCCTGTTGGGTCTTGGCCATCATGAAGAGGAGCCACTCCACGTCGAGCTCCTCGAGGAGATGGTAGATCTCGCTCGGCTTCGGGTTCGGTTCCCGGTAGAGCCGCTGGCCGGCGTTCACCGCCTTGGCCCTCCCCTCCAGCATCCAGGCCGTAAGGCGCGGATTGAACTCGAGCCGGCGGCAGAGTTCGTCAAGGCCGATCACATCCAGCGGATCCACGAGGGCGAGCAGGTAGACCAGCCACTTGCCCCAGCCGTTTCCGAGGAAGCTCAGACTGTGCCACGCGAGCACCGCCCGGATTTCCTCCAGCAACCGATCCATCCCAGGGCCGTAGGCGATCTGCGGGTGGACGAACCGCAAGAGCCCGAACTCGTCGAGTCGGCGGAGCGCAGGGCTCGGATCCTCCTCGCTCAAGATCAACTTCAACTCGTTGGCGAGGCGGCGGCCGCTCAGCTTCACCGGCAGCTTCATGCGCACCGTGTTCTCGATGAGCTTGGCGGTGTGCTTGCCAATGCGGAAGCCAAACCGCTGCTCGAAGCGGATGGCGCGGAATACCCGGGTCGGGTCCTCGACAAAGCTGAAGTTGTGGAGCACGCGGACCGCCCGCTCCTTGAGGTCCCGCTGCCCACCGAAAAAATCGATGAGGGCGCCGAACCGGCCGGGATTGAGCTCCACGGCAAGGGTGTTGATGGTGAAATCGCGGCGGTAAAGGTCGAGCTTGAGCGAGCTCAGCTCCACGGTGGGCAAGGCCGCCGGGTAACGGTAGTACTCCAGCCGGGCGGTGGCCACATCGATCTTGAAGCCGTCGGGGAAGATGAGCACCGCCGTGCCGAACTTCTTGTGAGCCCTGATCCGGAGACTGCGCCGGGCGGCGAACTCCTTGGCGAACTCGATCCCGTCCCCTTCGACGACGATGTCGATATCGAGGTTCGGGCGGCGCAAGAGGAGATCACGGATAAAGCCGCCCACGGCAAAGGCCTTGAAGCCGGCGCCCTCCGCCACCTTTCCGAGATCCTGGAGGAGAGCGCAGATGTGCCGAGGCAACTGCTCAGCCATGACGTTGGCCACGTTCTTCCGCCGCTTGCTGTCGCTTTCGTGGGCCGCGTCATAGAGCTCGGCGGGGGGACGGGTCGCGTCCTTGAGCATGATGTTGAGGAGGTCTTTGCGGGTCACCACTCCCACGACCTCGTCCCCTTCCATGACCGGGACGAGGCGCTGCTGCCGATCGACCAAGTGCTCCTGGATCTCTACCAGCGTGGCGTTGGGGCTCACGGTGCTACACTCGGTGCTCATGAAGTCCCGAACCTGCGCCTGTTCGAGCCCGTGGTAGACGCCCTTGTCAATCACCTGCCGGGAGAGGATCCCGACCAGTTTCCCCTTCTCGACCACCGGCGCCGCATTGATATTGTATCGGGTGAGGAGATCGGCGGCCTCCTGAAGGCTAAGCTCGGGCGCCACGGTAATCACCGGTGAGGACATGATCTCACGGGCATGATGGCTGGGGCTCACCATGTTGTGGAGCAGGCGGAAGAGCTGGTCCTCCACCTGGCTCAAAGTAAGGTCCTTGATCGCCGCCGAGGCGGCACTCGGATGGCCCCCTCCGCCGAAAGCGGCGGCGATCTCACCGGCATTCACCTCCGCCAAACGGCTCCGCGCCACCAGGTAGATGCGGTCCTCCATTCTGGCCAGGGCGAAAAGGACATTCAGGTTTTCCATGTCCATGAGCTTATGGGCGAGCACCGCGAAGTCGCCGATGTACTTGTCCACCGACGCGCGCGCTATGCAGACCGGGATCCCGTTGATCGTGTGAGTCCTCGCCGAGTGGATAAGGTCGTTCAGGAGCGACACCTGCTCCGCCGTGAGCTCCCGCGTGAGCATGTCCGCCACAGTGTTCAGGTTCGCGCCCCGCTCAAGGAGAAACCGTGCCGCCTCGTAGTCCTCGGGGGTGGTGGAGGAGAAGGTGAAGGAGCCCGTATCCTCGTAAATCCCCAGGGCGAGAATGGTCGCCTCGTCCGGGGTGAGGGCGACGTGCCGATCCCTGATGATCCAGGTGAGGACGGTGACCGTGGCGCCCACGGGCTTCACCACCTCTAGGGACCCCTTCACATCGTCCGCCGAGTTCGGATGGTGGTCGTAGATATGGATGTCCACGTCGCCCCGGTCCACGAGTTCCTTGAATCGCCCGATCCTGCCTGCCTGCCGGGTGTCCACCAGGACGAGGCGCGTCACCCGGTCGAAGTCCACATCCTTGATCTTGGCAAAGTCATAGAAGTAGAAAGTCGACTCGACGAAGAATTCCCTGAGGTTGTGCTCCTGGGCTCCCGGAAACACCATAACCGCCTCAGGGTAGAGCTTCTTGGCGGCGATCATAGACGCCATGGCGTCAAAATCGGCATTGATGTGGGTGGTGATGATCTCCAACGCCCTACCTCAGCACGGCTCGGGACGCTCGCGGATTGCGTCGCCCTATCTTTCCGTTCGCCGCTTCAGCGCCTCCGGGTATCTCCCCTTATCCGTCTCTCCCACTACTCAGCGGCGCCGTCCGTGGGTTCACCCTCGCGGGTGGTACATGTGATGGATCCGTTTCAGCCGTTCTCGCGCCACGTGGGTGTAGATTTGGGTGGTACTGATGTCCGCATGCCCCAGCATCATCTGCACCGAGCGCAGGTCCGCGCCCCGCTCGAGAAGATGGGTGGCGAAGGAGTGGCGCAAGGTATGGGGTGTAATCCGTTTGTGAATCCCGGCCTTGAGCGTGTAACGCTTGACGAGTTTCCAGAAGGCTTGCCTGGTCATGGCCCGCGCCCGGCTGGTGACGAAAAGGGCGTCGTGCAGCCGCCCCCGGAGGAGCCGACTCCGCGCTCCCAGCATGTAGTCGCGGAGGCTAGCGGTAGCCACCTCCCCCATGGGCACGATACGCTCTTTGGAACCCTTCCCCAGGGCGATGACGAAGCCCACCTCGAGATTGACCCGGCCGAGGGTGATGCTCACGAGCTCGGAGACCCTGAGCCCGGTGGCGTAGAGAAGCTCCAGCATGGCGGCGTCGCGCTGCCCTTGGAGTGTGGACGCATCGGGCTGGGCCAGGAACCGCTCCACCTCACCGACGCTCAGCACCGCCGGGAGGTGGCGCCGCAAGCGCGGCGAGCTCACATGGGCGACAGGGTTTCCCTCCAGGTGATGGTCCCTCACGAGGAACTTAAAAAAACCGCGGATAGTGGAGAGCAGGCGCGCCCTGCTCCGTGCCCCGATCCCTTGCGCCTGGAGCCCGGTGAGATAGCCCATCACTTCGGCGGGACCGACCTGATCCCACGAGCTGAGGCCCCGTTCGTTGAGGAAGGCGTGGAACCTTCGCAGATCGCCGCTGTACGAGGCGCGGGTGTTGGCGGCGAGACCGCGCTCCACCGTGACGTAATCGAGATAAAGATCTAGGGATCGTTCCATCCTTCGCCGCGGCCTAGGCCTGATCTTTATTCAATGTACAAGGGCTTTCGGCCTGCCCTAATCCCTGGCCTGTCCTCGGCCGGGACCCCTTCCTTGATCTCTCCGCTGCATGCCAACTCTTCCCGAGGAAATCAAATTTTTCGAGATTTGACGAGAACATAGCAGATGCTCCCTCTCGAGTCAACAGCGAAGCCTCAGGAGCTCTTTCTTCGAGGTTCGGTCTTTACATATCGCGGGAGAAATAATCCCCTTGACCTCCTGAATGGGTTGTGGCACTGTTAGAGAGCAGTTTTGCCAACATGTGGATATCTCTTGCAAACAGCGACAAGGCGCCTGCATGTCCCCGCACCGACTCAAGCTGCGCGGCAGAAAACCGCGGTCAATCGCCGAGAACCTCCAGAAGCTTTTCTCCCTTTTCAACCCCAAGGATCGGGTCCTCATCACCATCAGTGCCGATCCCGACTCTCTCGCCGCCGCTATTGCCTTCAAGCGGCTCCTCTGGCATCGAGTCCAGTCTGTTTCCATCGCCCACTTCAATGAGATCAATCGACTGAACAACGTGGCCATGGTCCGGCTCCTCAAGATCCCGCTCGTGAGGATGCATAAGATCAACCCCGGGGAGTTCACCAAGCTCGTCCTTGTCGACGGACAGCCGCACCATCATGAGGCCTTCAACGGGCTCCGCTATGATGTGGTCATCGACCATCATCCGGTTACCACGGAGGTGAAGGCGGCGTTGGTAGATATCCGCCCCGAGTACGGCTCAACCGCCACCATGATGACCGAGTACCTTCGCTCAGCCAACATAAGGCCTTCGAAGGGACTCGCCACTGCCCTGCTCTACGCCATCCGGGTCGACACCCGGGGCTTCGAGGTCTGCACCGTCCAGGACATCGGCGCCTTCCGCCGCCTCTTTCCTCACGCCAACATGAGCCTTCTCCGCAAGATCGAGATCTCGGACATGGGGCTCAAGGATCTGCGGTACTTCCAGCAAGCCCTCGAGGCCAAGCGGATCATCCGGGGGAAGGTTTTCTCTCACCTGGAATTGGTCCAGTCGCCGGACGTACTCGTCCTCGTGGCCGATTTCTTCATGCGCTGCCAGGAGGTGGGCTGGACGGTTGTTTCCGGCGTTTATCAGAGAACTCTGATCGTCATCATCCGTAATGACGGTTTCAGAAAGAACGCGGGCACCTCGGCCATTAAGGCCTTTGGTCGGTTCGGTGCCGCCGGGGGTCACAAGGCCATGGCTCGTGCCGAGATCCCTCTGGCCAGCCTGGAAACCCGCCTGGCAAAGGTGGATGCCACCACTCTTGGCGGCTTTGTCATCCGCCGCTTCAGAGGCGCCGCTTAAGAAGGCCGTGATCTTCCCGAGCGCCGACCCGCTCGAGGTGACGGTCAAACCTGCTCCCCTGTCCCCACCCCCTGTCCCCTGCGACATTCATCCCGCAACCACGCCTGGGCGTGGCGCCTTTGCGACCTTGCCTGGAAACCCTTCGAGGAGACCATCCCCGCCTCATGCTACCTCATCGCGGTGGCAGCCGCTCCCACAGGGCAACAACTGATCTGGTGGGCAGTGCCCACCCTGCATCCTCCCACAACTGCCAGCACCGGAGGTAGGGTTGGCTGCGGCGCCGAGCGCATGACTTCGCTGCAGTCAGAGCGGGAAAGGCGCGAACCGGGCGAGACGGCAGTTCACCCTTGATCTATCAGCCAATGGGTACCCCGGAGGCTTGGTTTCCGCAGGAGTATATAGAGGGCGCCTGCCCCGCCGTCGCAGGGCCGGGCGGTAGCAAAGGCAAGGACCAGCCGCTTGAGCCGGCCACGATTCAGCCAAGAGGACAGGTGCTGTTTGAGCACTGGGATCTGGTCGCGGGAATTGAGGCCGCGGCCGTGAATGATCAGGACGCAGCGGAGACCTCGTAGCATGCTGGCCATGATGAAGCGGTCCACTGCTATTCGAGCCTCGTCGGCGGTCATGCCGTGAAGATCGAGGTGAGCCTGATGGGATAACTCTCCCTCGCGGAGCTTGCGGAGGAGATCCGGGTCCACACCGACCACGGCTCCCTCCATGTACTCATCGCTGTACTGAATGTCGAACGTGCCCTCGCCGCTCACCAGGTCAAAGAGTTGAGTGTACGCCTCGAGGTCCTCCTCGGTGAGAGGTCGCCGAGATGGTTTGGCGAGGGGTCCAGGGGGCCTAGGCCGCGGCGCCGGCCTCTCCATGCGATCCACCCCCGCCATCGCCTCACGGAACAGGAGCTCATCTTCTTTCACGACGGGGCCGGGATCGGGAAGGGCACACGCGTCAGGAGTCTCTCTCCGGGAGTCCGCCTCGATCTCGGCACCTTGCCCTTTCTTTCCTGCACGGGCATCCTTGAGCATGAGCGCAAGGTTGGCAAAAGGGGTATTGAAACGCTCCGGCGTCTCTACCGGCGAAGGTGCACCTTTCTTCGCGGCCTTCTTCTTCCGCTGTTTTCCCATGGTGGGACCCAGTGAATTTACCCTTTTATACCACACGAGAATATGCTAGGAAAGGCACCATGAATCCGCCGCGGCTCATCACCAGAGAGGACGAGTTGATCGCCATCGCTCGAGTATTGGCGGCCGAAAAACATCTCGCCGTCGACACCGAAACCGATAGCTTCTACGCCTACACCCCCCGGGTGTGCCTGATCCAGCTTTCATGCAACCAGAGCGACTTCCTCTTGGATCCTCTCACCATCCGGGACCTGTCGCCCCTCGTGCGGCTTTTTTCCGACCCAGGGGTGGAAAAGATCCTGCATGCCGCCGAAAACGATATCATCGGGTTGAAGCGGGATTTCGACCTCTCGGTCCGCCCCGTCTTCGATACCGCTATCGCTTGCAGGCTCCTCGGGCGAAAAAAGCTTGCCCTCTCCGGAATTCTCGCCGAGGAGTTCGGGGTGAAGAGCGACAAGCGACTCCAGAGGTGTAACTGGGCCAAGCGCCCCCTGAGCGACGAGCAGCTTTCCTACGCCCAGCAGGATACGCATTTTCTTATCGAACTCAGACACCGGCTCCATCGCCGGCTCCTGGATCGAGATCTCTGGGAAATGGCCCGAGAGCGATTTCAGCGCCTCGAGGAACTCCGGCTCAAGCCGGAAAGGCCTCCGCACCCGAAGAGCTACCTGCGCCTTCCCGGCGCAAAGACCCTCTCGCCTGACGCACTCCCGGTCCTCGAGGCGCTCTTCGCCTACCGCGAACGGCTGGCCATGAAGAGCAATCGAGCTCCCTTTCGCATCATGACCAACGAGGTAATGATTCGCCTGGCCCGGGAGCAGCCTCAAGATGTACACGCTCTCCTTCGGGTCCGCGGACTTCCCAGATGGTTCAGGGGCAGGTCGGCGTCGGCGCTGCTGCGTCTCCTAGAGGGGAAAGGCCTGACGCAGAAGCGTCCGCTTCGGGGCTTGAACGGGTCCACCAGCGTTCGAAAAAAGAATTGAAAATTCCTATTCTTTTGCATAGTATATGAGTGGTTCACAAGGATACGTGCTTAAATAGCCCGCATTACCCACGAGACGCCCTAGCGAGCTCGGGGAGATGGTCGCAGCAGGTGGTTCGTTCAAAATGCGGGCTAAATCACAAGGCCCGGCCCGTGGGAAAAGACGTCTCCACATCGGTTAAGTCGGCACTCTGTTTGCCGAACAGTTTGAAGAATCGCATCCTCACCGACCACCGGCTCAGCCTGCACCAGAAGTTTGTCCTCTTCACCCTGTACTACTTGGACTCCATCGGGAAGCTCGCTCATTACCGGACCTACGTTCCCAAATTCCTGAATCTCCCTGAGGAGGACTTCCAGAAGAACCTTGCCGCCCTCGCCACCCACAACTACCTGCGTCTTGACAACCAGAGCCTGAAGCTCAGCATCCGCCCGCTATATTACCATCAGGCCCGCTCCTGATCTTTTCGACCCTCCCCGGTTGACAAAGATCGTAGCAACACCTATACGTTATCTCCTACACCAGGGCTAGGGATAGGGGGAGTTCTGTGATCGAGCTGCGTGACGTGATGAAGGGCTACACCTACGGGGAGGATAAGGCGCGGCCCCCGGAAGAGACGGTTGCCGAGGTGAGACGAAGACTCGCAAGCCTCAATCTCGACATCCTCCAGAAGACCATGCGCATCGACACGAAACGTCTCGACATCCCCGTCTACATCAGCATCTGCGGCCAGGAGTCGATCCGCACCATCGGCACCAGGAAGCAGATGGGAAAAGGGAGCACGCCGGCTCAGGCCGAGGCGAGCGCGCTCATGGAACTGGTGGAGAGATTCAGCTTCTTCTCTTACATGAAGCAGACCCACTTCCCGTTGTACACCTATCCCGAGGCACCGGGCGAGACTTTGCCCCCCGAGCTCCTGGGGCTTGCCATCCACGACACGGTGACGGATCCGGGCCGGGCCGATAAAGTCCTGCGCAGCCTCCCTTGGCGTTGGGCCCGGGCGTGGAGCCTCTCACGCTCCAAAGAGGTCCTGATTCCCATCGACTGGTTCTACCTCATCAACGAGTACAACGGTCCCGCTGCCGGGAACACCATGGAAGAGGCCATCCTCCACGGGGTCACCGAGGTGGTGGAGCGCCACGTCTCCTCGGTTATCAGCCACGATGAACCCATCACCCCGAGCATAGACCCTCTCAGCGTTCGCGATGAGGCGGCCCGCATGCTTATGGGGAAGTACGCCGCCCACGGCATCCAGCTCGTTATCAAGGATTTCTCTCTGGGCACCGGCATCCCCACCGTTGCCGCCCTCGCCTGGGACCCGAGCACCTTTCCCGAGCGGAGTGAGATCGTCTTCACCGCCGGGACGACGACAAATCCTGAGAAAGCCTTGGTCAGAGCCCTCACCGAGGTGGCCCAGCTCGCCGGGGATTTCCAGAATCGCACGACCTACCGGCCCACCCTCCCCAAGTATGGAAGCCTCGAGGAAACCGCCTACCTTACGGCCCCGGCGCCCGCTATCCCTATCCAGGCCCTTCCGAATCTGAGCCATCCGAACCTCAAGGTGGAGGTCCGACAATGCGTCGACGCCCTTTCGCGTCTGGGGCTCGAGGTTTTGATCGTCGACGCGACCCACCAGGAGCTCTGCATGCCGGCGGTCTACGCGATCATCCCCGGCGCCCACTTCCTGGACCGAGCCCGAGACACAAGCATCCCCTCCCATGCCGCCAAGATCCTCACCCGCTCCCTGGACGGGCCGCGAGCCCTCGCGGGGATAGAACTCCTCTTGGAGACCTTCCCGGGACGGCATGATCTCCATTTCTTCCTGGGCGTGACGCTCGAGTACGAGGGCAGGCCCCGCGAAGCCCTCTCCCAGTTCGGGCGGGCCCTGGCGCTGGTCCCGCCTGCAGGGGATCTGGCCAGCATCCACACTCACATCGGCGTCTGCCGCAAGGACGAGGGCGATTACCGGGGCGCCATCGACGCCCTCGAAAAGGCTCGTGCCCTCGATCCTGGACTCAAGGAGATCTATAACCTTCTCGGGTTCTGCTACTACAAGCTCAAGGAACACCAGCGCGCCATCGAGCAGTTCGAGAGGGCGCTCGAGATCGACCCCGGCTCGGCCATCGACTATGCCAACATCGCCTCGAACCTGAGGGAGCTGGGGCACACACAGGAGGCTGTCCTCCTCTACCGCATGGCCCTCGAGCTCGATCCGACCATCGACTTCGCCCGCGACCACCTGGCCCGCCTGGAGGCAAAAATGCAGGACTAGCCCGCATGCGTATGGTCCGACCTACTCAGTCACATCAGGCTCTTGGAGAAACAGGATTGGCGGGATGGGGAGGTTTTCGCCCGGGAGAGATTCGCTGCGCCTGCTGGTCGTCTCTGTCCGCTGATCAAATCCTCTCGCCCTTCAACTCGCGGAGAACCCGCAGGCGGGGGACGGACTCTGATCCGGGCCTCCTGGCCTCTCCCACGACTACTTCGCCAGCAGACCCCGTTCCATGGCGTAAGCGGTAAGGGCGGAGGCGCTGTGGAGATCGAGCTTACTCATGAGGTTGGCGCGGTGCTTGGCCACGGTCTTCGCGCTAAGAAAAAGGATCTCGGCGATCTCCTTGTTCCGGCACCCCTCGGCGATGAGCTTGAGGATCTCACGCTCCCGCAAGGTAAGGGAATCCCAAGAGGAGGTTGATTTGACCGCCTTCCGCCCGTCGATATACCCCTCGATGACCTTGGCGGAGACATCCGGGCTGAGGTAACGCTTCTCGCGGAGAACGCTCCTGATGGCGAGCACGAGCTCGTCGTGGGTAGCGTCTTTGAGAATATAACCGCTGGCGCCCGCATGCAGCGCCTCGAGAACAAACTCCTCGGTTCCGTGGATGGTGAGGACCAAGATTTTGGTCGCGGGCGCCTGCCCTTTTAGCTCCCTTATCGCTTCCAGGCCGCCCATCTTGGGCATGGAAAGGTCCATGAGGAGAAGATCGGGCCCGTGCTCCGCCACAGCCCGAAGGGCCTCCCGGCCGTTCTCCGCCTCTCCCAGGACTTCCAGATCTTCGTGAGCGGAGAGAAGCGCCCGCAATCCCTCCCGGAAGAGAGTGTGGTCATCCGCGATGACGATAGTGTGCTTCTTCTTCATAGTCCGAGCCGTCGGCTCCAAGGGTAGGTGTAGCCAAGAATACAATCCCTCCGGGGTCCGTGTAAAGTTCTTTCGTCAATCGTATTCACCGTTTCCCCCATGGGGCGGGGCTTTCCCAACCGCTGCTCGTCGTCCCTATTGACGCCGGTCGCGGGGTTGATAGACTTCAGATATGGACATGCTCGACGGATCGGGGATTTGAAAGATGCAACACGTCGCCATGGAAACCGTGCCTGGGCTCACCACGCTTATCGTAGAGGATAATCCATCCTTTCGCGGTTCTCTCAAAGAGATGCTTGTGACTCGATTTCCTCAAATAACGGTCTACGAGGTGGGAAGCGGCGAAGAGGCCCTCGAGACAATGGCGAGGCTTCGACCCGACCTCATGTTTGTGGATATCAGGCTCCCCGGGCAGAATGGCCTCGAGCTCACGAGACAGGTAAGGAAGGATGACACCCGGGTGATCATCGTCGTTCTTACGAACTACGATCTCCCGGAGTTTCGGGAAGCGGCGTTCCGATACGGCGTCAACTACTTCTTCTCCAAATCCGGCTCCTCCATGGAGGAGATCGTCGCTGCGGTCGAGGCGATCCTTCGTCAGAAAGTGAAGGCCAAGGGAAACCCGGAAAGATCCCCCCAAGATCTCATTCCTTGGGGTTGACCGGATCTTTCACCCCACACCTCTTAGGGCCCCCCCTGCAGTAGCTCTCGCCTACACCCTTTCACCCCGCATATGCACTCCGGGACGTGTTTATTGGCCACGCCGCAAGGCTAGGAGGAGAGAAAGTTCCAAGTTCCTCGCCACTGACGGCGATGTCTCGCCGGTCGCGTTCTTGGTCGGAGAGGATCTCCCTCTCATAACGCGGCAGGCTCTGAGCTGCCTGAGCCCCAAAGAGGGGGAGAGCCCCAGGCTGCGCTTCGGGATCGACGGCCAGCGGAATCTGAAGACCATCGGCGAGCCGTTCCGGGACTCCAAAGAGCATATCTGCCAGATCGAGCAGAAGGCGCTCCGGGAGCTCCGGCCTGCGGATTACCACCACGAACTCAGGTACTTCATCGCATAGGCTTCAAAAGTTGGAGCAATGGAGGATTGGACTAATGGAGTAACGCAGTATTGGGGTACTTGGGCTCTAAATGCAGAGGTCACGCTCGATATGGGGATGTCTCTCCTCGAGCAAGTACTTGAGGAATTTTCGTTCGGCGAGTCGATAGTCTTCGTCGGAGTAGTAGTTCACATTCTCCGGGATGCGGAACATGTTCCTATATTTCTCGACCATAATCTTGAGACCACGTCGTGCCTCGGAGCAATTATGCATAATATCTCTACGTGCTCAATCACTGACTGTGGGCTGTGTCTCGAAGCAGCGCCCCGACCCCCTTACCCCGTTCAAAACGAATTCCGGTATGAGGGAGTGCGGTCTGCGCCGGGGATGTGGTAGTCGGAGAGATCTTCCCCTGACAGCACGCCATACGGCAACTCTTCCCGGTAACGATCGAGCTCCTCACAGAAACGGGCGCACTCTTCCTTGTCCTCGTCCAACCGTTTGCAATGCAGGCATGGGCTTCTCTTACCACTCATCGGATACCTCCTCCTGACCCGCCCCCGGTTGTCCCTGAGTCCTGAGGCAGTTGCGGCACATAGGTGTAATGTGGGTAATCAAGGATCGTGCCAACGCGATGATTTTGACCTTCGTGAAAGATAGCAACCCTTTAGCGGTTCTACCAAGCTGCCATGACCGGTCCCAGTGGGTAAACCATTTCTCTAGGTGGGAATGGAATTGCCACTCCCGGGTGCGCTAGCAGGGGCGTGAGGATGAGAGGCCGAAGCGCTCCCGAAGCACCGGCTCACGCGGCAGACGGACTCAACCCGCAGTATGCACGAGATGCCGTAGCGAGATCGTGGAGATTGCCGTGCCGCTGGGCAGCCGTTCTACGGGGCTGGACCCAAAGCGTACTTGTCAGTACGTCGCAAGGTTCCCCGCGAAAACCTCCTCGCGACAGGCTCGGGACAGGCGGGACAGGCAAGACCGGAGGACGCTCGAAAGCGCGGCCTTATCCGCGGTCGCGCCAAGTGGGTGGTGCATAATGCGGGTTAATTCTGCGCCTCCAAGGGGGGAGTTTGCACGTCGAGGTGGAATTGCTGCAACAGGTCGCGGAGCTTGCCGCTCACGGCCCCGTTGAGGTGCGGCTCTAGTTTTGTCACGACCTGGAGGAGAAGCTTCCGCTCTTCGACGAGCTGTTTATATTCCAGGGCGCGCTTCACGGTAAGCCTCAGATCCATCACATTGAAAGGTTTGAGGATGAACTGGTAGACACCAACCTCATTGACCGCTTTCACCGCTGTGTCAACCTCGCCGGAGGCCGTCAGTATGATTGTTACGATATCGGGATACTGAGCCCTCACTCTCTCGAGGAATTTCAGCCCACTCATTCCTGGCATATGCTGATCACTAATAACAAGATCAATCTTATTATTTTTAATTTTGATCAGAGCTTCCTCACCGCTTTCCGCAGTAAGTATATAGTTTCCGTCATACAAGAACACGTTTGACATCAACATCAGGATGGTCGCATCATCATCTACGATGAGGATTGTACTTTTTGACACGACTATCACCTCTTCTTTCGTGGCACATGATGTGGTGCTAGTCACTTGTTTCTCACGAGAGGGCGGCCACGGCGGTCAAGACATCGCCCGTTTCCCCTGCTCCTCCTCATACTCATCGATCCTTCTCGCCCCCTCGAGAATGAGCTCCATGATGTTGATTTCGCCAATCCCTCGTTGATCGAACTCGACGGGACAGTCTTGGTACTCAAAGTGCCCCTCCTGCCAGAGGAAAAGGTCCAGAACCGCCTCGCGAATCTGCCGCCGAATGAATTCCTTCAGGGTCATGTGGCTGATGTAGCCGAGGGCGAGGAGGACCTCCCCCAGACGTTTACCGGCCTTCTTTGAATCCTCGAGGGCCTGCTCCAGTTTCTCCGGGGAGATCAGGCCGCCGCTGAGGATCATTTCCCCTAGCCTCTTCCACTCATTGCCGCTTGCCGCAATGATCTGCCCGTTCCTGAAGCAGACGGCACTGCGGAAGGCCCCGCGGTTGAACTGGAGAATGCCGGATTTGTTCTCAAGGGCGAGGATCTGAAGGAGGGTGGCAATTCCCATCGATTTGAGATTCCCCCGCAGGTCGATGGAAAAACAGTTCCTTGGCAGACGAAATGGATTCCAGAGACGATAATGCTCTTCGCCTGGTCTCGCGTTCCACCCAGCCACCGCCTCTTCCTTCGTGTCTTTCACCGGGCCCGAGGCGCCACAGAGACAGTAAATGACGAAGGAGCTGTTATCAGAGACAAGACTAAGCCGCCGCTTGTCACCTTGGAACTCATGGGAACCACAGAATGGACAGGGATGCAATTCGCTCATCACCGCTCACCTCCCGCATCGTGCAGCCGACCAGAGCTTTCTCTCTCCGGGCTTCGCTCCACCCCAATCGAGCCAGTTCCGCTATTTTCTGTCCTAGTCCTCTTTCACCCATCGTTTCACGCGATGGTGCCCCATACTGTCAAAAGATTCCCTATCCGATTGCCCTTCTTTCAGCCTATCCAGCGAGATCCCAGCGGCGGCCATCCCCTCAGTTGCGGAAGCGATCTACTCGCCTCTGACGATAAGCGTACTTGTCGAACCCACGGACCAGAGCCACTAGGACCACGAACACCATAGCGAAGTAGACATCTAGCAACATACATCTCTCCGCTGGTCGCTTGCGTCAGTCTCCTCACAGGGGATTCCCAAGGACAACCCTTCCAGGTCGCGGAGATCGATCTCCACGGCTTTACCGCCTCTCCATAGAGAGAGTGCTACTTCAAGAGCCAGCATGAACAATAACGAGACGACAACCACCAAGGTGAGACACGAAATTGACATCATTCTACGCCTCCATCGTTCACGCTTGATTCCGCCATCGACCGGGCTAGGAGCACATCTGATGCCAGGAATCTTGGATATTCTTTTAACAATTCAGATTAGATACTTAATCGATTCAACTCCCCACTTCTCCCCTGGTGGGAAGGCCAGATTTTGCCATCTCAGCACGGGTCACTTGGCGAAAAGATCACTCGGTGGGCCGGGGATCATCTTGACTTTGTGCACGGGAGAAGCGGTGAATGCGGCGGGCTTTCGGGAATGGGGACCTGATCTTCTGTGACGCCAGGCCTCACCCGACACTATCATGCCGCGATCACGCCTTGGCGTGACGCCTTTACCGAACAAACCTCCCTGCCGCGGCACACACTGTCGCCGCTGGCCTGTCGCGGGAAAGTCGCTCTCACAGCGTCCCTCCTCACCAGGCCCACAGCTCGGGAAAAAGGATGGCCCTATCTGCGGTCGCGGCAGGTGGGTCGTGCATAATGCGGGCTAAAACCTACTCGGCATCTTCTGGGGCAGCAGGCGTTCCTGACACTGTTTCAGAAAGTAGTCGTCGGTCATCCCGGCGATGAAATCCCGAACGACCTCGGCCGGGGAGTTGCCTTCCAAGTAGTCGCGCGACATGTCCTCTAGGAAACCGCCAAACACGGCAGAGTCTCGCCGCTCCTTTCGGAAATCCTCAAGGTAAACGTCAAACACGAGCTCGAACAGGCGCCCGATCTTGTGCTCCTCGCCCTTGATCTTGGGATTCTGATAGATGTATTCGTAGTTGAAGGTCTTGAGTTCCCGCAACGCCTCCGACACCTCGGCGCTGAAGGCGACGGCGTCCCGGCCGGCGCTGTTCTTGATGATGTCTTCCACAAGGTTGTAGACAATCGCCCCGTTCGTGGTTCCCAGCCTGGTGGCGCAGCTTGGCGGAATCTGGTCTCGAGTCACGAGATTCAGTCTGATGGCGTCCTCGATGTCCCGGCCTATGTAGCTGATGGTATCGGCGAGGCGGACCACGCAGCCTTCCAGGGTCATGGGTACCAGGACCTCTTCGGGCTTGTAGGTCTTGAGCGCTATTTCCCGATCCAGGTCGTCAAAGGTCTTCCCGGGTCGGGGCCTGAGCTCCACTTCGTGGATCTCCCCATCGTGGCACAGGATCCCGTCGAGAACCTGAAGCGAGAGGTTCCAGCCGCGGCCTTTCCGTTCGATTCGGTCCAGGAACCGTACGCTCTGCACGTTGTGTTGGAAACTCCCTATCCCGTGACGTTTGCAGATGGCCGACAGATGGCGTTCTCCGTCGTGTCCGAAGGGCGCGTGGCCGATGTCATGGCCGAGGGCGATGGCCTCGATGAGATCCTCGTTCAGGCGGAGAAAGCGGCCGATGTCGCGGGCGATCTTGGAGAGGAATTGCACGTGCAGCACCCGGTGCGTGATGTGATCGTTGTCGATGAGGTAGAAGACCTGGGTCTTATCTATGTAGCGCGTGTAGGCAAGGGAGTGGAGAATTCTGTCTGCGTCCAGAGAAAAGTTCAACCGGTGTCCTCGCTCCGCCCGCTCCTCGGGCCGGCGGTGAATAGCGGCGGTACTTGGGGTGGCATAGGGGGAGAGGATACTGCCCTCTCTCCGGTTGAGCTCCTCTTTGAGTCCCAAGAGGGGTGAGATCCGTTTCATCTTAGGCGAACCCACCTTTCTGCGGTCGTCGGCGGTCGAGTGCCGCCCAGGGCAATCGTCTACGGCCACTGCCAGGTCCGGAAACCCACCATCGTTCCGAAGTCTTCTCGCCACCCGACCACGTGCGGGCGGTCAGCTCTTGCCATCCCGCTTTCCCTCTCCGGGCCGCGAAGCGAGCGCGGCGATCACCTTGAGGTCCGCCTCGACAAAGTCATACTGGCTCGCCTCGGCCAGCGAAATCCAGCGGACCTGCTCATGTTCCGTCAACCGCAGGTCACCTGCCATGATGGAACACCAGAAGGCGATAAGCTCGATGTCGAAGTCGGGGTAACGATGATGGACCGTGCAGCAATGCCGATCGATGCGGATCTCGAGGTTCAATTCCTCCTTGATTTCGCGGCGAAGGCACTCCTCCGGTGATTCGTCGGGCCGCACCTTACCGCCCGGGAACTCCCACTGGCAGGCGAACCGCTTGCCTCTTCCTCGTTGAGCGATGAGGACCCGCTCATCAATCCAAATCAGCGCTGCCGTTACCTGACCCATACGTCCTCTCGCCCTCACTTGGCGTGCTCAGACCAAGTCGGTGGAAGCGCCGCTCCAACTCCGGAGGCAACTCGTGCCGCCAGATGCCGAGCTCAGGGAGGTATCCGAGGTAGCTGGCCAGCCGGAGGAGACCGATTTCAGTCTTGCTGTCCTGGATCGCGCCCGAACGGCACCAATCGATAGCTTTGGTGAGTTCGTGGAACTGAAAATCGCCTACCTCCTCCAGAGGATGTCCATCCCCCTGCGGCTGATGGGGCTGCCCCGGGTCGACCCGGACCGCCCGATAATGGATCTTCTCCATGCCGTAAGCGGGTGAAGAGACGGTTGCCTCTCCAAGGGCGACCACGTTCTCCGGGCGAACCTGGAAACCCGCCTCTTCCCGCACTTCGCGAGCGGCCCTGCCGTCGATGCCGAGGCCTTGAAAATCGCTGTACTCGATGCCGCCGGCGACGATCTCGGAGTGAAGAAGCCGTGGGACGCCGTCGAGGGCCGCCTTGGCAGGATTATTCTTCCGCAGGTAGATGGACGGCCTTACACCCCGCCGCACGCCGATCCAGATTTTTCCCTCCCCGTCGATGGAGTAGAGCACAACCGCCACGGCATCCGCAAAGGATCCCTCGAGGATGTCGAAGAGGTAGGGCGCGGAGAACCGGTCGCCCTCATAGCGGTGGCGGAGCCGTATTCTCCGCACCCGGATGAAGGACGGCCTCTCATCGAGCTCCCCTTCTCCCAGGATCTCGATCTCCTGCAGTTGATCCGGACTGATCACCAGAAGCCCCCCGCATCCCCTGAACGGTGCCGACCTGCCGCCATGGGTGTCATCCTGCTCCATGGAGCGCTGTCCTCGTTGACTTAGATCTTGGAAATATGCCCTAGCCTAAAGAGGCAAGTCAAGGAGCTCCCCTGAGCCCACTTCAGTCTCAAGGCTCAGAGCCGGTCGGAGAAGGCTCTAGCCGGCTCAGTTGGCAGTCCGCTTCGAAGCCATCAAGAAGAATTTTCAGCGCCCTCGTAAAGAAAATGTCCGGGCAGGAACCCATAGGGGCGTGGCTAGGAATCCGAGTGCAGGAGAGGGTCTACGGCAAGAGGCGTAGGAGAAAGGCCGCCCCTAGGCCCGCCAGAGGGGAAGAGTGCAGGGGTTTTCGGAGCTGGCCAGGAGAGAGGGCCGCCGTGGGCACACCTCCCCCCTCGCCTGCCGCCGGGATACCACGGCCGCGCGTGGCCTCTGCGGCTGCTAAAGCCGTGGCCGGCCTTGCCGTCCCGTTACAGACACGTTATTTTTTGATGCTGCGCTTAGACGCCTTCAGGGGGTTAATCTTCACCACCCTTTCCGCTTCACGCTTCACGTGGGTGGCGAGATTGCAGGAACCCCGTCGCCACTTGGTGTCGGGGTCGGGAAAGGATTGGCAGTAGACGCCGCTGGGCAGTGTGAGGGCCTTGCCACAGCCCTGGCAGGACTCGACAATCTGATGGCACGCGCCGCCATTGTAGCCGCAACCGTTCTTACCCATGAAGGAGCACTCTTTACCCTGCTTGATCGTTTGACAAAGCATGCCTTGTCCCTCCTCAGTCACGCCGGCCGAGCGGCGTTGTTCCAGATGATTGGCCCAAAAAAGCCGGGGTCTAGGTTGGAAAGGCACTCCGGCTCGAATTGGAATTTATAACCTAGAAATGGAAAATAGCCAATTTCTATTTTTTCAGACTATAAAGGGTTTTTGACAAGGACGAAAAAAAACAATTCTTTTGAAGCATTTTTCTAATTTTTACATTTATTCTCTTCATATTTCTTTGGCAAACTTTCGCTCGTGGCACACGGACGGAGCCGCCTGTCCTCTTCCGCGCGGCCTTGCCTCGGACTTCTAAGCCCTGGTGAAACATGCTAAGATGCCATCCTTGTAAGGCGTCTCCGAGCAAAATACAGAGCAAGGGCGCGGGGCAACCTCGAGGAGCCGCCAGGTACGGTCCCGTGCGGTATGACCCTAGTGAACCCGCCTCCCTGGCCATGGGGGAAAAATCGTGGACGTCATCAAGTCCGTCATGGAAGATGCGACCCTGAGCCCGGTGGAGAAAGTGCTTTTCGCCATTCTCTACTGCCGCCGAGAGGCGGACCACTGTCATCTGACCGTCCGCGAGATTATCCAGAGAGTGGGGGTAGAGCTGGGGCTTATTCAACGATCGCTGGACCACCTGGAGCAGGCGGGCTTCCTTCAGCTAACAGCAGACTGCGAGATCACCGATGCGACCAGCCTGCTCTCCTGCACCATTCTGGCCCGTTCTCAACTCTCAGGCGAGGAACAGACTCCCCGCCCATAAGAAAGACTCACCCCCATGGGGAACGTCTGGTCTTCGCCACGCTGCACCACCGGCCTTGGCGCCACGCTCATGTTGAGTTCGGCAGTCATGTTTGCCGTACTCGACGGGCTCATCAAGCTTCTTGGACCTGACTTCAGCGTCTGGGACCTCTCCTTCTACCGGTTCGGTTGCGGGATGGCTATCCTCATCCCCTTCTCCGGCCGGAGAAACCCTTTCCGGGGCCGCGACCTGCGGCTCCTTGTTGTAAGGGGAATCACCGGATCGATTGCCTTCTATTGTCTCGTCGTCGCCATTCACCTAGTGCCGATCTCGACCGCCATGGTGCTCTTCTTTTCCTATCCCGCCTTCTCGGCCCTCCTCTCTCCCTTGATGTTCGGGGAGCGGATCACCAAGGGGGAGTCTATCTGCGTGGCCATTTCTCTCGTCGGTATTACGATTCTCTTCGACTTTCGCCTCGAGGGTGCCCTTTTGGGCCACATCATGGCGCTCCTGGGGGCAATCAGTGCCGGGCTCTCCCTGGCCCTCATCAAGAAGCTGCGTGAGACCAACGGCAACGTCATCATCTATCTGTACTTCTGTCTCCTGGGCTTCGCCATGTCTCTCCCCCCGTTCATTCTCGATCCCCATATGCCTCACTCTGCCGCCGAATGGCTCATGCTCGGAGGCATCGTCCTTTCCTCCATCCTCGGCCAGATTCTCATGAACGAGGGTCTCCGGTACTGCAAGAGCTGGGAGGGCGGCGTCTACCTCATGGCCGAGGTGATATTGACATCCGTTCTCGG
>Ga0335070_10001934_pt1 | contig 24056 bp, 28 predicted proteins | sample Lox_Sample_13_FD_206722 | JGI IMG/M metagenome (GOLD analysis project Ga0335070, IMG submission 206722) | Soil microbial communities from Loxahatchee National Wildlife Refuge, Florida, United States - Lox_Sample_1.3 | ecosystem: Environmental > Terrestrial > Soil > Wetlands | place: USA...
ACCCGGGTTGGCGATTCGGAGCCGTACAAGCTCGCCGGTAGTTAGGACGACGGTCGTTCGCTAGTAACGACCGCTTTACGTCCTATGTTCAGGATGCGTTCTTCACTTCTCCTGAACAGTTTGGAGATATTGCATTAGCAGCTGGATGCGCTGGCGCCCGACGCCCTGCTGTGGCCCCCCCGGGTTTCCGCCCGCCGCAGCCTCGCCGGCGCCAAATACGTGTCCCCATACCGGATGTTTAGCGCTTCCGTGGGCAGCGATTGGCTGGCTGCCGTCGAGGATCCCGGCCACCTGCGCTGCCGGAAAATTACCGCCGTTCTTTTTCGACAGCTGAGTCAGGTCGGCTGGCTTCGGGTTCAACGTCGAAGCCTTGGGCCCGTTACCCTTCGCATCTGCGCCGTGACACTCGCTGCAATACCTGACGAAGGAACCTTTTCCCGGCGGTGCGCCCTCCTTCTGCTGTGCAAATGCCTCTGAAGTCACGAGCATCAAGGAAGTGATAGCAACGAGAGCCAACAGGCGAGCGGAACGGGCGTGTGTCATCGGCGGCCTCCTCGGAACGTGGATCGTTCAAGTATTACATACGGATTTCTAACTCGCCAGTCTATCGCGATCAAGGATTATTGCTAGAGTCCACAGGACCTCATTTGGAACATCCTCGTGACGCCCGGCAATAAGCCGGTCTTCCAGCCCCAGCGGAGGCCCGAGGCCCAACTTGGAACCGATTGCCGCGGCCCCGCCCCGCCTTGGCCCGCTTCGGCTGCGTCTGCTAGGTTTCGGGCAGCTTCTCCGGCGAATCACGAGGAGACCCGTCATATGGCTTCCGCGATAAAGATGGTTTCGGACTGGCGCGAGCAACTGGGTGGCAAGCTGGTTACGCCTGAGGAAGCGGTTGCGCATATCAAGTCGGGCGATCGCATCACCGCCTCGATCGCGCACGTTACGCCATTCACGCTGTTCCACGCGCTCGCCGGCCGCTTGATGGAGCTCGAGCGGGTCGTGATCAACTACAGCGCCGCGTTGTTCGCCTTCGACCTGCCCGGCCTGGGTGAGCGCTTTCGCCTCGAGTCATTTTATCTCTCGCCAATCGATCGCAAGCTCTTCCACGACGGGATGGGCGAATACGTGCCGGTCAGCTATTTCCGCGCCGGTCATCTGCCGCCCGGGCTTACGGACTTCAACGTCTACCTGATGACCGTGTCGCCGCCCGACGCCAACGGCGAGGTCAACTTCGGCGATTTCCAGATCATGTCCAAGCTCTGCGCGCGCAACGCCAACCTGGTGATCGCCGAGGTTGACCCGAATTCGATTCGCGTCGCCGGTGACAACTCGATGCACGTCTCGGAGATCGACTACTTTGTCGAGCGCACGGTCGGGATGCCTGCGCTCGCGCCGCCGCCGGCGTCAGAAGAGGAGCGCCGGACGATCGATACAATCGGCGCGCTGGTCGCCAGGGAGCTGATTCCCGACCGCGCCACGATCCAGGTCGGCGTGGGCTCGACCTCGGGTATGCTGATGTCGCATCTGCGGGGCCATCACGAGTTGGGCATGCAGACCGAGATCATTCCCGTCGGCACCACCGACCTGGTGCGGGAAGGCGTGCTGACCGGGAAGCACAAGAAAATTTTTCCCGGCCTGGTGGTAGGCAGCGGTTTCGCGACCGGTACGCCGCGCGAGCAGCTCGACTACGTCGACGGCAATCCGGTGTTCCAGCTCTACGATTTCAACTTCACCGACGACATCCGCACGATCGCGCGCGAGGAAGGCCTCATCTCGGTCAACAACGCGCTCTGCGTCGATCTGACCGGGCAGGTCGGTTCGGAGTCGGTCGGCCATCAGATGTACACCGGGACGGGTGGGCAGATAGCTTTCGGCATCGGCTCCTCGCTCGCCGGCGGCAAATCGATCATCGTCCTGCCCGCAAGCGCGCTGAGCGCCGGCCGGCGCGTCTCGCGCATCACGCCGAGCCTGCCGCCGGCGACCGTCTTCACGCTGCCCCGCGCCTTCGTCCACTACGTGGTTACCGAGTACGGCGTGGCGAAGCTCGTCGGCAAATCGCTGCGCGAGCGTGCGCGCGAACTGGTCGCCGTCGCGCATCCCGATTTCCGCGGTGAACTGGCGGCCGAAGCGCGTAGAATGTACGGCTAGCAGGGATCGCGGGCGGACGCGCGGCGCGCGCCTCGCTAGATCGGCCGCGGCGTGTAAATGCCCTCGAATTCCGGCGGTCGCCATCCGCCGTTCGCGCACTTCACGCACACGTTGAATTGCTTGTATTTGCCGTTTTCGCGCCCGAGCAGGCTCACCATGCTCTCGGTCGAGATGGCCTGGTTGCAGGCAACGCAGGTCGCTGTCAGGCTTTTATTGTCTTTGGCTTTTTCGCTGGGCATCGCGCTTAATCAAGACGGCCGGCGCGTCGTCTAACCGCCCGCCCGTCGGAAGTTTCATACTCATCCGTGACACCGCGCGCAATGGCGCGAGAATTGATGCGCCCGTTTCAGTGATTGGCCGAGCCGATCGCGATCCCGATGATCACCGCGATCCCGACAATCAGCGCGAGCGCGAGCAATCCGCCGATGCCGTGCGCGCGCTGCTGCTGTTCGGGGCTCATCTCGGTCTCGACGTGCGCCGAATGGACCCCGCTGTGATAGCCGCTTTGCGAGGTGTAGTAGATGCCGGTGCCCGGGATGCCGACGGTGCGGCGAACGCCTTTCGGACCCATCGTGAGATGAGCGCCGCGCATGCCGACGGTCAGGCTCGGCCCGGACTTGGAGAGATTGACCGAGAGGCCCGGGAAGATTCGCAACCGGCGGTAAAAGCGGAAATTGCCCATCGCGCGCCGTGCGGATTATAGACCATGGCGTCCCTAATTTCTCAGGCTGAGCGGCGCGAGCGGAAGAAGCCGCGCAAAAGCGCGGCGCACTCGGCTTCCATCAGTCCGCCGTAAACTTCGATCCGATGGTTGAGCAGGCCGTCGCGCCCGATATCGTACACTGAACCGAGCGCGCCCGCCTTGGCATCGCGGGCGCCGAAATAAAGCTCGGCGATTCGCGCATGCACCATCGCGCCGACGCACATGACGCACGGCTCGAGCGTAACGAACAGCGCCGCGCCCTCGAGGCGGTAGCCGCCGAGGGCGGCGGCAGCCGCCCGCAGGGCCAGCATCTCGGCGTGCGCAGTCGGGTCATTCAGTGCGATGGGGCGGTTATGCGCCGCCGCGACCACGACGGCGCCGGCGCCCTCCGTATCATTGCTGACCACGACGGCGCCCACCGGAACCTCGCCCTCCGCGGCGCCGCGCCGCGCCTCGGCGAGCGCAAGCGCCATCAGCTCGATCTTTCGTTCCCGGTCAATCATCGAGTTTCGGCATCGAGTTCGGGCATCGAGCTCCGGCCGCTTAAGCGGCCCGCTGACAATGCTACATTGACAGGACAGCGGCGCCCAACCGACAATCTTTATTCCGCCGATTCTGGACCGGAACGCCGGGAGGGCGGCGGCGCCGACATGGTGGCGAACCGACAATGGAAATCGGCGAAATTCTACCCGAAGAACTGAGCGAGCGCCTGAAGCGCGGCGAACGGCCGCTCATCCTCGACGTGCGCGAGCCCGGGGAAGTCGCAATCGCATCTTTTCCCGGCGCCACGCATATTCCGATGGGCGAGATTCCGTCGCGCGCGGCCGAACTCGATCCCGGACAGGAGACGGTCGTGGTCTGCCATCACGGAATCCGCAGCGCGCAGGTCGCGATATACCTTGCGCGGCTCGGCTTCGAACGGGTGGCGAACTTAAGCGGCGGGATCGATCTCTGGTCGCTGACGGTCGATCCGGCGGTGCCGCGATATTGAGTTGCGTTTGTTGAATCCCCCGGAGCGGAGGCGCGCCGAGGGCGCATGCGGGACAATCGGAGGCAGGCGCATGAGCTACTATCTTGCGGCGGCGATCCAGATGGCGGCCGGGAGCGACAAGGCAGCCAATCTCGAGCGCGCCGAACGCCTGATTCGGCTCGCCGCCGCGCGCGGCGCGAGCCTCGTCGGCTTGCCCGAAACTTTCAACTGGCGCGGCAAGCGCTCCGAGGAGGCGGCCGCCGCCGAGCCGCTTGGGGGCGAGTCGCTTGACGCGATCTCGCGCCTTGCGCGCGAGATCGGCCTGCATATCGTCGCGGGTTCGATCACCGAGCATGCGCCCGGCCAATCCAGGCGCTACAACACCTCCGTGCTGATCGGCCCCGACGGCGCGCAACTGGCGGTCTATCGCAAAATTCATCTCTTCGACGTCGATTTGCCCGGCCGCGTCACGGTCAAGGAGTCCGAGGTCAAGCTTGCGGGCGCCGAGGTCGTCTCGGCGCGCACGCCGCGCGGCGTGATCGGGCTTAGCGTCTGCTATGACCTGCGCTTTCCGGAACTCTACCGCCGCCTGGCTTTCGCCGGCGCCGAGATCGTCACGGTACCGAGCTGTTTTACTTTTCCCACCGGCGAGGCCCACTGGGACGCGCTCTTGCGCGCACGCGCGATCGAGAACCAGGCCTATGTGATCGCGCCGGCGCAGTTCGGGACCAATGTCCACGGCTTCAGCGATTACGGCAACTCGATGATCGTCGATCCGTGGGGCCGCGTAATCGCGCGCGCCTCCGATGAGGAGGGCGTGGTGCTGGCGCCGATCGACCTCGAGTATCTCTGGCGGGTACGGCGTCAGTTGCCCGCGCTCACTCACGCGCGCCTGCGCGAGGGCCTCGGCTGAGCGGGCGGCGGCAGGGGTACGTTTGGGTTGAACAAGATGGGAAATAGACAGGCAGAGAGCACGCGTTCCGGAAGGTCCGGCGCTTGACGCGCGGCGGGTCGCGGGACTAATCAGGCACTACTCTCGCGATCGCGCCGGCCATCTCGTAACCTAAAATTTGCGCCCGCTCCGGCGGGCGGAAAATCCGCGCATCGACGGCCGGCGAGTCCCAAGAGGCGGGCGGCGCCGCGGCGGATAGACGCACTGAGGAAGAATTTCACATGGCAGAAGGACCGTTAGCTGGGTTTCGCGTTCTCGACTTGACGCAGGTAGTCTCGGGGCCGTTTTGCTCGATGCTGCTCGGCGACCTCGGCGCAGATGTAATCAAGATCGAGCCGCCGGAGGGCGACACCACGCGGCGAATCGGACGGCCGCGCAAGAACGGCGTCACCGCCTCGTTCCTCAACTTCAACCGCAACAAGCGCAGCGTCGTGATCGACCTCAAGAAAGAGCAGGGCCGCGACCTGGTGCGGATGCTGGCCGTGCGCGCCGACGCCCTGGTCGAGAACAACCGCCCCGGCGTCGCCGACCGCCTCGGCATCGGCTACGCCGATATCCGCCGGCTGAATCCCAAGATCGTATACTGCTCGATCTGCGGCTTCGGTCCCAAGGGTCATTACGCCAATGCCCCTGCGTACGACCCGGTCATCCAGTGCTTCTCGACGATGGCGGCGCTGCAGGGGCGGCGCGGCGGACAGCCGACCGTGGTCAAGATGGCGCTGGCGGACAAGATCAGCGGGATGACCGCGGCGCTGAGCATCGTGAGCGCGCTGCACGCGGCGCGCAATCGCGGCGTCGGCCAGAACATCCGCATCCCGATGGTCGAAGCGATGATGGCGTTTACCTGCAACGACACGATGGTCGGCTACACCTTCGTGCCCGAGGACGAATATAAGGACCAGGCGCCCAAGAGCCAGAGCCTCGACCCGTTCCCGACCAGGGACGGATGGATTTCGATCGCGCCGTTCACCGACGAACAGTTCGAGCGCCTATGCGCCGGCGTCGGCCATCGCGAATGGTGGACCGAGGTTCCGGACCGCACGGAGCGCATCCGCGGAATCTTGCGCGGACTCGCCAAGGTGCTTCCCGAGCGCACGACCGCGGAATGGCTCGAAGTACTGGAGAAGGCCGACGTTCCGGTCGGCCGCGTCAATGACTACGAGACCCTGTTCACCGACGAGGAGATCGTCGCCAACGAGAGCTTCACGCTCTACGAGCATCCGGACGCCGGCACGGTGCGCACGGTAAATCCCGGCGCGCGCTTTTCCGAGACGCCGGCGCGGATGTGGCGGACGCCGCCACGCCTCGGCGAGAACACCGAGGAAGTGCTGCGCGAACTCGGGGTCGAGCGATCCACGATCGAAGAGCTGCGCAACGCCCGGATCATCAACAGCTAGGCGCGGTGGAGCAGCGGCGCCAGGCCATGGCTCCCGCCGCGGCCTCACGCGCCGACGGTGCCGTGCGGCGCGAGCGGCCACCGCGCATCGTTGCCGTTACGAAAACAGTTCCGGGACGTGCTCGCTCAGATAGACCAGCGCGGCGCGGAAATACTGAATTCCGGACACCACTATCACTGCGCCGGTCAGATACAGCAGCAGATACCAGTTGTGCTGGCGAAGCCCGAAATGGCCGGCCAGCGTGCCAATCACGCACAGGATGAGCAGCACGGTCGTCAGTTTGCCGAAGATGCTCGGGCGGACCGGAAAACGCTCGCCCGCGGCGAACGAGATCATCAGGTAGCCGAGGACGAGCACGATGTCGCGGATCGCGGTCAGGATCAGAAGCCAGACCGGCAGCGCATGCTCGAACGTCAGCACCACCAGTGCGCTCAGCAGCATCAGCTTGTCGGCGAACGGATCGAGTATCGCGCCAAGTTCGGTGCGGATATCGAACCATCGCGCGACCGCGCCGTCGAGCGCGTCGGTCGCCGCCGCCAGCGCGAAGACATAGAGAGCCGGCGTGGAGCGGTCCTTGCTGAGCAGGACCAGGAAGAGTGGCACCATCCCGATACGGCAGAGCGAGATGATGTTGGGAGCTTTGAGCAGATGGCCAAGGCGCACACGGCCGACCGCGGCGGGCAGGATGCTGGCGGGCTTCGGCGAAGTATGCGGGATATGTGCGCCCATCGCGTTTCGGCTTCGATTCCGTTCGCGCGCCTTACAGGATTGCCGCTTTGCGCAGCCGCCCGGCCATCGGCGCGCTGACTCGCGCGCGCAGCGCGACCGTACCGTCGTTGTACTCCTCGTCGAGCACCTCCCCGTCGCGCCGTGCCATCGCTACCAGGTCGCCCCGCCCGGCCGGTAGCATCACGCTTACTTCCTCGCGCCACGCGCTGAACCATCGCGCCATCGCGGCGAGCAGCTCGTCGAACCCGCGGGCGCGCAGCGCCGAGATCGCGACCGTGTCGGACGCGATTGCCAGCCGCATCCCGTCTGCCGGCACCAGGTCAATCTTGTTCATCACCACGATCCGCGAAGCCGCGCCCGCGCCGATCTCCTCGAGCACCCGATCGACGATTTCCATCCGCTCGGCCGCAAGCGGCGAGCTCGCGTCAACCACGTGCAGCAGCAGGTCGGCCGTGCGGACTTCCTCGAGCGTCGCCTTGAAAGCCTCGACCAGCATGTGCGGCAGGCGATGGATGAAGCCGACCGTGTCGGCGAGCATCACCGTCACTTTGCCGGGCAAGCGCAGGCGCCGGATCGTCGGATCGAGCGTCGAAAATGGGCGGTCCGCGGTCTCCACGCCGGCCTGGGTGAGCGCGTTCATCAGGGTCGATTTCCCCGAGTTGGTATAGCCGACCAGCGCGACGGTCGGGTAGGGAACGTCGAGTCGGCGTTGGCGCTGGATCGTGCGCGTGCGTTCGACCTCGCCCAGGCGCTGGCGCAGACGGGTCAGGCGCTCACGCACGCGGCGGCGATCGACCTCGAGTTGGGTCTCGCCGGGGCCGCGGATGCCGATGCGGCCGCCCGCGCCGCCGCCGCCGCCGGCCTGGCGCGAAAGATGCGACCACTGGCGTGTGAGGCGCGGCGCGAGATAGCTCAGCTGTGCGATTTCGACCTGGAGTTTGCCCTCCAGCGTGCGCGCGCGCTGGGCGAAGATGTCGAGGATGAGCTGGCTGCGATCGATCACGCGCAGCTCGAGTTCCTTCTCAAGATTGCGCGCCTGTGCGGGGCTGAGCGCGTCGTCGAAGATCGCGAGCGTAGCCGAGCGTTCGCGCGCGAGGTCGCGGACCTCCAGCGCCTTGCCGCGTCCGATGAAGCTGCGCGGGTCGGGCCGTTTGAGTTTCTGGCTGATGGTAGCCGCGATCCGCGCGCCGGCGCTTTCGGCCAGCGCCCCGAGCTCGCCGAGCGAGTCTTCGCTCGCGATCTCGCCGTTTGCACCCGCCAGTTCTACTCCGATCAGAACCGCGCGTTCGGCGTCCTCGATGGTGGAGTTATGGGAAAAGCTCAGAGGCCAACCTCGAAATATGCGGGACCATCGGTCCCGGCAGTCCCCCGTTTATCGCTCATCCGCGATCCTAGCAAAAATCCGCCACCTCATGTCAGCGGCTTTTTCTACAGTACAAAGCGGGTGCCGACGCTGTTCTGGACAAAAGCGACGGGGAACTCGCGCGCAATGAGATGGGTCGCGCGCCATCCCGTGCAGTGCGCCGGCACTATCATCTCGGGCGCGATCTCGCGCAGCGCCGCGACGGTGGGCGCGATTACCGGCTCGAACAGCGGTCCCGAAAGATGAAACCCGCCGATAATCGCATGCACGCGGTCCACCCCACTCAGCGCGCGCGCCTGGCGTATCGTGTTGATCACGCCGGCGTGGCCGCATCCGGTCAAAACCACCAGCCCCTTGCCGCGCAGGTTAACCACCAGCGCCTGGTCGTCGTGGATATAGGGGTCGGGCTCCCATTTTCTGCCAATCCGCGCGAAGTGGATCGGAAAGCCCGTCTCGAAATCGGTCGTGCGATGGATCTGTCCGGTGATCATTACGAGGTTGCCGAGCAGGTACGAAGGCCCGCGCTCCTCGACCAACTCGACGCCGTCGTGGCGCAACACGCGCGCGTCGGGCGGCGGCAATTGCATCTCGTGGCCGTCGGGCAGCACGACTTTGCGATGGAGCAGCGCGTCGGGATGGAGCAGCAGCGGCATCCGGCGTCCGCCGAGCCGCCGCAGCATCCCGCCCAGGCCGTTGGTATGGTCGGCGTGGCCGTGGCTGAGCGCGATCGCGTGCATCTCGTTGGGCTTTAACTCGAGCACGTCGAGGTTGTGCATCAGGCCGTCGCGGCTGAGCCCGGCGTCGAACAGCAGCGACTCGGAGGTTCCCGCGCCGGTGACCTTCACCGCCGCCGCGAAGCCGTGCTCGGCGCGAAGCGCCGTGCGCCCCAGGCGCGTACCGAGCGAGAAGCGGCGCACCGCGGCGGTAGACGGCAGCAGCATGTCACAGGTGTTGTCGAGCACGGTCGTGATTTCGACCGCGTCGGCCTCCTTGAGCGCTAACGGTTCGTTGGCCATCGGAATGCCTCCATTTTCCCGCCCGAGCACATGAGCCGGACCATCGCTCCTAACTAGCGGAGTTCCCGCGGCCGAGGTAGCGCCGCAAAAAATCGAGCGTCGTGCGCCAGGCATCGGCGTTGCCCGCCGAATCGAGACCGTGCCCCGCGCCGGGATAGATCTTCATTTCGTGGGGACGGTTATAGCGCGTGAGCAGCGCGTCGAGCTCATAGGCGTAGCGCACCGGGACGGTCGCGTCGGCGCCGCCGTGCAGAATCAGCGTGGGCGGCATGTTCGCGGCCATGGCGATGTAGCTGCGGTTCATGCCGCCATAGTAATCGATGACCGCGGCTACCCGCCCGCCTTCCGACGCGCCCACGGCCAGCGCCAGGAACGCGCCGAGCGAATGACCGAGCAATGCGATCCGATCGCGCAGCACCGCCGGATTCTTTCCGAGCGCGTCGATTCCGTCCCTGATCTCGCGCGTCCAGAGCGGAAAGTTTTCGTTGACCCAGGGGGCGAAATCCTTGCCCGTCGGGGACGGATCGCCCGGCCGCGCCGGGCCTGCCTGGCTGTAATATTCGAGATACATCGCGTAGTAGCCGTTGGCGGCCAGACCGCGGCACTTGTCGGCGAAAACGGGTATGCCGAAGCCCCTCGGCACCGCGCCATGCAGCAGGATGACCGCAGGATGCGCCCCGGGGGCTGGCGGCACGCAGTAGAAAGTTTCAACCGGCTTTCCGGCCGACTCAAATCGGCCGTCATGAATTTCGATCGCGCTAGAGGAGGCTTCCGAACCGGGTGAAGCTTGCGCGGCCGGATGGCCTGGAGCATCGCTCGCCGCCTCGGAAGCCCGCGCAGGGCCGCGGTCGCTTGCGAGAAGCAGCGCGCAGGCGAGCACCGCGCGGACAAAAATGCCGGGCAACCACGGGCGGTGGCCTCGCGGTCTCATCGGTGTTCAGTGCGCGGTGCCGTCGTCACGTCGCGGCGGAAGCGGTCCGCGCTAGGCGCGCGCGGCGAAGTGCGGCTTGCGTTTTTCGGCGAAGGCGCGCGCGCCCTCGGCCAGGTATCCGCTGCGCACGCATAGCGTCTGATTGCGGTCCTCCATCGCGATCGCGCTTTCGATACTGGCCGCGTCGATGTTGGCGGCGATGCATTCCTTGGTCAGGCTGAGCCCAAGCGGCGACGTCTCGACCATCTCGCGCGCGAGTTTCTCCGCCGCCGCGTCGAGTTCGTCGTCGGCGACGACCTCGGAGACCATCCGCGTCGCCAGCGCCCGCTCGGCGCCGATGAAGCGGCCGGTGAGCAGCAATTCATAGGCGATCGAAGCGCCAACCGCGCGCGGCAGCGTATAGCTGATACCCATGTCGCAGCCGGTCAGTCCGATTCGGATGAAGGCGGCGTTGAAGCGCGCCGACGCGCCGGCCAGGCGTACGTCGCACGCCAGCGCGAGCGCAAACCCGCCACCGCTCGCCGGTCCGCGCACGGCCGCGATGAACGGCTGCGGCAGGCGGCGAATCGCGATGACGAGGCCGCTGATGCGGCGCTGGATCTCCAGCGTCGCGATGGTCGAAGTTCCCAGCGCGTCGTCGCCCGGGCGGGCGCCGCTGTGCTCCTTGAGGTCGAGCCCCGAGCAGAAGCCGCGTCCGGCGCCGCGCACGATGACGACGCGCGTCGTCCGGTCGGTGGCGAGCCGCTCAAAATAGTCGTGCAGCTCGTCCACCATGGTCGAGTTCAGCGCATTGAGGGCGCGCGGACGGTTGAGCGTCAGCCACGCAATTGCTCCATCCTGTTTCACTTCGAGCGCTTCATACGCCATCGCGAAGGTCCGCCTGTCGCTTTAATTGCGCGCTTCCGCCAGCTCTCGCAGGCTCCGCGCGCGCTCCCAACTTAACCGAACAGGCCGCGCCGGCGCCAATCGGGCAGTGCCGGGCGAAGGCCGAAGAAGAGGTTCAACGAGGCGCATGCGGCGAGATTTTGAGATGACTCAATAGGTGATTAAGCTCTCTTTGTATTGCTAAATATTGCGTAGAAGGCTCTTCATCTGACGCAGGTTGATGCTCTCTCACGCATCTGCAAGCAACCTCGACCTGCTACGCGCACAAAGTGTCTTGACTCCGCTAACACCACGACAGAGGCTGTGGGCTGCCAACATTGCAACTCGATGTCCGGCGGCGGGAGAGAATGAAGAAAGGGACGCCTCGAAAGGTCGCGCCTCAAGGCAGAAGCGGCCAAAGCATGCCCGAGGTATCTCCGAGCGATCAGATTTTCACCATCAAGGAGCTGTCGGAGCACTTGCGGGTACATCCGACCACCATCTACCGCCTGCTCAGGCAGGGGCGTCTGCCGGGGTTTCGCGTCGGCAGCAACTGGCGTTTCAGCCGCGAGGCGATCGAGCAGTGGGAGCGCGAGCAGGCTGGACGAGCCGCCGCAAGCCCTCCGCGTCGCCGGCGTCGCGCGCGTCGCCGCTAGAAAAGCGCCATCCTACCGTCCGTGCCGACGGTTGCCGGGCGCGGCAACTCGCGCACCGAATGGTCGCGCCTTGCGCCTCTGCGGTAACGTGCCGGCGGCCAGGCGCGTTTGACATCCGCCCTTCATTCCGAATAGCTAACCCTCAAACCCGTTGGCGGAGAGAGTCTGGAAGATGCCGACCAAGTATGTGGAAGTGCAGGGCTCTGCGATTTACTACTACTACAGCGGACCGACCACGTTGCCCGACGTGGTGCCCGATCTCTCGCGCGGCCGCAAGATCGTGATGCTGCACGGCGCCGGCTCCAATGGCCATACCTGGCACAACCAGGTCGCCCATTTTGGCGGCGCGCACAGTCCGATCTCGATCGATCTGCCGGCGCACGGCCGTTCCTCGGGCGTCTATGGGCTCAACACGGTGCAGGAATACAGCGACTTTGTGATCGCCTTCCTCGACGCGCTGGGCATCGGCTCGGCGGTTATCGCGGGGCGCTCGATGGGCGGGGCGATCGCGATGGACATGGCGGCGCGCTATTCCGGGCGGGTCGAGGCGATCGTGCCGGTGGTCACCGCGGCCAAATTCAACATCCCGCCCGAGCGGGTCGAGGCGCTGCGCGGGGTTGCGATGGGCCGCGCGCCGCAGGCCTTCGTCACCGACGGCTACTCGCCGGCCACGGTCAAGGATCGCTTCGAGGTGGTGCGCGAGGGCTGGATGGAGCAGATCCAGACCGATCCGCGCGTGCGCTACATGGACATCGTGGCCTGCACGCGATGCGATCTGCGCGAGCAGATCGCGCGTATCGACAAGCCTGCGCTCATCCTTGCCGGTGCCGATGATCCTATTGCCACCCCGGCCGACGCCGAGTTCATCCATGGCCGCCTGCGCGGCTCGCAATTGCGCGTGATTCCCGGCGCCGCCCATCATCTGCCCAACGAACAGCCCCGGGAGACCAACTTCGCGGTCGAGAAGTTTCTCGCCGAACTTTAGCCAGGGAGCGTCCGATGAGTCTAAGCCGCAAGACCGCGCTGGCCGGCGTGTACGAGCATCCTGCCCGCTTCGCGCCCGACAAGAGCATGTTCCAGATCATGGCCGAGAGTGTGCGCGGCGCGCTCGACGACGCCGGGCTCAAGATCCAGGACGTCGACGGCGTGTGCACCACCGGGATCGGCATGAGCGGGATGGGGATCGTGGGTTTTTGCGACTACATGAACCTGACGCCCAATTTCGTCGATTCGACCTCGATCGGCGGGTCTTCGTTCGTCGCCCATACTGCGCATGCTGCCGCCGCTATCGCGGCCGGTCTCTGCAAGGTTGCCGTAGTGGTGTACGGCTCGACCGCGGCCTCGCAGCGCTTTGCGATCGGCACCGGCGGCGGAGGCGGTGGCGGCGATCCCTGCGATCAATACGAAGCGCCGTTCGGGCCGACCACGGTGGGCGCCTATGCGATGATGGCCCAGCGCCACATGCATGAGTACGGCACGACCTCGGAGCAGCTGGCGGAGATCGCGGTCACGATGCGCCTGCACGCCTCGATGAATCCGGCGGCCAAGTACCGCGAGCCGATCACGGTCGCGGACGTGCTGGCGTCGCGGATCATTTCCTCGCCGCTCCATCTGCTCGACTGCTGCATCATCAGCGACGGCGGCGGCGCTCTGGTCGTGACCTCGGCGGAACGGGCGCGCGATTTGAAGAAGAAGCCGGTTTACATTCTCGGATGCGGCGAGACGGTGCGCCACGCCGCGCGCGGCCAGCGCGATTTCATGGAGATGGCGGCGGGACAGTCGGGGCCGCTCGCCTTTGAGCGCGCCGGCGTCGCTCCCAAGGACATCGATCTCGCGATGATCTACGACTCGTTCACGATCACGGTGCTGATGACGCTCGAGAATCTCGGCTTCTGCAAGCGCGGCGAGGGCGGCGCCTTCGTCGGCGGCGGACGGCTACGCTACGACGGCGCGCTTCCGACCAACACCGACGGCGGCGGGCTGTCGTCGAACCATCCGGGGATGCGCGGCATCTTCCTGGTGATCGAGGCGGTCAGGCAACTGCGCGGCGAAGGCGGCCCGCGCCAGGTCAAGGAGTGCGCGCTCGCGCTCTGCCACGGCACCGGCGGCACGCTGGGTCTGCGTCACTCCGGCGCCACGCTTGTCCTGGGTAACCAGTAAGACGACAGGTATTGCAACGATGGCCGACGAAAAGTCCGACAAGAAAAAGTACGCGAAGCCGCTCCCGCGAATCGACGAGGAGAACCGCCCGTGGTGGGAGGCGCTCAAGCGCCACGAACTGTATATCCAGAAATGCCGCGACTGCGGCGACCGGCGCTACTACCCACGAGCACTTTGCACCAATTGTCTCAGCTCGCGCACCGAGTGGGTGCGCTGCGGCACAAAGGGCAAGGTCTATACCTGGACCGCGACGATGCAGAACCAGGCGCCGGGCTTTCGCGAGTCGCTGCCCTACGTGATGGCTTACGTCGAACTGGACGAGGGGCTCAAGGTGTTGACCAACCTTGTGGAGTGCAAGCCCGATGAGGTTAGAATAGGAATGCCCGTCGAGGCCGTGTTCGAGGACGTCACGCCCGAGATGACGTTGCTCAAGTTTCGCCCGGCGAGGTAAGGACGCCGTGTAAGTGCCGACAACCCTCGACCTTCACAGCCACAGCGAAGCCTCCGAAGACAGCCGCGCGCCGCTTGAGGCCTATCTCAACTGGATCAAGCTGCGCCGCCATGAGCGGCCCGTCGACGGCATCGTGCTCACCGAGCATCGGCAGTTCAACGCCGGCGCCGACTACCGCGCGCTCGAGGACAAGTTCGGCCTGATGGTGCTCAAGGCGTCCGAGGTCGAGACCGACTACGGACACGTGCTGGTCTTCGGCGTGACCGAGGAGATGACGCGCCGTTTCGACTTCGCCAACGTGCGCCTTGGCGCGCAGGAGTTGATCGACGAAGTGGCGCGGATGGGCGGCGTCGCCGTGCCGTGCCATCCCGGACGGCCGACCGTGGGCCTCTGCGAGCATTACGCGGCCAGGCCGCCGCTCAACAACGTCGTCGCGGTCGAAGTCCTCAACGGCGGCTCGCGTAAGGGCGAAGACGATCGTTCGATGGAGCTGGTGCGAACCTACGGCTACCGCGCGATCGGCGGCTCGGACAGCCATCTGGTGAGCCTGATTGCGCTCTGCGCGACGCGTTTCGAGGCCGACGTCCGCTCGATCGAGGACCTGGTGCGCGAACTCAAAGAAGGCAAATACGAGCCGGTCGATTTCCGTCCCAGGCGCAAACCCGTGCCGGCGGCGGTCCCCGACGAGGTGAGGCACAATGGCGGTTGATTACGATCCGGCGCTGATCGGCAGGGTCTTCGAAGTGACCGATCCGGTGAGCGTCAGCGCCGAGGCAATCGGCAAGTACTGCGCCGCCATCGGCGAGACCAATCCCCTGTACATTGAAGAGGCGGCCGCGAAGAAAGGGCCGTACCGAACGATCGTCGCGCCGCCGTCATTCGCGGTGACCTTCCGCAACGGGCGCCACTTCTTCACTCACGTTCCGCGCTTCGGCAGCGCCGGCTTCGACGCGGGCAAGGACGTCGAGTTCGTTGTGCCGATTCGCGCCGGCGACCAGATAACGCTGAGCTCGCACGTCAAGGAAATCTACGAGAAGACCGGGCGCAGCGGCTCGATGGTGTTCGTGGTGGTGCGCTCGACCGTGCGCAATCAAAACGGCGAGGTCGTCGCCCACATCGACCATCGCTTCATGAACCGGCCCTAGGCCGCCGCCGCAGGTTGCCAATGTCAATCACCAAATTCGATGCGGTCAATATCGGCGATACCCTGGGTCCGCAGGAAATCTTCCTCAGCAAGGACCAGGTGCGGACCTACGCGCGCACCTGCGGGATGGACGTGCCGCGCTTCACCGACGACGAAGGCGCGCGCAAGGAAGGGCTGCCGGGGATGATCGCGCCGGGCAATCTGAGCCTCGCGATGCTGTCGCGCCTGGTGACCGACTGGATCGGACAAAGCGGCGCGCGGCTTGCGCGCCTGGGCACGACTTACCGCCAGCCCGTGCAGCCCGACCGTACGCTCACACTGAACGGCTTTGTCACGCACACCGAGCCGGCCGAAAAACGCGTCGAGATCGACGTCTGGATCGAGAACGAAGACGGCGAGCGCCTGGTGATCGGCACCGCGAGCGTCGAGTTTCCGTAGTTGCGGCGCTAGAGCAGGGCGCCGCGGAAAGGCTCGTCGCGCGCCGGCGGATGCTCGATCAGGTTGAGCGCCCAGCGCCGCGCCTGGCGCAGCGCTTCTTCGGCCCGCTTGAACAGCCGCTCGCGATACATCGTGTTCCACACGTAAACGTCGACCGACGGCTCGTCGCCGAGCGTCACGTCGAGCATCCAGTCTTCCAACTGCGGACCGCACACCAGCAGCCGCACCACGCGGCCGTGGTCGAGGATTATGCCCCGGGCCTCACGCGGCAGGCGAAATTCGTCCTTAATCCGCTTGGTCAGCCGCGACGGATAGTGCTCTTCGGTCATCGCGACGTAGACCCACTGCCCGGGCTGCGGATTGGCCGCGCGTGCGATCCGCAAGTTGTTGTCGGTCAGGTCTTCCTTGGCGCGATCCTGATTGTAGTCGCGCGCGACCGAGTAGAAGTTCTCAACGATTCTAAGTTGCGCCGGCGACGGACCTTCTTCAGGCGGCGTGTCAGATTCGGATTCGATGCTGGGCGTTGGCGGCGGGGCGGCAGGCTCGGGTTTGCGCGGGCGCTTGACCGAGGTCTCGACCCACCATCGATTTTCGACGTTTGGCTTGTGCGCCATCGCCATAGCATCATAGCCGCAGCACGGCCCCGCGCGCGATAGGCAGAGCGCCGGGGCGCGGTCAAACGGGGTACGGACGCGCGGCGAAATGCGGGCGGGAATCTACGCGCGACGGCGGCCTGCGCGCGCGCGGCGTCGCCGCGCGATCGGGCTGGTGCGGCGAACCGGCAAGGCTGTGCGCCGCCGCGGAGCGCTCGCGCGCGCGGGAGCCGCCGCGGTGCGGCGCGCCGTGCGCCCGGTAATCGGTAATCGCGTGCGTCGCCGCTGAAGCCGGCGCAGTCCGCGCACCATCCTGGCCGCGAAGGTGTCAGCCTTGCGTTCAGCGTCCGTCCAGAACAGGTAATGGCCCATCTCGTGATAGACCATCGCAATCCACATCCGTTCCTTGTTGTAGATGCGGCCGCGCTTCCAGTTCTCCGGATGGACGAGATGGATCCGGCCGTCCTCGAAAGTCTTGCCCGCGGTCTTACCCCAGTCGAGATATTCGAACCATTCGATCACCGGGCGTTTTACGTTGTAGTAGCGGCAGAAGTCCGAAATCGCGCGGCGAAAGGCGCCGGCGCGATGATGGCGGAAAAAGAGCACGAGATTGCGGTCAATCTCTCTACGATTGACAATCGGCGGAACGACCATTCGCACGGAACCAAAAACCTCCGTGAAAACCTCTGGGGGCCGGACGATCATAAAAGGGCGGAGGCGAAATCGTCAAACGAAGGGCCAAAATTCACGAAAACCATGATTTTTCAAGAGCTTGGAGCGAGCGAAAATTGCCCGGAGAGGCTTGCGCTGACGCTAAATTAAGCCAAATCGGACTTTACAAAACTCGCCCGGAGCCTAATAGGGGAGCGGACTGACAGCCGCGTCGCACAGGAGGGCGCTTTTTCGATCAGGCTCGGCGGGCCTGCAAGGCGCTCGGACGTTTGACGCGGCGGCTGCGGTTGACCGTCATGTGCTGGAGGCGGCCCGCTTCCTTGAGCCTCAGCCGGGCCACCGGCAGGGGCGAATCGACCGTGCCTGCGGCAAGCGCGCTCAAACGATGGCGCAGCGCTTCCGGGCTTATCTCGAGCGCGTCGCATACGTTGTCGAAGCTGAATGGTACGTGGCTGCCGCGCGCCATCACCCACCGCGCTGCCTCGATAAAGAGCCGGCGCTTGCGTGGGCTGAACGATCCGCGCCAGTCCTGCAGGATGTTGATCGCGTCGGCAAGCACCGCGAGCATCAGCCGCTGTTCGCTGGTGAATCGGCTCTTGCCGACCAGCTCGAAGAACTGGCTGGGGAGGATGAGATCCGAGGCCGTGAACGAGTCCTGCGCTTCGACGCCAGAATTGTGCTGCCGCATAGCTAACAACTCCCGCCCGGTCCGGGGCGAACAACTCGCCACATCGGACTCGAGGCACTGCCAGGTTAGCCCGCGTATCCCCTTCCTGCTGCCTCCGCCGCCGCCGTATCTCAGAGCATGGTTAGCCGACCATAGTAGCGCCAACAGGCCATTTCAAGAGTTGGCCTACTGAATTATGTTGCAAGCTCAACTAATGGCTCGATGGCCGCCGAGGCTACATTTCCACCCTCAGCCTAAGCGAGGCAAGAGGGCGGCAAAAGGACGGTTGGATGACGGGATTGTGACGGTATCCTGAAGCGGGCGGCTGCCGGGTCCTCCACTAGGGGCGTGCCGGGGCCATCTGTTATAATTTCCAGGATAGACTGAAGCATCTTGCTCAAGCATCTTGCTGAAGCATCCTGCCGAAACGTCTTCTTGAAACCTTTTGGCCGCAGGGGAGGACAGTGCGATGGCGGATTTCTTTGCAAAAGAGACGATCAAGAGTCTGCGTAAATTGCGCCAACTCAAGCCCGACTACTTCAAAGGGTTCATGGATTGGGACGAGAAGGTCTTCAAGGACGGGGCGCTGCCTGCCAAGACCAAGGAACTGATGGCCGTCACTGCGGCGCACGTTACCGCCTGTCCATGGTGTATCGAGGAGCACGTCAAGCGCGCGATCAAGCAGGGAGCGACGGACGAGGAGATCGCGGAAGCGGCGTTCGTAGCGATGGCGCTTCGGGCCGGCGCTGCCTTTGCGCACTCCTCGATCGCGATGGCGGTGAGCGAAGAGCAGCGCGCGAAGGCCGCCGCTCAGTCGCACAATCACGAAGGCCACAATCACTAGACGGTGCGCGCCAGGGCGGGGATTTCTTTAATGGAGCAGGCAGGAACGGGCCGCGCGACGCGGCAAATCGCGATTGGCGCGCTCAAGGTCGGCGGCGGAGCGCCGGTAGTGGTGCAGTCGATGTGTGCTACGCGCACGGTCGATATCGACCAGACCGTGGCGCAAACGCATCAGCTGGCGCGCGCCGGCGCGGGAATCGTGCGGATCGCGCTCGACAACGAAAAGGAAATTCCGGCGCTCAAGGAAATTCGCGCGCAGACGCGCGGGATTGTGCTGTCGGTCGACCTCCAGGAGAACTATCGCATCGCCGGCAAGGTCGCTCCGCATGTCGACAAGATCCGCTACAACCCCGGCCATCTGCATCATATCGAGAAGGCCAAGAGCGTGCCCGAGAAGGTGCGATGGCTGGTCGATATCGCGCGCGAGCATAATCTCGCGATCCGCATCGGGGTGAACTGCGGCTCGGTGGCGCCGGCTTTCCTCGAGAAACATCCCGGCGACCAGCTTAGCGCGCTGGTCGAATCGGCCGTGTGGCATTGCGAGCTGATGGACGAGCTCGGATTCGACCGCTTCGTCGTCTCGCTCAAGGACTCCGACCCGGCCAAGGTGCTCGTGGCCAACCGACGCTTCGCCGCGCGCCGCCCCGACGTTCCGCTCCATCTCGGAGTGACCGAGGCGGGGCTGCCGCCCGACGGCATCATCAAGACCCGGATCGCATTCGAGAAGCTGCTCGCGCAGAACTTCGGCGACACGATCCGCGTCTCGCTCACGCTGCCCAACGAGCGCAAGCACGAAGAGGTCATCGTCGGCCATCAGATCATCAAGGACGTCGAGGGCGGACGCTTCATCTCGGTGCCCGACTTCGGCACCGGCCTCAACATCATCTCATGCCCGTCATGCTCACGGGTGGAGAACGAGAAGTTCGTCGAGCTCGCGCAGCAGGTGAAAGAGGTTACCGCCTACGCGTCGCGTCATCGGATAACGATCGCGGTGATGGGATGCCGGGTGAACGGGCCGGGCGAGACCGACGACGCCGACTTGGGACTGTGGTGCGGTCCAACGACGGTGAACCTCAAAAAAAGGGATCGCAAGCTCGGCAATTTCCGCTATGACGACGTGCTGGCGCGCCTGCGCGTCGAGGTCGACAAGCTTATCGCCGAGCGCGCGTCGGCGGCGAACAACTGACGCCGCTTCGTGCAGCTCAGGATCGTTTCTTCATCTGACAGCCGATAAGCGAGCAGTAGTCTTCGTCGCCCGCAGCGACGAAGAACTGCCCGCACGCGGCGCAGTTGGCGATGCGCTCGCCGGCTCCGAGCATCGGCCGGAGCCGGTCGAGTATCGGTTCGTCGGGAGCGCGGCGCGCCGCGGTGGCGGCGCCGCTCGCTGCGCCGGGGCGGCGCGGAGCGCGGCCCTGGGCCGCTCGCTGCGCCGCTTCGCGCGCAAGACCGTCCGCCTCTTCGTTGCCTGCGTCGCCCGCATGTCCGCGCACCCACTCGAAGCGCACCTCGTGCCGCGCGACTTCGCGGTCGAGCTCTTGCCACAGGTCCTGGTTTTTCGTGCGCCGCCAGCCGTCGTTCATCGTCTTGACCAGGTACTGGCTGTCGCTGCGCAGGATCACCGGGATGCCGGGATCGAGGGCGCGTAGCGCTTCGATCGCCGCCGTTATCTCCATCCGGTTGTTGGTGGTCTCCGAATCGCCGCCGCTTAGCCGGTGCGTTCCATCCGGGGTGAGGATCACGACACCCCATCCTCCGGGCCCCGGATTACCTTCGCAGGAGCCGTCGGCATAAACCACGATTGGCGCCTTGCTCGTCGTTGGCACAGTCGCTCTCTTCTCTCTTCCGGTCAGGCGGCGCGCGCGCGGCGCAGATCGTCGAACCATCGCAGGTAATGGCCCGCCGACACCGTCCATGAAAAGTCGGCCGCAAAACAGTTGTCCATCAGGCGGCGCCATGCCGCGCGATCGGCGAAGAGCCGGCGCGCTCGCGCGATCGCGTCAACCATCGCGCCGACGCGGTACTCGGTGAACATGAAGCCGTTTCCGGTGCCGCGTTGCGGGTCGAACTCGGCCACCGTGTCCCGCAGGCCGCCTGTCGCGCGCACCAGGGGCGCCGTGCCGTACTTGAGCGCGTACATCTGCGTAAGCCCGCACGGCTCGAACCGCGACGGCATCAGGAAGATGTCGCTTCCGGCCTGGATTTGATGGGCGAGGGCGTTGTCGAAGGCCAACTCGACGCGCAACCGGCCGGGAAAGCGCTCCTCGGCGGCCTTGAAAAGCTTCTCGAGTACCGGGTCGCCGCTCGCGAGCATGAGCAGTTGCACGTCGAGCTCCATCATGGCGTCGAGGGCGTCTGCGACAAGTTCGACGCCCTTTTGCGAGCTCATCCGCGTGACCATCCCGATTATCGGGACATCGCCGCGATCGGCGAGGCCGGCGCGCTGGCGCAGTGCGCGCCGGCAGACCGCTTTGCCCTCGCGCTGCGCGGGCGTATAGCGGGCCGCGATCATCGGGTCGATCGCCGGGTCCCATTCGGTGTAATCCGCACCGTTGAGTATGCCGACGAAGCGGCGGCCCTTGTTGCGCAGCACTCCTTCCAGGCCGAAGCCCAGTTCGGGATCGCTGCTCACCTCGCGCGCGTAGGTCGGACTCACGGTCGAGGCGCCGTCGGCGAGCACGATAGCGCCCTTCATCAGGTTGATGCGTCCCCAGAACTCTAGGCATTCGACGGAAAAATACGAGCGGTCGATGCCGAGCAGGGAGAAATCGGCCTGGTTGAAGATTCCCTGGAAGGCGAGATTGTGAAGGGTGAAAACCGTCAGCGTTCCGCCGAGCGTTTCACGGAGCGCCGGGTCGGCGCGCGCCACGATCGGCGCCACGGCAGTGTGCCAATCGTGAGCATGCAGGATGTCGGGCCGGATGTAACGCGCGGCGGCCAGTGCGGCGGCGCGGCCGAAGAGCACGAAACGGCGCAGATTGTCGGCGTAATCGGCGCCGCGCTCGCCGTAAACTCCTGCGCGATCGAAGTAAACCGGATGCCTGATCAGGTAGAGCGGCACGCCGTCGCGGGTTTCGGCCGAAAGCAGATCGAAGCGTTCGCTGGAACCGCCGATCGCCACCGATAGATCCCCGGCCACCTGCTCGGTTTCGAGCGCGTCGAGCACGCCGCGGTAACCGGGAAGGATGACCGCCGGCTCGGCGCCGTTTTGCCTGAGCGCGGCGGGCAGCGCGCCGATTACGTCGGCGAGGCCGCCGGCCTTTGCCCATGGCGTGATCTCGGCGGCGACGATGGCGATTTTCATTTCATGACCGGCGAATTTCGTCTGTTCGCTCGGCCGGGTGACGTCTGCGCGCGCCTTGAGCGAGACCGGGCGGTGCGCTGGGAACCAGGCAGCGCTCAGCTCGCCCGCGCGACCTGCGGCGCAGGCGAGGATCCGTTCAGCGCCAGCGCCTCGCGCAGAACCTCGGCCGCGTTCTCGGGCGGCACCGAGTTGATATAGAAACCCGTGCCGACCTCGAAGCCCGCAACCTTGGTCAGCGCGGGCGTGATCTCCATGTGCCAGTGATAGTGCTTGCTCTGGGCCTCGCGCAAAGGCGCCGAATGAATGATGTAGTTGAACGGCGGATCGTCGAGCGAGCGTTTAAGCGCGCGCAGGCTCGCGCGGAGCGCATCCGCGAGGCCGGGGTACGATGCCGCCGCTTGCTCGAAGTGCGATCCGTGAACCTTGGGAATCAGCCAGAGCTCGAAGGGAAAGCGCGCGGCGAAGGGCGAAGCCGCGATAAATTCGTCGTTTTCGAAAACCACGCGGCGGCGGTCCTGGCCCTCCTGCTCGACGATGTCGCAGAAGATGCATCGCTCCTTGAGCGAGTAATAATCGCTCGCCCCGCGCAACTCCTGCTGCACGTTGAGCGGCAGAATCGGCAGCGCGATCAGCTGCGAGTGCGGATGCTCGAGGCTCGCCCCGGCCTCGGCGCCGTGGTTTTTGAAGATCAGCACGTAGCGAAAGCGCTCGTCCTGCGCGAGGTCCTGCACCCGCTCGCGATAGGCCCACAGCAGTTCCTCGATCTGGTGCAGCTCGAGGTCGGCAAGGCCGCGATCATGGTCGGGGCTTTCGATCAGCACCTCGTGGGCGCCGATGCCGTTCATCAGGTCGTACAGCCCTTCGCCCCGCCGTCCCGCCCGGCCCTCGATCCGCAGCGCCGGGAACTTGTTGCTAATCCCGCGCACGCGCCATCCCGGCCCGTTCGGCGGCGAACCGTTGTCGCGGTAGGCCAGCACCTCCGGAGGAGTCATATGCTCCATGCCGGGGCAAAACGCGCATGGCGGCCCTTTGCGTTGCTCGCGAACCATTTTAAAATCCGACGGACGCTTCCCACGCTCGGTGGCCATGATCACCCAGCGCCCAACGACCGGATCTTTTCTCAATTCTGGCATCGAAACCGGCTGCTCCCGCAGTCACATCGATTAAAATTGTGCCGCGCCGCGGCCCGGTTTCAAGAAAACCCGCGGGCTGCGGACGTCGGGCCGTGGCGAGCCTTTGCGGTTCCCGCCCAGGCGCGGCTAGTTAAGCACGGTGCGCTCTGCGCGGGCGGGCGCGGTTTCCGGATGCTGCTCGACGCCGTCGCGCAGCGCGTGGCGCAGGACTTCGTCGACGGTATCGACGAACACGAACTCCATCTCTTTGCGCGCTTCTTCCGGGATGTCCTCCAAGTCGCTTTCATTGCGCCGCGGCAGGATGACGGTCTTGATTCCCGCGCGCCGCGCCGCCAGCACCTTTTCCTTGACGCCGCCGACCGGCAGGACCTTGCCGCGCAGCGTTATCTCGCCGGTCATCGCGACGTCGGAGCGCACCGGGCGCGCGCTCAGCAGCGAGGCGAGCGAGGCTGCGATAGTTACGCCCGCGGACGGCCCGTCCTTGGGAATCGCGCCGGCCGGGACGTGTATATGGAGGTCGGATTTTTCGAAAAAGTCGGCCGGGATTCCGAGTTGCGCGGCGCGCGAGCGCACGTAAGAGAGCGCCGCTTGCGCCGACTCCTTCATCACGTCGCCGAGCGAGCCAGTGATGGTGACGCCCTTTTGCCCGCTCATCCGCGTGCTCTCGATGAACAGGATGTCGCCGCCGTTGGGGGTCCAGGCGAGCCCGGTGGCGACGCCGGGTTCCTGCGTGCGCTCGGCCGCCTCGGAGAAGAATTTGCGCGCGCCGAGAAAGCGATGCAGCATGTCGGGCGTCACGCGCTCGGGCGCGGTTTCGCCTTCGGTCAGCGCGCGCGCGATTTTGCGGCACACGCGGCTGATTTCGCGCTCGAGGTTGCGCAGGCCCGCCTCGCGCGTGTAGCTGCGGATGATTTCGGAGACCGTT
>Ga0335070_10001935_pt1 | contig 24047 bp, 22 predicted proteins | sample Lox_Sample_13_FD_206722 | JGI IMG/M metagenome (GOLD analysis project Ga0335070, IMG submission 206722) | Soil microbial communities from Loxahatchee National Wildlife Refuge, Florida, United States - Lox_Sample_1.3 | ecosystem: Environmental > Terrestrial > Soil > Wetlands | place: USA...
AGCGCATGGAGCCCGCCTGGTCCGCGCCGGGAGGCCTCGCGTGAACCGGTACCGGGTCATCTTCCTGGGGGCGGTCGCGACGGTGCTGTTCGCGTTCTTCGTCCTGGTCTTCCTGCCGCATCTTCAGCTGCTGTCCGTCGAGCCGCCGGCGGGCCTCCGCGCGTACGCCGACTCGGAGCTGGCGGGGCGGCAGGTCTACGTCTCGCTCGGCTGCGTCTACTGTCACAGCCAGCAGGTGCGCACGCCGTCCTTCGGCAGCGACGGCGCGCGCGGCTGGGGGCGCGCGTCGTATCCCGAGGACTACGCGTACGACACACCCCACCTGCTGGGCACGATGCGCACCGGCCCCGACCTGATGAACATCGGGATTCGCCAGCCCAGCCGCGCGTGGCACTACGCGCATCTCTACCAGCCGCGCGCGGTGACGCCGGGTTCGCTGATGCCGTCTTTCCCGTTCCTGTTCGCCATGAAGGACCAGGCCCAGATGGGAGACGAGATCGTGGACCTGCCCGCGGGGACCGGCCCCGCGGCCAAGGTCGTGGTGACGCTCCCCCGCGCGCGGGCGCTGGTCAGCTACCTGCTCAGCCTGAAGCACGACTACCCGGCGGGGCCGGAGGGCGCGGCGGCGCCGGGAGGCGGCCGGTGAGCGGCCCGCAGCGCGGCGTTCCGGCTGAGGAGATCCGGGCGTCGGAAGGCAAGCTCGACGTGGACGTGCTCGCCGTGCACCGGCACGCGTTCCGCGAGGCGGGCGATCCGGGCGAGGGTGCCGAGAACGGCCCGTGGTGGTTCTGGGCGGCCGCCGTGGCGGCGCTGGTCTTCGGCGGCTGGTACATGGGGCGCTACAGCGGCGTCTTCACCGGCGAGGGCTCGGTGCACGCACCGGAAGTCGGGCCGCGCGGCGCCGCGGGCGCGGCGGTGCCGCCGGTGGACGGCGCCGCGGTGTTCAGCGGCCATTGCGCGGCCTGCCATCAGGCGACCGGCCTAGGCCTCCCTGGGGTCTTCCCGCCGCTGGCGGGGAGCGAATTCGTGAACGGGGATCCGGGCCGGCTGGCGCGGCTGGTGCTGCGCGGGCTCACGGGTCCGGTGACGGTCGCGCGGGCGACGTACAACGGCGCGATGCCGGCGTGGGCGGACCAGCTCCAGGACGGCGAGGTCGCGGCGGTGTTGACCTACGTGCGATCGCACTTCGGCAACAGCGCGGGGCCGATCGCAGCGGACGCCGTGGCGGCGGCGCGCACGGCTACGGCGAGCCGCACGTCGCCGTGGACCGCGGGGGAACTGAGGTAGGTCGAAGGCCGGTTCGTGCTGTGCTGACGGTGCATGAACGGCTGGGGACGCAGGAACGGCGCGGCCTGAGGTTGACGACCTGGAGGATCGCGATGGCGGTGGAGCCGGCCATGATGTCCGCCTGCGGCGTCCTCTGCTCCGAGTGCCCCGCCTACCACGCCGAGGCGAAGGGGATGGCGCATCGGCGGCGCACCGTCGAGGCGTGGCGGCGGATCTACGGGCTGAGCGAGATAGTCGAGCACATCACCTGCGGCGGGTGCCGGGGCACGGACGAGGAACTGTTCCACAGCAGCCACCACTGCGCGGCGCGCCGGTGCTGCCGCGCGAAGGCGTTGGGCACCTGCGCCGAGTGTCCGAAACTGGCGTGTTCCGACCTCGAGACGGCGCAGAAGGTCTGGGACGAGGTGCCGAAGCTGGCCGCGAAGCTCTCGCCGGCCGACTTCGCGACGTATGCCGGCGCCTACTGTGGCCACCGCGACAGGCTGGCGGCGGCCCGGCGGGCCGGAACCTCCTAGTGGAACAGGCGGGCCGCCCCGAGGGTAGCTGAAGCGAAGGATCCACCTGGAGCACTTCCGATTCGCGTCTCTTCCGTCGCTCTCGCGGCCCTTATCGCGGCCCTCGGCCTGTCGTGCGAACACTCGACGACGAGCCCGCTCGACGCCGTAAAGGCGGAGCGGGCGAAGTGGCTCGCTCACGGCCTGACCCGGTACGCGTACGTCTACGAGGTGACCGGATTCAACATCAGCATCGTGGGACGCCCGATCCGGCTGGTGATCATCAGCGGCACGGTGAGCTCGGCGCAGGACGTGGCCACGGACTCGCTCCTGCCCGTGTCCGCCATGTTCCCCACGCTGGACGGACTGTTCGATCAGGCGGAGGCTGCGCTCGCCGCCGGGACCCTCACGGCGATCACCTACGACTCGACCCTCGACTTCCCGAGCCGGCTGGATCTCGCGGGGCCCCCAGACGCGAGCGGCTCGATCTTCGCTTCGAGCCTCGAGCTGCTTCCGTGATCCGGGCGGGGCGACGCCCGTGGTGACTCCGTCGCTCCTGCTGGCGCTGGTCCTGCTGGGGCCGGCCCCGAGGGACGGACGCGAGCTGATCCGCGCGATGCACGATCGGTACGGAACGTGGTATCGCACGCTCGCCTTCACCCAGCACAACACGGCCACGGACTCCGCCGGCCACGAGACTCACTCGACCTGGCGGGAATACGCGGAGCTGCCCGGGAAACTGCGCATCGACTTCCTGCCGGCGGACAGCGGCCAGGGCGCCCTGTTCCGCAGCGACTCGGAATACGTCTTCGGCCACGACACGCTGGTGCGCGCCGTGCCGTTCGTCCACCCGCTCCTGGTCCTTGGCTTCGACGTGTATCTCCAGTCCCCGGAGACCACGCTCGCCAAGCTCGAGCGACTGGGGTTCGACCTGTCGATCCTGCACGAGGACACGTGGGAGGGGCGCCACGTCTACGTCGTCGGCGCCGCCGCCGGGGACCGGCAGCATCTCCAGTTCTGGGTGGATCGCGACCGCCTCGTCTTCGTGCGGATGCTGCAGCCGGGACGGCGGGACCCGACCCGTGTGGCCGAAACGCGCTTCGAGGACTACCGCGAGGTCGGGGCGGCCTGGCTGTCGGCGCGCGTCGAGTTCCTCCAGGACGGGAAGCCGGTCTGGCTGGAGGAGTACGTGGACATCCGGACCGATCTCCCGCTCGACCCCGGCCTCTTCGAGCCGGGGCGCTTCGCCGCTACGCGTCCGCGTGGCTGACGCCCCCCCTCCCGCGGGAGCCTGAGTTGCCGAATCTGTCCGCCGAACGGGACCGCGAGGCGATCCTCCGCCGCCTCCGGATCCTCACGCCGCAGCACCAGCGCCGCTGGGGCACGATGAACGCCCACCAGATGCTGTGCCACGTGAGCGATCAGATGCGTGTGGCGCTCGGCGACCTCTCCGCCAAGCCGTTCGGCGGGCCTCTCACGGGCCTGATCATGCGCTGGTATTCCATCCACACGCCCGGCCCCTGGCCGAGGGGCAGGGTGCGGACAGCGCGGGAGATGCTGACGGCGAAGCCCGCGGGCTGGGATGCGGACGTGCGGGCCTGCGAGGAGCTGATCTCGCGTTTCGGCCGGGAAGACCCGCAGGCGGTGCACCCGCGGTTCGGCCGGCTGACCCCGCGGGAATGGGGGATCCTCTCGGCCAAGCACACGAACTACCACCTCACGCAGTTCGGCGTCTAGACGATCAGGCGCCCACGGGACCCAACTGGTCCGTCGTGGGCTCCGCTCAGCAGAACCACGGCTCGGTGAGCCGCGGCGGTACGGGCCGGCGCTCGGCGTGGGTCGCGTCCGCTTCGACGGGCCTCCGGCCTGCCGCCTCGTACGCGGCGGCGCGTACGCGCTCGAAGGTGGCGGATGCGTTCTCCCCTGCGTCGTTGGCCTCCTGCACGATCCGGGTCACCGCCGCGTGGAGCGCGTCCATCGCCGGGTCGGGATGCGTCCACTGCCAGGCGAAGTCCACGCCACGCAACTCGCCCAAGAAGGGCCGGATCTCAGGCCGCGCCAGCAGGGCCGAGCCCGGCGGGATGAGGAGCCGGATGGACCACTGCACGGGATCCACGGCGTCCACCAGGTCCTCGCGCTCCACCCACTCCACCATGGTGAGGTAGTCGTCCCGGGACGTCCAAGGCGTGAAGGGGAGCAGCGAGGGCCGGAGCGCGATCCCCGCCGACCGGGTCAGGTCGAGCGCCGCCTGTGCGTCCGCGGCGGTGTGCCCCTTGTCCAGATGGCGCAGGACGACGTCGCTGAGGGACTCGACCGCCGAAACGACGAACGCGCAACCGGCCGCGGCGAAGCGCGGCAGCAGGCCGGCGTGCCTGAGCAGGTGCTCGACCTTCGCCGTGAAGTCGAAGCTGAGGTCCGGGAACGCGGCGTGCATGGCCTCAACGATCCGCATGGCGTGGCCCGGGCCGTTCAGGAAATCGGGATCGGTGAAGGTGACATGGCCCACGCCGGCGGCCACCTGCTGACGGATGTCGCGGAGCACCACGTCCGAAGGCACGACGAAGAAGCGTCCGCCGTACACCGGCGGGATGGGGCAGTGGCGGCACTCGTGCAGGCAGCCGCGGCTCGCCTCCACGGCGCCGGCGACGACGCGGGTCCCGTTCCGCTCCAGCCTGGCATAGCGCGCGAACGCGGGGAGGCGGTCCCTGCTGGGCACCGGAAAGTCGAGGCGCCCGAGGTGGGGCGCGGGCGAGGCGGGCTGTTCTCCGCGCTCGAGGGCCTCGGCCAGCGCGACGAGCTGGGCCTCGGATTCGCCGCCGAGCAGCGCGTCGGCGCAATGCCCCAGGAGGTAGCCGCGGTTCAGGACCGCGTAGAGTCCGAAGAAGCAGATCGTGGCGCCGGGATTGAGGGCGCGGACCCGCTCGGCCGCGTGTACGCCGACGCGCAGCGCCGTGTGCATCGGTACGGAGACCGCGACCAGCCGGGCCCGGCGCACCCGGGCCTCGTCGAGCAGCTCGACGGCCAGGTCCAGGGCGGCCGGCGCGAAGCCCGCCCGCTCGAGGAAAGCCATCGGGACGGCCAGGCCCGTCGGCTGGCGGCCGAGCTCGTAGCAGGAGACGAGCAGGATCGCCCCCGGGGCACGCAGCGATCTCACGATCCGGTCAAGTTAGCGGGTCGGGTGAACGTCGGCAGGGGTTCAGGGTACGAACGCGGAACCGTGACCTCGCGCCAGGGCCGGCCTTCTCCTTTCTTTCCCTGTCGGGCAGCCCCGACGGGAGACGGAACGGCGTGATGGATCTCAGAGCGCAACGCATCGCCTTCGCGGCGACCAGCCGGCTTACAGAGCTGCTCCCATCGACCGGCGCGCGGCTCCTCGATGCGACGCTGCGGCCTACGCTGGGCAGCCGGCTGCTCTCGGCGTGGTTCGCCCGGGGCAACCGCTCCGAGGTGAGGAAGGTCCGCTCCTGGCGCCGGTTCCTCGTCATCCCGGACATCCACATCGGCGACGCGGTGTTGACGCAGTCCGCGCTCAGCGCCCTGCGGGACTTCTTCCCCGACGCCGAGATCGACTACGTGGTGAACCGGATGGTCGCTCCGCTCATCCGGGGGAACCCGGAGGCGAGCCGGATCATCCCGATCTTCTCGGGCGCGCAGTTCCCGACGGCCGACGATCTGGGCGCGCTCCGGGGCGTCATCCAGGGCGGCAACTACGATCTGTGCTGGAGCTTCGGGTCGTTCCTCGACGCCGCCGACGTGGCACCGCGCGGGTCGCCGTTCCTCAGTTTCATGTCGTGCGCGCCGGCGCTGGTGCGCAACGAGGACGACGACTCCGAGATCAACCACTTCAGTTACCAGTTCTACCGGTTTGTGCGGGACACGCTCGCGACGGTCGCACGGCCGCTCCGGCCCGACCGCTACCTGGGCGTCCGGACGACGCATTCGGACGAGGCGGTCGAGGAGGCGGGGCGGTACGCCGCTGAGGCGGGGCTGTCTCCCGGCAAGCCGGTGGTGATGGTCAACCCGGACGGGGCCTGCCGGTTCACGCTGCTCCCGTTCGAAGCGCAGGCCGCGCTGCTCGAGCGCGTGGCGGACACCGCGCCGCCCGGGACCGTCATCCTGCTCGGCGCGGGACACAGCTGGGCCGGCGTCGGGCACCGCCTCGTGGAGGCGGTCCCCGAGCGGCTGCGCGGCGCTCTCCGCGTCATCCCGAAGCAGCTGCCGCTGGAGGCGTACGCGGCGCTGGTGGACCTGGCCGACGTCTTCATCAGTGGCGACACGGGGCCGCTACACCTGGCGGCCGCCTGGCGGCACTCGCGCACCGGGCGCCACCAGTTCCGCAATCGCACGGCGGTGCTCTCGCTGTTCGGCGCCACCGTTCCGCGGATGTCAGGGTACGACTCCAGCCGGCCGGGGTACCTGCCGGCGAACCAGCAGGCTCCGTCCTGGTGCTACCAGGCGGGGAGCCCGTGCCGCAACCTCTCGTGCCTGAACAAGTACTTCAAGACGTGCCGGACCGTCCGCTGCTTCGAGCAGGTGGACGTCGCCGGGCTGGCCGAGCTGGTCACGTCGCATCTCGCCGTCGCGAGCCGGAAGCCGGCGGGTGACGGGGAGCCGTTCGCGTCCACCGGAGCTTCCGCGCACCAGGAGTCGCCGGCCGCGTGAGTCGGCTGTTCCTCTTCCTGCTGGCATTCAGTCTCGGATTCGTCGCCGCCATTCCGATCGGCGGGTCGCAGGTCGAAATGGCGAAGCGCGCGATGCACGGACATCTGGGCGCCGCCGCGGCGGTCATTCTGGGCTCGGTCACATCGGACGCCGCGTACGGCGCCGTAGCCCTGTTTGGCTTCGCGCCCCTGCTCGATGCCCCCTGGGTGCTGGCCACACTGAACGCGGCGGGTGCGGTGATCCTCTGGGTGCTGGCGGTCCTGACGTTCCGGGCGAGCCGCCGGCCGCCGGAGCTGGACGGAGCGGACTCCGCGCTCCGGCGCGGGCACTGGTCGTACCTGACCGGGTTCTCGCTGGCGGCCACCAATCCGCAGATGGTGCTGTCGTGGCTGCTCGCGGTCACGCTGGCCAAGCACCTTGGCCTGGCGTCGCCCTTTCCGGCCGGCGACAAGGCGCTCTTCATCGCTGCCGGCGTCCTGGGGCTGGGGAGCTACCTCGCCCTGCTGGGAGTCCTGGTGTACCGTCTCAAGCACTTCATCCCGCTGACGGCGGTCGCCCGGGTGTACGGCTGGCTCGCGTACACGCTGGTGGCGCTGTCGGGCTTGTTCGTCTACGGCGCGGTGCGGTTCCTGGTCGCCGCGCCCTGACGCGCGCGTCGCGGGGCGGCTTCCGAGGCGTCAGAGGTTGAAGAGGTACGACAGCTTTGCGAAGAAGCCGTCGTTGAGGCGCGACACCCTTCGGCCGACGGCGCACCTGGTGTCGAACTCCGAGCACGACGCGCCGTAGCCAAGGTACAGCAGGGTGCCGGGGCTGGGACGATACGAGAAGAGCCAGTCGACGCGCAGCAGCTTCGACGTCGAGTCCCCGATGATACCGCCATTGAGGAGGATCGGCCCGCCGGTCGTCGGATCCTTGAGCGCGGCGGTGCTCAGCGCCGTGTACTGACCGACGACGCGGAAGAAGATCGACCGCGTCGCCTGGTACTCCACCTTGAGGCGCGGGATGTCCTCGGTCGAGAACCGGCTTCCGTCCCGCCGGTGCAGCACCAGCCTGGAGTACTGGCCGGAGATCCGCACCGCCGGCGTGGGGCGCAGGTCGATCTGGGCGCTCACCGACGTCTGGGTGCCGCGGGCTCCTTCCTCGAAGATGGCCGTCGCCCCTGCACCGACGGTCACGGTCCCGGTGAATTGGCGCCAGGTTGGCGTCGTGAGGCCGGCCGACCAGGACCAGAGGTCGGTGAGGGCAGGTGGGACGGCGAACGGGATGGTCACGGTTCCGGACGGCGTGGTGCCGACGCGGTACGTCCCGTACGTCTGCCCCTGGTACCCGACGGAGTTGGCGTCGAACCCGAAATCCTGGCGGCCGATGTTCAGGTTGGACTGCCACCAGCCGCGCAGCGTCGCCTGGACGGTGTAGTTCTCGCCCCCCTCGATCGGGGATTGCCTGGCGAAGCCGTCGTATCTCCACAGCCGATCGATGCGTTGGATGGCAGACCAGGTCTCTACCAGCGCCCCGCGGCTGCCGTACCCCGTGAAACGGTTGAAGTAGGAGGCGTCGACGATCCCGGTCCGATTGATGAACCCGGCCCCGGCGTCGAAGTCGGGCGCGATGCTTGTGGCGTTCAGGTGAAAGCCCCAGGCACGGCCGGTGCGGTCCCAGGTGGCCTGCGCCAGCGTGCCGCGGTGGAAGCCCGTCGCGTCATGGAGCCACGACGCGACACCCTGCGCCTCCACGTAGTAAAGCCGCGAGTGGACGATGTGAATGTCGGCGCCCACCAGCCGCGAGAAGTCGCCGCCATCGTCGCGCGTGGTCGCCACGAGGCCGACGTTGGACAGCGGGCCGAGGTCGTACTTGATGCGGCTGATGCCGAACAGCGGGTGGTGGCCGGTCAAGGACTGGGACGTGGCGTCGGCCGCGCTGATGGCCGCGATGGTCCAGGGGCCCGCCTTGCCCGCGAGCTTGGCGCCCCAGTCCGGGTTCACGATGCGGCGCGTGTAGATCAGGCGGGAACCGACGTAGAACGAGCCGCTGGGGGTGTCCAGCAGCTCCAGCCCGTCGAGGAAGAACGGCCGCTTCTCGGGGTAGAAGAGGGCGAAGCGCTGGTTCAGCGTCACCTGCCCGACGTCCGCCTCCACCTGAGAGAAATCGGGCTTGTAGGTGCCGTCCAGCGACAGGTTGGGCGTGATGCCGTAGTGCGCGTCGAGACCGAGGCGCGTCGTATCGGAATAGTGGTACTTGCCGGAGGCGTCCGGTGCTCCGTCCACCCGCTCGGTGAGGACGGGAGTGAGGTCCAGCACCAGGCCGCGGCGCAGGTCGTGCAGCCCCTCCAGCCATCCGGACTGGTTCATGAAGCTGGCGCTGGCACGGACCACCGGCGCCCAGGAGTCCTGGTAGCCGGAGTGCTGGGAGCGCCGCAGCACGTTGAGGCCCCAGGTCTGCACGTCGCCGCCCGCGAAGCGCAGGCTCTTGAACGGAATGCGGATCTCGACCTCGTAACCGCCTTCCACGAGGCGGCCCCTGGACTCGAACAGGAAGTCGGGGTTCAGGTCCACGTTCCCGTCGAGGATGTTCATCGAGCCGAACCCGGCTCCGCCGCCGTACGATCCCCCCGCTCCGCCGCCGTACGCGTCGCTCCTGATCCCGTCCTGTTGCACGCCGTACGGGTTGACCCCGAAGAGATAGGCGCGCCGCCGGTCGTTGTAGGTGTCGAGGAGGACCTGTACGTAGTCGTCGGCGTTGATGTTGTCGCGGTCGGCGTGCGTCGCGTGCACGAGGTCACCGTGCACCTCGCGGGCCCGGATGCCGAAGTAGATCGCCGTCGACGAATACCAGACCAGGACCTCGGTGGGCTCCTCGGCCGGTCGCGAGTCCGACGGCTGGTACTGCGAGAACCCGATGAGGCGCGCCGCCTGCCCCCACACCGGCTCGTCGAGCACGCCGTCCACGGTGATCGTGGTGTCGATGCGCGGAATGGTGACGTGGAGCTGGTGCTGCCGGCCGTCGAAGATGGGGCCGGAGTCCTGGGGAGCCTGGAGGACGAGCAGAGCCGCGAGCGCCGCGAGCATAAGGGCGGGGAATCTACACCGAAAACAGGGGCTGGGGACTAGGGGCTAGGGGCCAGGGACTGGGGGTCAGGGAGAGCCTTTCCCGAGGCCCTAACCCCCAGGCCCCAATCCCTATTCGTATCTCAGCGCGGTGATCGGGTCGAGCAGGCTCGCCCGCCGCGCGGGCCAGACGCCGAACACGATCCCGACGGTGAAGCTGAAGAGGAACGCCAGCAGGATCGAGATCGGCGAGATCAGCGTGTTCCAGTGGAAGATCCGGCTCAACGCGATGGCGCCGCCGCCGCCGAACAGCACGCCGATGCCCCCGCCTACCAGGCACAGCACGAGCGCCTCGACCAGGAACTGGAACAGGATCGCGCCGCGGGTGGCCCCGAGCGCCTTCCGGACGCCGATCTCGCGGGTCCGCTCGGTGACCGACACCAGCATGATGTTCATGATGCCGATGCCGCCGACCAACAGCGACACCGCGGCGATGCCGGCGAGCAGCATGGTGAAGGTCTGCGTCGTCTGGCTCAGCGTGTTGGCGAGGTCCGCCTGGTTGCGGATCTGGAAGTCGTTCGGGGAGGACGGCTGGATCTTGTGCCGCCGGCGGATCGCCTGCTCGAGCGAGATCATCGCCAGGCTGGTGTTGGCGTCGTCGTCCACCTTGACGGTGATGGTCCGCACCCGGTCGGTGCCCATCAGCCGGTAACGCGCCGTCGAGAGCGGGATGAAGAGCTGCTCATCCGGGTTCATCCAGCCCTGCTGGGCGCCCTTGGCCGCGAGCAGGCCGATGATCTCGAACGTGATGCCGCGGATCTCGACGGTCTGCCCGATCATCGCGGCGGCGTTTTGGCCGAAGTCGTCGCCGACGGCCGACCCGGCGACCGCGACGCGGCGGCGGGCCTCGTCGTCGCCCGCCGTGAACAGCCGGCCGGCCACCAGCGTGTAGTTCCTGGCCTTGAAGTACGACGGGCTGGTGCCCGTCACCTGGATGTTGGCGTTCTGGTTCCGGTACTTGACCTGGAAGGAGCGATTGATCTCCGGCATCACCGCGACGAGGTGGCGCGCCGAGTTCTGGATCTCGGTGGCGTCGTCCACGGTCAGGCCGACGCGCTGGTCGCTGGCCACGCCGTGCTGGAACTGCTGGCCTGGCATGACCGTCAGCAGGTTGGTGCCGAGCGCCGAGATGTTGTCCTGCACCGCCTTCTGCGCCCCGGAGCCGAGGGCGATCATCGTGATGACGGCGCCGACGCCGATGATGATCCCCAGCATCGTCAGGAACGAGCGCAACTTGTTGGCGCGGATCGCCGCCAGCGCCACCAGCCACAGCTCCCAGATCAGCACGGTTACGGCCCTCCGGGGGGGCCCGGCGGCCGCGAGGCACCGGACGTCGAGGGCCTCGTGGTGGGCGTGGTGGACCGCTGCTGCATGCCCGGCATCCCGCCCGGGGCCATCCGCTGCATCCGGTCGCGCATCTCGGCCTGCGACTGGATCAGCGAGGCGGACGGCAGGAGGAGCACCGTGTCCTTCTCGCCGATGCCCGCGATGACCTCGCTGTAGTCCATGTCGGTGAGGCCGGTGCGGACCCGCAGCGGCGCCGGCCGGCCGTTGCGCAGGGCGAAGACGATGTAGCTGCCGCCGAACTGGTAGTTGTTCCCTTCGCCGAACCGCCGGCGCGTGGCGCCCGTCGCGCCGCCTGCGCCGCCGTTCCCGCCGCCGGCGCGCTGGAACTGCTGCCGCACGCGCGCCATGATCGCCTGTTCCTGGGGCGTCAGCTGCTCGCCGCCGAACTGCTTTCGGAAGATGGCGCGCACCTGGTCCTGGGTGACGCCCTCCGGCAACTGCATCTGGGGCCGATCGCCGGCCGCGGCCTGTCCCGTCGCGCCCGACGCGCCGCCGAAGCCCTGGCCCGCCCCGGCGCCCTGCTGCTCGCGGAACTGGCGGATCTTCTGCATCACGGTCGAGTCCTGCGCGGTCAGCGGCTCGTTGTTCATCCGTTTCTGACGCAACGCGGCCATCTGCTCCTGGGTGACGCCCGGCGGAAGCTGGAAGGCCGGGGCGCCGTTCGGTGTGGCGCCCGTCCCGCCGGACCGGCCACCGTCGGTGCCCGCGCCAGGCGCGCCCGTGTTCCCGCCCGTCGCCGGCCGCCGCGTCTCGCTGCGGGCCGCCACGTTGCCGCCCTCCGATGCCTGGCCGCCGCCCGAGGGCCGGGAGGAAGCGGCCGCGAGCTGCGGGTTCGCCCGCGCGATCGAATCCTGCACGGCGATCTGCCGGTCCACGTCCTTCGGGTCGAGCCCGAGCACCTGGGCGGCGGACGCCACGTCGCGCTGCGTTCGCAGTGCAGCCGTCGGAATGGCCAGCACGTTCTGCCGCTGGCCGATCTGGATCGCCACTTCGCCGTTCATTCCCGGCCGTAGCAGGCCGTCGGGATTCGGGATGTAGATCAGCACCGGGAACATCGTCACGTTCTGCGTGACCGTGGACTGCGGCTCGATCTTGAGGACGGTGCCCGTGAACTGCCGGTTGGGATACGCGTCCACGGTGATGACCACGGGCATCCCGGGCTGGACCTTCCCGATGTCCGTTTCGTCCACCAGCGCCTGCACCTCCACGGTGCTGAGGTCCGCCATCTGGAGGAGCACCGTGCCGCCGGACACGTCCCGCACGGCCGACGTGATCACCGCGCCCGCCTCGACCTTCCGCGTCAGGATCGTCCCGTCCACCGCCGCCAGGACGTTGCAGTCGGTCAGCGCGTCCTGGGCGCTCTGCAGCCCCGCCTGCGCACGCACGAGCTGGGCGCGCGCGTTCGCGTCGGCCAGGGTGGCGTTGTCGTGATCCTGCTCGCTCAACACCCCGTTCTGGAACATCTGGTCGGCCCGGCGCTTCTGGGCGGCCGCGTTCGCCGCCTGCGCCTGGGCCACCTCGAGGTCCGCCTGCGCCTGGTTGAACGCGGTGGTCGGGTCGCGCCGGTCCACCTTCACCAGCGTGTCGCCCATCTTCACCATGTCGCCGGTCTGCGCCCGCATCTCGAGGATCTGCCCCGACGCCCGCGACTTCACGTCCACGATCTGGATCGGCTGGATCGAGCCGTTGGCCTCCGCCGACACGACGATGTCGCGCCTTGCCACCGGCACGGGCTCGTACAGCTGTGGTGCCGCGGCTTTCCTGCAGCCGCCCGCCAGGGCCGCGAAGGCGGCCACGGACCAGAGCAACCGAACGGTACGCATACTCACTGCCCTTCCGATCGCGTGTCCCGGTCGATGAGGCCGTCCAGGATGTGGATCTGGCGCCGCGCGTGCGCGGCGATGTCGTGTTCGTGCGTCACGATGATGATGGTCTGGCCGCGTTCCCACAGCTGCTCGAACAGCTGCATGATCTCCTCGCCGGTCTTCGAGTCGAGGTTCCCCGTCGGCTCGTCGGCGAGCAGGATGCTCGGATGGTTGATGAGCGCCCGGGCGACGGCCACGCGTTGGCGCTGCCCGCCGGAGAGCTCCGCCGGCCGGTGGTCTTTGCGGTCGCCGAGCCCCACGGCCTCGAGCGCCTCGGCGGCCCGCCCGCGCCGCTCCTTCGACGGCACGCCGGCGTAGATCAGCGGCAGCTCCACGTTGTGGAGCGCGCTGGCGCGCGGCAGCAGGTTGAACGTCTGGAAGACGAAGCCGATCTCCTTGTTGCGGATCCGCGCCAGATCGGCGTCCGCCAGGTCCGACACCCGCTGCCCGTTCAGCCAGTACTCCCCCGCCGTGGGGGTGTCGAGGCAGCCGATGACGTTCATCAGCGTGCTCTTGCCGGAGCCCGAGGGGCCCATGATCGCGACGAATTCGTTGCGGTCGATCTTGAGGTCCACGCCCCGCAGCGCCTTGATCACTTCGGCGCCCAGCACGTAGTCGCGCGTCAGCCCGGTGGTGATGATGACCGGACCGCCGCGGTCCGCGGTGTCGTCGGCCGGCCCGAGCGCGCCGGGGAGAGTGGCGGACGCCGTCGTCACAGCGCGTGGCCCACGTACGCCTCGAGCTGCGCCCGGGCGATCAGGTAGTTGTAGCGCGCCTGGACCAGGCCGACCTCGGCCTGGTTGGTCGAGACCTCCGCGGTGAGCATGTCCACGATGGTCGAGGCGCCGAGCCGGTAGCGCTCGCGCTGCATCCGGAGGTTCTCCTGCGCCGCGGCGACCGTCGTGCGGGAGACGTCGATCTGCTGGCCTGCGGCGTCGAGCGCGGCGAGCGCCTGCGTGAGGTTCGCGTCCAGCAGCAGGCGTGCATCCCGCGACTTGGCCTGCGCCGTAACCAGGTTTGCGTCCGCCGAGACGACGTTGGCTTCCCGCTGAAACCCGTTGAAGATGGGGATGTTGAGCGACAGACCGACACTCCACGTTCCCGTATACTTGGTGTTCCGGTAGAACGTCGTGTCCCGGAGGCTCGTATCGGCCGGATTGCGCGTGATGTTCATCTGGAGCGGAGCGGCATTCCAGGGGAGTTGAGAACCGGCCCAGGTTTGTCTCGCAGAGAGACTCAGGGTCGGAAAGTAGACCGCCCGGTTCGACGCCAGTGAGGCCTGTGCGGCTGTGACCCCGGCCTGCGCTTGCACCACGGCCGGCGCGTTAGCCAGGGCCTCTTGCCGCAGCGCCGCCGTGTCCAGGCTGGCGATCCGCACTTCGAGCATGGTGTCCCGAGCCGCGGCGACGCTCCCGATCACTCCGATCGCGCGCGCCAGATTGGCTTGGGCAGTCCGCGCGTTGGCCTGCGCCTGAATGAGCGCGAGTTCCTGGGTTCCGTAGTCCACCTGCGCTTGGAGCGAGTCGGCGCGTGTCGTCGCGCCGAGGCGCAGTTTCTCAGACGTCAGCTTCAGCTGCTCCTGCGAGCGGCGCACCTGCGTCTGCGCGACGAGCACCAGCTCCTCGTTGGCCAGCTCGGTGAAGAACGCCTGCTTGGTGGCAAGGTCGGTGGTGTATTGCTGACCGATCAACGCTGCTTCGTTCATCTCCGCGTTCGCGGCGGCCAGGCGCGAGTTGGCCCCCCGCTGAAAGCCGGTGAAGAGGTTGAGGCTGGCCTGAAGGCCAAACGACGAGTTGTCAGTGATCGGATTGACCTGCGCGGAGCCGAACTGGTTCACGCGCTGTGGGCTGTTTCGCGTTGCGGCCCCCGTGCCGCTCACCGTCGGCAGATACGCACCCCACGCCTGCATCTTGCCCATGTCCGAGACGCGGACGTTCTGCTGCGCCTGCACCATGGCCGGCGCGTTCTGGCGTCCGAGGTCGAGCGCCTCCTGCAGCGTGACGCGCCGGACGTTGGTCGGCAGCAGAGGCCGCGCGGCAGATGTGTCGGGTGTCGTCGGCTGCTGGGCACGAGCGGCGCCCGTGATGGCCGCCAACGCGGTCAGGATGAGAGCAACTCGGTACTGCGTGGTCATGGCTTCCTCTGCGCCGCCGCGGCGGCGCTGTCTGCCCGGGCCCGGTCCGCCCGGTCGCGGTCCAGCAGCTGCTGATACGCCGACTGCTGTGCGGGGGTGAGCACGCCGCGGATCTCCTCGGAGACGCGGGCGCGCGCCGAGTCGATCTGCGGCCTGATGGTCAGGAAGATCGCGTGCATCTCGGGCCGGTGCCGGCGCACGATCGCGGCGATTGAATCATGCTGCGCGGCCGTGAGGCCCAGCTCGCGGGTGACGTATCCGGAGTACCCGTCGCTGCGGCCGCGGCGCGCCGTCCAGCGCTGCACCGCGAACCCGGCGGCGAACCCGACGGCCGCCACAGCGACCAGCAGCCCCACCGCCCATGCCCTCGACTTGTTGAACATCTCGTGTCCTAGTTCCCCAGTGTCTCGGCGAGGACGTATGCCGTTCCCGTGCTCGCGCCGACCAAGTCGGCCGTGAGGGTGGGCGTCGCAGGCGCGGCGCTCCCGATCTCGAGCCCCGGCACGGCCACGGCCAGCGCGAGACCGACGATGGCGGCGATGATCCACGGGCGGGCCCACGCCTCGAGCGCCGTCCACGGCGCGGTGGCGGCGGCCTCGCGCGCCGCCCGGCGCCGGTGCAGCGCCCCAGCCGCCCGCAGCAACACGGCCTCGGTGAAGGCGCGACCGTCGTCATCCGGCTCCAGATACCGCCTGAACATGTCGTTCATCGCTCCTCCATCCCGAACCGCGGATCGTGGGCCGCGAGCGCGACCCGAAGCGTGCGCCGCGCGTGGAACACGTCGGAACGCACCGTCCCCTCCGGAATCTTCAGCACCGCCGCGATCTCCGCGTGCGAATACCCTTCCACGTCGAACAGTGTCACCGCCACCCGCTGCCGCTCCGGCAGCTCCGCGAGCGCCGCGAGCAGCTTGCCACGGACCTCGGCTCCTTCCGCGTCCGACACCGGCGACGGCGTCCGCGACGGCGCCCGCTCGTCGAGCGCGTCCGCCCGCCGCACCGAGCGCCGCCGCACCAGATCGATCGCCGCGTTGGTGGCGATCCGCATCAACCAGGGACCGAACGGCCTCGACGGGTCGTACGTCTCGATGCGGTCGAGCGCGGAGAGGAAGGCGTCCTGCGCGGCATCGTCCGCGTCGTGCGCGTCTCCAGTCACCCCGCGCGTCAGGCGGCGGACCGCCGCCTGGTAGCGCTGCACCAGCACGCCGAACGCGTCCCGATCGCCGGCCGCAGCCTGCAGGGCGAGTCCGGCGTCGGCTTCCTCAGGTGTATTACGCAGAGGACATCGGAGGCGTTGGGAGGACAATCACCCGGCGGCGCCGAGTCCCAGGTCCTTCTCCATCGGCCGCAGGGCCTGGATCACGAAGGCGATGTGATCGTCGAGCGGGACGCCCAACTCCTCGGCGCCTTCCCGGATTTCTTCGCGGTTCACGTTCCGGGCGAACGCCTTGTCCTTGAGCTTCTTCTTCACCGACGGCACCTCCAGGTCGGAGAGGCTCCGGCTGGGGCGCACCAGCGCGCAGGCGACGAGGAAGCCGCACAGCTCATCCACCGCGTAGAGCACCTTGGCGAGCTGCGTGTCGCGCGGCACCCCGGTATAGGATGCGTGAGCCAGGATCGCCCGTCGCAGGTGCTCGGGGTAGCCCTTCGCCGCGAGGATCTTCGATCCCTCGCTCGGGTGCTCCTCCGTCGCGCTGCGGTTCGGGTTGGGGAACCGCTCGTAGTCGAAATCGTGGAGCAGGCCGACCACGCCCCACGTCTCCTCGTCCTCGCCGAATTTCTTCGCGTAGGCGCGCAGCGCGGCTTCGACCGCGTACATGTGCTTCCGGAGGGCGTCGGACGGCGTGTAATCGTGCATCAACTGGAGCGCGTCGGTGCGGTTCATGGCCCGATGGGGTGAGGGGATGGGGTGGAAACGGGGCGATGAATGATATGGTCACAAGGTGTGCGGGTGAATGGCAAGGGCGGGGTGTCCAGGGCGTCGTCGGGCTTCCCCAAACCGCTGCGACACCGTATCTTGCGCCCCCTCCACACCCACAGGATCAGCAGTGAGGTCTGCCGCCCCGTGCGAGCATGACTGACGCCGCCGCGCGACTAGCCACGGCCCTCTCGGACCGCTACCGCATCGAGCGGGAACTGGGCATGGGCGGGATGGCCACGGTGTACCTCGCCCACGACGTCCGCCACGACCGCAAGGTGGCATTGAAGGTCCTGCGGGCCGAGCTGGCGGCGGTGATCGGCGCCGAGCGGTTCCTCGCCGAGATCAAGACCACCGCGAACCTCCAGCACCCGCACATCCTCCCGCTGTTCGACTCCGGCACGGCCGACGGCTTCCTGTTCTACGTAATGCCGTACGTGGAAGGCGAGGGCCTGCGCGAACGCCTGACCCGCGAGACGCAGCTGCCGATCGCGGATGCGCTGCGGGTGGCCGCGGAAGTCGCCAGCGCGCTCGACTACGCGCACCGCCACGGGGTGGTGCACCGGGACATCAAGCCCGAGAACATCCTGCTCCACGAGGGGCAGGCACTGGTCGCAGACTTCGGGATCGCGCTCGCCGTCTCGACGGCTGGCGGACGGCGGATGACCGAGACGGGGATGAGCCTCGGCACGCCGCACTACATGAGTCCCGAGCAGGCGATGGGCGAGCGGGAGATCACGCCGCGGAGCGACGTCTACGCACTCGGTTGCGTGCTGTACGAGATGCTGCTGGGGGAGCCGCCCTTCACCGGGCCGACGGCTCAAGCCGTCGTGGCGAAGGTGCTGACCGAGAAGCCGGCGCCGATCGTGCCGCGGCGGGAGCGCGTGCCCCCGCACGTCGAAGAGGCGGTCTTCACGGCGCTCGAGAAGCTCCCCGCGGACCGGTTCGGTTCCGCCGCGGAGTTCGCCGCGGCGCTGAAGCGGCCGGAGGCGGCGACGCGCCGGCCCGCGGCCGCACGCCGGCAGCGCGCCGTCGTCGCGCCGCGGTGGGCGCTCGTCGCCGGAGGGCTCGGTCTCGCGGGCCTCGGGGTGGCACTGGGGGCGCTGCTCGTCCGCCGCAGCGGGCCGCCGATCGCCGGTTTCGGGCGCGCCACCAAGGTCACCTACGATCGCGGTCTCGAGATCATGCCGGCGCTCTCCCCCGACGGGCGGTCGGTCGCGTACGCCGCGGGCACCTCCGCCGCGATGCGCATCTTCGTGCGGCAGGTGACCGGTGGGCGGGCCATCCCGCTGACCAGCGACAGCGTGGAAGTCGAGTGGAGCCCCTCGTGGTCGTCCGATGGGACGCGCGTGCTGTTCCTGGCCCGGGGCGGGGTGTTCAGCGCACCGTCGTCCGGGGGTGAAGAGCGACCCGAGATCCCCGCGCCGGCGGCGGGCTACATCTCGTCGGCGGAGTGGTCTCCCGACGGCAGGACGATCGCGTACGCGGTTGGTGATTCCGTCTTCCTGTGGAGCGAGCAACGGCGCGCCCGGCTGGTCGCGACCATCCACGACCCGGCCGTCTGCCGCTGGTCGCCGGACGCGAGACTGATCGCCTGCGCCTCGGGCAATTCGTTCTACCTTACGCCCGGCATCGTGTTCTCCAACCTCTCCCCGAACCGCATCGTGATCGCTCGCGTCAGGGACGGGGCCGTGGAGACCGTGACGGACAGCACCTCCCTCAACCAGAGCCCGGCCTGGTCGCCGGACGATCGCTGGCTGTACTTCGTCTCGGATCGCGACGGGCCGAGGGACATCTTCGCGGTGCGAGTCGGCATTGACGGCCGTGCCGCGGGCTCCCCGGTCCGCCTCACCACGGGTCTCGGCGCGCAATCGATCTCCCTTTCGGCCGACGGCTCCCGGCTCGCCTATTCACCCCTCGCGGAGAGCGCCAACATCTGGTCCCTCCCGTACCCCGCGCACCCTCCGGTGTCGGCCTCGGGCGCGGTACAACTCACCAGCGGCGACCAGATCATCGAGGACTTCAGCGCGTCGCGCGACGGCAGGTGGCTGGCATACCACTCGGACCTCACGGGCAAGGGCCAGTTGTATCGAGTCGCCCTCCCGCACGGTACACCGGAGCGGCTGACGAGCGACCAGTACGACGACTATGCGCCCGATCTTTCGCCCGACGGTCGGGAAGTCGCCTTCCATTCCTGGCGGTCCGGATCGCGTGACGTCTTCGTCCAGCCGTTGGACGGCGGGCCCCTGCAGCAGGTGACTGCGTCCCCGCGGCAGGAGGTGATCGCGCGGTGGAAGCCTGACGGCACCGCTCTCGTGTATGGCGACCTGAACCCGCCGGGCGGCGTATGGATCTCGCGCCGGCGGCCTGATCGCAGCTGGGAAGCGCCCGGCGAACGCGTGACGACTGGCTACTGGCCGCAGTGGTCCCCGGATGGTCGCTGGTTGGTCTTCAGCCACGGGCTGACGGGCGGAGTGATCGGTCTTGTCCCCGCCGACTCCGGCCCGGAGCGCGTCCTCCTGGATCCGTCGCGGGCGGGCGGCGTGCGGGGCGAGATGGCGTGCTGGAACGCGGACGGGAAGACCATCTACTTCAAGAGTCACGATGCCAAGGGAAACGCGTCGATCTGGGCGATTCCCGCCGCCGGAGGGACGCCTCGGCTGCTCGTACGCTTCGACGACCCGGCCCGACCTTCGTACCGTCCCGAGATCACCGTCGGCGGCGGCCGGATCTACTTCACGATCGACGACCGCCAGAGCGACGTGTACGTGATGGACGTCGAGCGGCGATGACCGACGTGATGAGCCGCCTGGCCGAGGCGCTGGCCGACCGCTACCGCATCGAGCGCGAGCTGTGCCGAGGGACCTGGTCGCCTGATCGGCGACATCGGCTCCTAGGGCTGAGCGGCGAGCGCCAGCCTGCTGCTCCCACGGTCCGCGCGGGCCATCAGTGCGCGGTACTCCGCCCGCCACTTCCGTTCCGCGTCGTGGTCGCCCATGCGGCGGGCCGCCGTGATCGCCCCCGCGATGGCCCGTGCGCGCCTCGGAGCCCGTGCCAGGCTCGCGGTGTAGGCCGTCAACGCCTCCGCGGGCCGACCCACCGCCAGCAGCATGTCACCCTGCAGCTCGCGCGCCGGCAAGATGGCGCCCGGTGTTACCGGGTGCTTCGGGGTCGTCTCCTCCAGGTCCGCGGCGTCGCCGGCCAGCCTGAGTGCGGACGCCGTGTCGCCCGAGGCGAGGGCCAGCCATGCCGACGCCGCAAGCCGTTCGGCATGCACGGCGCCGGCCCAGATCGGCACCCGCCGCGCCGCGAGGCTGTCGTCCACGGAGCCCAGTGCCGTCAGCGCCGACCGAGCCTCGACGGTGTCGCCGCTCCGCGCCGCGCCTACCGCGCGCGCGAAGTGCGTGACCGCGATCGCCCCCGGCTCGACCAGGTCGGGCCGGAGCGTCAACGCGGCCGCCGCACGCCACCGCCCACGCTCCAGCGCGTAGCGCGCAGGGATCGCGGCGAGAGCGTATTCGGCGGCCGACGCATGTGGAGGCGTCCACCGCTGCATCGACGCCGCTGCATCGACGAGCCGCCGCGCGGCGCCGTCCCGCCCTTCCTGCAGGTAGGCGTAGGCCATGTAGTCCATCGCATGGAGCCGCTGGTCCCACACGGCGTCCAGGTGCTGCGCGATCTCATACTGGCGGGCAGCCGCGGCCGCGTGCGCGTTCGACGCGATCGACGCCTCCCACATCCCCAGGCGAGTGTAGATGTGGGATGGCATGTGCAGAGCGTGCGGTACCGAGGGCGCGATGCCCGCGTACCGGTCCGCAGCGCGCACTGCCCGGTCGGCGAGCGCCGGGGCGTCGTAGGCGTGGATCAGGTAGTGCGCGAGGCCCGGATGATCGGGCTGGATCTGGAAGAGCGGCTCGAGCAGATCGCCGGCCTGACGCTGTAATGCATACGTCGTATCCGGCGGAGAGTTCTGCGCCACGGCGATGAGGCTGAGGGCGTAGAAGATGGCCGCCTCCGTATCGGCCGGAACGGCCGCGTGGAGACTCGCCAGTCCGTCGCTCCAGGCGCGCACCCGGTCCACGAAGCGTAGCTGGTCGCCGCCGGCGTAGAACGCGCTGATGGCGTCCACGTAGCCTCGCTCGCGCGCCGTCGGCGCCGCCAGGGCTTGGGCGCGCTGTGCGAGCACGGCGCCGTCCCGGAGGTCCTTCGCGGGTGACGGCGCCCAGAGCGGATGCAGGAGACTCGTCGCCTGGCCCCAGTAAGCCATCGCGCACGTCGAGTCGGCCGCGGCCGCGTCGCGGAAGGCCTGCCCCGCCTCCTCGTACCAGAAGGAATGCAATAGCGCGACGCCGCGCTCGACGTTCCGCGCTGCGTCCGCATTGCACGACGACGGGAAGCGCACACGGCCAAGAGGTGCGGGAGGCCGCCCGCCGTGCTCGGACATGTCCATCTGGGCAGCCGCCGGATGTGCGGCGAACAGCAGGGCGGCGACGAGGAGCGGTGCGCGCGTCGTCATACTCGAGTCTCGATGTTCGGGAGTGGCCGGAAGGTGCCGGACGCGCACTGTGGAGTCAAGGTCGATCGGAGCTACCTGCGGGTCGCCCCCCCTCGCACGGAAGTCGAGGCAGGATGCGCCTTCTGCTGCTATGCTGTAACGATACTGTCTGGTCGATGTTCGGCGGACGGCGCGGCCCGGCGACCCCGCGCCCGGCACTTCAGCGTCTCGAGCGCGCAATCAGTGCGAGCGCCACACCATTGGTCCATCCGAAGCCGTCCTGCGCGGGGTATTCGCCCCCGCCGGCCGTGCGCGCCGGATCCACGACGTCGTACTTCTCCATCATCCTGCCGGTCGCGCTCCAGGTGCGTCGATTGAGCGACAGCCATCGGCCGGCCGCGGTGTCGGCGAGTCCGGGGCGCCCGTACCGCCGCACGCCCTCGATCGCCATCCACTCCAGCGGCGCCCACCCGTTGGGCGCGTCCCACTGCTGCCCCGACGCGATCAGCGTCGTGACGAACCCGCCCGGCCGCAGGAAGTCCCGTTCCAGCGTCGCGGCCACGGCACGTCCCTCCTCGGGAGTGGCCAGACCGAAGTAGAGCGGGACGGCCGCGGCGAGCGTCGGGCGATCATCCACTCGCGCGCCGGTGCGCCAGCGGACGTCGAAGAAGAACCCGGCAGCCGAATCGAACGCGGCGGCGAGAAGAGCGCTGCGTCGCGCGTCGGCGGCGGCGTCGCAGCGGCGCGCGACGACGGTGTCCTCCGCTCCGCCGCGGTAGCGACGCAGGGCCGCGATCAGGCGCTCGGCGTGGTAGATGAGACTGTTGAGATCGACGGGGACGAGCTCCGTCGTCTCGATCGTTCGCATGTCGGCCGGGTCGCTCATCCAGCGGCTCGAGAAATCCCAGCCGCTCTCGGCTGCGGCGCGACGATTCCGGTAGAACGTCTCGCGCTGCGCCGCGGGCACGCTCTGACCGAGGGCGACCTCCTGCCGGTAGGCCTCGGAGCGGGGTTGGGCGAGGTCATCCCAGTAACGGTTGAGAACCGCGCCGTTGGGCAACCGCACCACGCGCCGGTGCGCCTGGCCCGGCACCAGTCGGTCGGCGCCGTCCATCCAGAACGCGTGCTCGGCCTCCAGCGCCGCGAGATACGGAAGGGCGCGGCCCGTGTCGGTGGCGGCGGCGTAGAGGCCGACCATGGCGGCGAAGAACGGCGGTTGGCTGCGGCTCAGATAGTACGTGCGATTGCCGTTCGGGACGTGGCCGAACCGGAGGATTAGGTACGCGAAGTTGTCCAGCATGTCGCGCACGAGATCGACGCGGCCGCTCTCGACGAGCCCCAGCATCGTGAAGTAGGAATCCCAGTAGTAGATCTCGCGGAAGCGCCCACCGGGAACCACGTACGGAGCGGGCAGCGGGATCAGCGTCGATTGCCCGGCCGCACTGTCCGGAGGTGGAGCCCGCGTGAGGATCGGCCACAGCGCTCGGAGATGCTCTTCCATGGTCCGGGATGTATCGACCTCGTCTGTCGCCGCTGCGGCGGGAGGCAGCTGGAAGTGCTGGGCCACGAACGCACGCAGGTCGAACCCCGGGTCTGTGCGAGTGCGCACGTAGTCGGCGACGATCGTCCCCGGCGGTACGAGCGGACGCGCATCGACGAATGTCTTGGAGTCCCCGAAGAGGCCCGACAGCTGAACGTCCCGGAACAGCGGACCGAGGTCGCGCGCCGGATCGTACCACGAGTCGGCGGACGCGCCCTGAGGGGCCGGCGCAGTCCCGGCCCCGGCGCTCCCGGCGCCGCGGCACGCCGCAGCGACTGCGCAGGCGGCCGCAACGGCGGCGACGGTGAGTCGGGAAGGTCCTGCGGAAAGGCGAGGCGCGGAGCCGCTCCTGATGCTATGCTGTCGAGATGCTGTCTAGTTGATGGTCGGCGGGGTTGGCGGCATCGGAGGCAGGTGGGTCGGCGGCGCCGGGTGGCCCGTCGCGGGCATCTGCGCAACCGTGATCGGGACCGAGGCGACCCGCGCGGAGTCGACGGCGATCTCGAACGTGTACACACCGGCCTTGTCCAGCGGCACGTCGAACGCGAGCACGGCAGCCGCCTCGATGTCCACGACGCCCGCGGGCGGCTCGCCGATCTGGACGTTCCCCTCGCCGCGCAGGATCTCGCGGCCGGTGTCGTCCACGAGTTGGATCAGGACGCCGTGATCGCCGACCTCGGTGCGCCGGCCCTTGAGTCGCAGCACCAGGTGGAGGCGCGGATGGATCGCCGGGAAGCGCTCGACCCAGATGCGGTCGAAGATCCCCAGCACCGACAGCTTGCCGTGCTGGTCGATGATCGCGTGGTCGCAGACCAGCGCGAGCTGGACGTTCACACGTCCGAGACGCGGATGCTGGTCACGACGTCGCCCTGCCGGATCTTGAGTACGTTGTCGATGCCCGACTCGACCTGGCCGAAGACGGTGTGGACGCCGTCGAGGTGCGTGAGCGCGCCGTGGCAGATGAAGAACTGCGAGCCGCCGGTGTCCTTGCCCGCGTGCGCCATCGACAGCGCACCCTTCACGTGCTTGTGCGGATTGCCCGCCGTCTCGCACTTGATCGTGTAGCCCGGGCCGCCGGTGCCGACGCGCGGGTTCTTCGGGTCTTTCGAGAGCGGGTCGCCGCCCTGCGCGACGAAGTCCTTGATGACCCGGTGGAACCGCGTGCCGTCGTAGAAGCCGCTGTTGGCGAGCTTCTCGAAGTT
>Ga0335070_10001937_pt1 | contig 24035 bp, 21 predicted proteins | sample Lox_Sample_13_FD_206722 | JGI IMG/M metagenome (GOLD analysis project Ga0335070, IMG submission 206722) | Soil microbial communities from Loxahatchee National Wildlife Refuge, Florida, United States - Lox_Sample_1.3 | ecosystem: Environmental > Terrestrial > Soil > Wetlands | place: USA...
ATTATACCACAATGCGGTTTTTTATTGTTCTTTTGACTGAAAGGAAGGGAGGGACGAAAGGAAAAACAGGCGGTCAATTTGCCTGGTATTTTTTCCGCAGGTAAGACCGCCATTCGTCCTGAATGCCGCCGAAAGTGAGTCCGTAATCGGCGAAAGCCTTGGAGATCGCGGCATCGATCTGCATCCCCCTGCCGAGGTTGACCAGTATATCGCGTACCTTGTGCAGTCCGTAGGCGGAAATCATGAAGCTCACCAGGGAATAACTCTGCTGGTAAGCCAGAACGGCATCCTTTTTGCCAAGGGAAGACATCGACTGCTCCAGGCCGGCAAAGGCAAGAAGACCGTCGGACACAGCGGCCTTCTCCAGTTCGGGCGTTGGCGGACTGTATTCTTTTCGCCCTTCGTACTCCGCAAGCCCTTCGTTGAGCCACGTCGGGCAGTTATCCCCGGTTATTTCGCCGACGACTACATGGGTGTACTCATGGAACAGAACTGCCCGAAGAACGGGGGAGATTTCAGCCGCGCCGCCGATCGGCAGCCGCACTTTCCCGTCATACAGCCCTCCGGACCATTCCGGGCCGGCCGTAACCAGGCGGTAGTCCTTTCGCGTGTACAGGATTACCGGAATGCGGGCAGCGGGAAAGCAGGAAAAATCCGAACCGACCCGGTTATAGGCCGTCTCCAGCGTATCCAGCACGGCGTCGGCCAGGTCCGACTTGGTCCCCTCGTCATAGGAGATGACGAACATGGAGCTGAATTCCTTGCCCATATGGGCCTCGACGGCCGATTCCCGCCGTGCCTTGGCCTCCATATCGCGTACGAACTTGTTTTCCGGATCAAGTTCCAGCGCCCTGTCCCACGATTCCATCGCGGCCGGCAGGTTGCCGATGTCATAGTAAACCAGGCCGAGATACATGAAAAGAGTGACATTATCCCCCCCGGACTGCCGGGCCTGTTCCAGTTCGACGGTTGCCTCGTCATAACGTTTCCCGAAATAGAGCGCTATCCCGCGCAGGATGCCATAATCCCTGTTATCAGCGACAAGCTTTCGGGCCTCGTCGAAGTTTTCCGCCGCAGCGTCGTATTGCTTCCGATCCAGCTGCTGCCTGCCCAGGGCCGAATAGGCCGCTGCCAGGTTCTTCCGGACCGATGAGTCGTATGGGAAAAGATTCAGCGTCTTTCGCAGCTCTTCCACGGCCTTTTCATAATCCCCCCGGCTCATCAGCCCGGCCGCCGGTTCATTTAGAGGACTGTAATCGCCGGCATGGGAACTTTTAACCGGAATGGCAACCAGGAAAAAGAGGAGGAAAGGAATTATTATTCCTAACATGAAACGCTGTACCTGTGACGTCGGAACGGACAATAAAATGCGGGCGATTATAAACGTATGCCTGATATTTTGTGCTTCCACCGGGAACATGAACGCAATATAACATATTCATTCGTAAAGTTCCGCAAAACTGTGTAAACCGGGTGTGAGCGCCATTTTATGAGCTTCTTGAAATTTTTTAACATTATTTTGTAACTATTGGATTCGCTACTGCGTCTCCCTTATCAAAAGCTGGATACAAAAAGGAGGATCAAAATGAAAAACATAATCAAATCTCTTTCGGTAATGGCAGCAGCGGTTCTGGTATTGGGTCTTGGAGTGCACAAGGCAAACGCTTCGGGTGTCGATTTCAGGATAGGCCTGAACGTCGGCGTTCCGGTAATTGCGGCGCCGGTCTATGCTGCGGCACCCGTTTATGCTCCACGGCCCGTTCCGGCATACCAGGTCGAGAAAGTCCGCTATTACAACGGTTATGGTTATCGACCGGTCGGCTACGGATACCGTCATGACTACCGGTATGACCGCGTCAGACACGATAACGGCGGGCACAGGGGATGGGATCAAAGGTAACGGGGAAGCTCCCCCAGATAAAATTTCCAAGCTGCAATTAAAAACTTCGCGATTAACTTATTCACCATCCAAAACACTTGTCAAAAGTACAATGGCAGAAAAAGAGGCTCGATTCCAGAGCCTCTTTTTTTGTCGTTGTTACTTATTACCCAAACTCTTCAGGAAACTCCGTACCGGTTCCGTCATATCGAATTGGAAGACAAAAAACGGATATTTTTTGTCTAATCAATGCGGTATTATGTGCACAGGGCGTCGCTAATAACATGTTTTCATAAATTTGATGTCATCTCGACCAAAGTGAGAGATCTTGAAGCATGCGGCAAAACCTGCAAGGTTTCTCTCTTTGTTCGAAATGACAACATTTCTGCCGAAACATTGATATGTCATCGAATTTATGAACGGATGTACTAAAGCAATTAACCTAAAAACGGCAATTAGCCACGAATGACACGAATAAACACGAATAGTTTTAAACCTTTATTTGTCTTCTTATTGTCACCTTTTTGGTGGATGATTTTATTTGGAAAATGCTTTGAAAATTCGTGCTAATTCGTGGATAAAATGCTTTTTTCAGGATTAACATATTGGAACTTACGGAGCGTGGCATGTTTTCCAATCATAACGGGAAAAATGAGGATCCGGTCCGGCTCAGCCGTTGGCAAGCCCTGCTCAGGCGCGAGCGGCCGGCGCGGGAAGAATTCGTGTACGGCGTTACGACAACCGGCGTATATTGCCTGCCTGATTGCCCTTCACGGCTTCCGAATCCCCGAAACGTCCGTTTCTTCGACAATTGCGACCAGGCGGAAAAGGCGGGCTTCCGCCCATGCAAGCGCTGCATGCCGGCTTCTCCCGACAGGCGAAATCCCCGTCTCCGGCTGATCGTCGAGGCATGCAAGTCCATTGAGGAATCGGAGTACCCGCTGTCGCTGAAACAACTGGCGGATGCGGCGGGCTTGAGCGTATTCTATTTTCAGAGATTGTTCAAAATGACCGTTGGGATCACGCCGCGTCAATACCACCGGGAAAAACAGATGGAGAGAATGCGCGATCTGCTGAGCGCAGGAACTCCCGTAACCGAAGCGCTTTACAACGCCGGGTTCGCTTCCAGCAGCCGTTTCTACGAAAACGCAACGGAGGCGCTCGGAATGAGGGCGTCCCGATATCGCAAGGGAGGACAGGGGATGCCAATACGCTACGCGACGGCAATTTCATACCTCGGATGGGTACTGGTTGCGGCCACCGGCAAGGGGGTCTGCGCCATCGACATCGGGGACGACCCCGAGACCCTGCGGGGCAGGCTGCTGGCACGGTTCCCAAGGGCGGAGCTTCAGGAAAACGACCCGGATTTCGGGAAACTGGTAACTCAGGTCATCGCCCTTCTCGAATCGCCACGGAGCCGTGCGGATCTGCCCCTCGACATCCAGGGCACGGCATTCCAGCGACGGGTATGGATGGCCCTGCGTGACATCCCGGCAGGAACGACGGCAACCTATACCGAAATCGCCGAGAGGATCGGCAAGCCGAAGGCGGCTCGGGCGGTCGCCAAAGCCTGCGCCTCCAATGCAATAGCCGTTGCCATACCATGCCACCGGGTTTTGCGCGGCGACGGTACGCTGGCAGGTTACCGGTGGGGAATTGAGCGGAAAAGGACATTACTCGATATGGAGGCAGAAAATACTGATGCCGGCGACGTATAACAAGGACCTCGCCTCGCAATGCCTATGCGAGGAAACACTTGCATGCGGCGTTGAAATATTGTCCGGACAAGATCCTTGTATGGCGGATATAAAGCGAACCTGCGGACTGCCGCCGCTGTGGGCGCGGGAAGCGGACTTTGCCACGCTGATCCGCATCATACTGGAACAACAGGTTTCACTCGCATCCGCGAGAGCGGCTTTTAACCGCCTCCTCTCCTTGGCGGAACCCCTGACGCCGGAAACATTCCTCCAGCTCGATGATGAAACGCTCAAAACCGCGGGATTCAGCCGGCAGAAAACCGGTTACGGTCGAAACCTGGCCAGGTCTGTCGTTGATGGCAATCTCGATATTGCAGCGCTGAGCGGCATGGATGATGCCGAAGTTCGTTCCGAGTTAACGAAAATCACGGGCATCGGACGATGGACGGCGGACATCTTCCTGCTGATGGCGCTTCGCCGTCCGGATATCTGGCCGAAGGGCGATCTGGCGCTGGCAGTCGCCCTGCAGCATCTGAAAAAGCTCGACTCCCGTCCGGGATTTCAGGAACTGGAAGAGTTGAGTGAGCCCTGGAAACCATGGCGGGCAGTAGCAGCCCGGATGTTGTGGCATTATTATCTTACCTGCATCGCATGACCCAAACGCCGGTGCATAAATAAACCTGAAAGCCTCATTGGCTCACGCAAAGCCGCAAAGGCCACAAAAAATACAAAAAACTTATAGACGCCGTGGCTTAACCGATCCGGTGAATGACCTATCTGAACAACCTATAGATTTTACTTGGCGTTCTTTGCGTCGTTGCGAGAAACTTCCTTATTAAAGATAAAAAAGAGGCCTGATTTCCCAGGCCTCTTTCCGAATTACTCTACAACTTTATTATTCTCAGCAGATTCTCGGCAGCTGCTCCCCGGAGAGCATCTCGACCGCCCGCATGCCGCCGACAAGAGTCTCCATCTGCACACGACCGCCGCCGGCAGCGGTCACCTCGCCGATGATCGCTGCATCGCCTCCGAGCGGATGTCGCTTCATCCGCGCCAGCACCCGCTCCGCCGCATCCGGAGATACAAACGCCAGAAGCTTCCCTTCGTTCGCCACGTAAAGGGGGTCGAGCCCGAGGACCGCACAGACACCTTTAACAGGCCCCTTGAGGGGCAGCGCCTCTTCGTTGAGCGTCAGAGTAACCTCAGATTGCACCGCAATCTCCTTCAGCGTGGTCGCCACACCGCCGCGAGTGGGGTCGCGGAGCACATGTATCGATTCGCCCGCTTCTTCCAGCAGGTCTGATACCATTGTGTTCAGCGCGGCACTGTCGCTGGCGATGTCCGTATCCAGGTCCAGCCCTTCCCGTTTCGCCATGACCGCAATACCGTGATCACCGATGGTGCCGTTGATGAGGATTTTGTCGCCGGTTTTCGCTTCGGCGCCGCTTATGTTCAGCGAATGTCGGAATATGCCGATGCCGGAAGTGTTGATGAATATCTTGTCCGCCTTGCCCCGCGGTACCACCTTGGTATCTCCCGCGACGATGGAAACGCCCGCCTTGTCCGCCGCGTCCCGCATGGCAAGTAGTATCTTTTGCAGTTCCTTCCTGCTGAAGCCTTCTTCGAGGATAAGACCGACGCTGATGGCCAGGGGCTGCGCCCCGACCATGGCCAGGTCGTTGACAGTGCCGTTTATCGCCAGATCGCCGATGTTGCCGCCGGGGAAAAATATGGGATCGACCACGTACGAATCGGTGGTGAACGCCAGCCGTTCCCCGCTCCGGGCCAGCACGGCGGCATCGTTTTGGCCCGCCACCGGTATGCCGGAAAGAGTGGGAATAATAAGCTCATCGAGCAGCTGGTGGGAAAGCTTGCCGCCGCTGCCGTGGCCGAGTAGGATGAGGTCCGTGTCCAAAATAAGCTCCTTGAATGAATAAGGCTAGAGGCGAAGGACGAAGGGCTAAAGGCAAAGGCCCATAAGAACCCGTTTTCCTTTCGCCTTTTGCCCTTTGCCTATTGCCCGTATTTATATGCCGCCGCGCAGCTCCCCTCCGACGACACCATGCAGGCGCCGACCGGCGTTTCGGGGGTACAGACCCCACCGAAAAGCGGACAGTCGAAGGGGGCGACCTTGCCTTTCAAAACTTCTCCGCACTGGCACCCTTTCGCTTCCCTGGGCTCTTCGACCTCCACCGGGATTACCTTGGCCGCATCAAAAGCCGCATACTTGTCGGCTATTTCCAGGCCGCTTTGGGGAATGACGCCTATTCCGCGCCAGGCCGAGTCCACCGGCGTAAAGACATCCCTGAGCACAGCCTGGGCCTTAACGTTCCCTTCCCAGGTCACAAACCTGCTGTACTGTATCTCCACATCGCTTCTTCCTTCGACGATCTGCCTGACCAGCATCTCCACTCCGTGCATGACATCGGCGGGCTCGAAACCCGTCGCCACGCATGGGATGCCGTGCTCCTCGGCGAGAAAACGATATGCATTGGCTCCGATAATGGCACTCACGTGGGCAGGGCAGATATAGCCGTCAATGCCCAGTTCGGGGTCCGAGGAAAGGACCTGCATGGGGATGGGAATAGTCTTGTGCGCCGTCAGCACGAAGAAATTTTCCAATCCGCGAGCGGCGGCGATAATGATGCTCCCGGCGATGGCCGGGGCGGTCGTCTCGAAACCGACCCCTAGGAAGATTACTTTTTTATCGGGATTTTTCTCAGCAAGATTCACGGCATCGAGGGGCGAGTAGACGATCCTGACATCGGCCCCACGGGCGCGCTCCTGCATCAGGCTCGACGTGGAGCCGGGAACGCGCAGCATGTCGCCGAAGGTAGTGATTATCGTCCCCGGCAAACGGGCAAAGGCGACCGAGTGGTCCACGTAGCCTATCGGCGTCACGCAGACCGGGCAGCCGGGACCGGAGATCAGCCTGACCTGCGGCGGCAGGAGGCTTCGTATCCCGTACTGGTAAATGGACATGGTGTGCGTGCCGCAGACTTCCATGAAGGTCATGGTATCCGTGCGGCCCGCGGTCAGCTCCCTGATTTTGGCGGCAAGGCCCTTGACAAGGTCCCTGCTGCGAAATTCTTCCAGGTTGATCATAAAGTCTCCTGGCCCAACTCCAGGCATTCCCTCATCAGCGAAATCGTCTCCAGCGCCTCTGCTTCGTCCAGCCTGCTGATGGCAAAACCCGCGTGGATCAGGACATAGTCTCCCACATTGACTTCTTCGTTGAGCATCATGAGGCTCGCTTCCCGCTTTACACCGTCAACTTCCGCGATGGCCGTCTCGTTATCGATGCTTACCACCTTCATGGGTACCGCTAAACACATTTAAAACTCCTTCCCGCTATTATTGCCTGACCCAGGGCGATCCCGCCGTCATTGGGAGGGGCGAGCCGCTGGGTAAAGACATGAAAATTATTTTCCGTCAAAAGGGCGAATATGCCCTCGCTTAACAGTTTGTTCTGGAAGACGCCGCCTGATAGGGCAACCCGGTCCAGCCCGGTTTCCGCGCGGATGCGTCCGCAGATTTCCGCGACCGAAGCAGAAACCGAATTGTGAAAACATCGCGCAACTTCCGCGACCGGCCTTCCGGAATCCATGTCCCTGACAATGGAGCGGACCATGGGACTGAAATCGGATACATAGAATCCTTCCGAGACAACTACATCATAAGGATAAGCGCCATCGCACGCGGCGGATTCGGCAAGCGCCTCCAGCTCGATTGCTGCCTGCCCTTCATATGTCACTTTTCCGCGCAGCCCGATAAGAGCCGCAACGGCATCGAACAGCCTGCCGCAGCTGGAAGTGAGCGGGGAATTCAGCCGTCGTTCGAGCATCTTCAGGAACAACCCGCGTTCGCTTTCGGGAACTTGTCTGACGCAGGACAGGGGCAGATCGAACAGCGCATCTCCCGAAACGTCATAAAGGTATGACAGTGCCATACGATACGGTTCCCGGACCGCGGCGTCGCCGCCGGGCAGCGGAAGCGCCCGGAAATGCCCTTTTCTTTCGAATCCGACATATCCCCCGACCAGGAATTCTCCGCCCCAGATGGTCCCGTCCGGGCCGTATCCGGTGCCGTCAAAAATTACCCCGATTACCTCTCCTTCCAGTCCGTTTTCCGCCATGCACGAGGCCAGATGGGCATGGTGGTGCTGCACGCCGATCTTCGGCAGGCCTTCAACGGCAAGGGCATAGCCCGTCGAGAGATAATCGGGATGTAGGTCGTACGCAACGGCCTCGGGCTCTATTTTCAGGATCCGCTCCAGATGGCTCACAGTCTCTTCCATGGAGCGGAGAGTTGCGGCATTCTGCAGATCGCCTATGTGCTGGCTGAGAAACGCCCTGTTTCCCCGGGTCAGGCACACGGCGCCCTTCAGTTCAGCGCCCACGGCCAGAACGTTTTTCCGGATTTCGGGGAGGCTGATGCCACGAGGAACATAACCCCTCGACCGCCGCAGAAAAATGGGATTCCCCCGAAACACTCTGATGACCGAGTCATCGGTGCGGGTATGGATTTCCCGGTTGTGGACCAGGAAGAAATCGGCAATGTCCGGAAGACGCTCCAGGGCTTCGCTGTCAATGTAGGTAATCGGTTCATCCGAAAGATTGCCGCTGGTCATCACCAGCGCGGTGAAATTGTCCCTGAGGAGCAGGTGATGCAGCGGCGTGTAAGGCAGCATTGCTCCGAAATAGCCGTTGGTCGGTGCCACGAGCCCGGCAATCCGGTTCCCGTCCCGCTTGCGGAGCAGTACGATCGGGCGTTCAGGCCCGCTGAGCAGTTTCCTTTCCGTCTCGTCGAAAACGGCGTACTCCGCAATGGCGGCGAGGTCAGGCGACATGACCGCAAAGGGCTTTTCATCGCGCTTTTTCCGTCTTCTCAGCTCCCTGACGGCCTCGTCGTTGCAGGCGTCAACCGCGAGGTGAAAGCCTCCCAACCCTTTCAGCGCGAGGATTCTGCCTTCCCCGAGCAGACGGATCGCCGTGTCCAGGGGATCGCCGTCAACCCTTTTCCCCCGGCAATCGAGAAGCGACAAAGCCGGGCCGCATACCGGGCAGGCGTTCGGCTGGGCATGAAACCTGCGGTGTGCCGGGTCTTCATATTCCGCCCTGCAGTAGTCGCACATGGGGAATTCGGCCATGGTGGTATAAGCCCGGTCGTAGGGAACGCCTTTGATGATGGTGTATCGCGGACCGCAATTGGTGCAGTTGATGAAGGGATACCGGTAGCGGCGGTCATTCGGGTCGAACAGCTCGGCCAGGCAATCGGGGCAGACATCGCAGTCGGGCGCGATCTGCACCTCGCTGCCCGCGCCGCCGCTCTCCCTGATGATAAAGCCGGCCTCATCCACCGGAGCGGTTCCCTCGACCCGGAAAGAGCTGATCACGGCCAGCGGCGGCGCCTGCCCCGGGATGGCATCGCGGAAACATTCCACGTCGTCCCTCGGCCCCTGCGCCTCCAGGACCACGCCGGAAGGGGTATTCATAACCCATCCGGTCAGCCGGTAATTTTTTGCCAGCCTGTATATGAAGGGGCGGAAACCTACACCCTGGACTATTCCTTCTATATTGATCCTGATTCTGTTAATGGTCTGGATACCCCGCAGGAGAGCTATTTCCGCGTGCCCGCCGCAAGCCACTCATACCAGGCGTCCATGCCTTCTCCGGTTTTGCTGGAAACATCGAAAATCCGGATCCCGGGGTTGACCCGGCGGGCAAATGCCTTGCATTTTTCCGCGTCGAAATCCAGATGGGGAAGCAGGTCGACCTTGTTGAGCAGCATGATATCGGCATTGTGAAACATGCTCGGGTATTTTAGAGGCTTGTCCTCGCCTTCGGTTACGCTCAGCACCACGACCTTGTGATTTTCACCCAGGTCGAAAGAGGCCGGGCATACCAGGTTGCCGACATTTTCTATCATCAGGATGTCCAGACCATCCAGGTCGAAACTGTCGACGGCATGGCAGACCATGTGAGCGTCCAGATGGCAGCCTGCGCCGGTATTGACCTGTTTAACCGGCACCCCGGTCGATGCGATTCGGATGGCGTCGTTGTCCGTCTGCTGATCGCCTTCAATTACGGCGAATCTGTATTTTCCGTTCAGGTCGTGCAGGGTCCTTTCCAGAATCGTGGTTTTTCCGGAGCCCGGCGAACTGACGAGGTTGAGGACGAAAACGCCTTTCTCCCCGAACATGGCGCGGTTTCCCGCCGCGAGCCTGTTATTCTTGGCGAGAATGTCGGTTTCAACACTGATCGTTTTCGCGGCGGCACCATCGTGATGGTGATGCTCGTGACTGTGCTCATGCCTGTGGCCATGGCCGTCATCATGGGTATGCGAGTGAGTATGTTCATGATCATGGCCATGTTCATGATCGTGTGAATGGTCGTGGTCATGGTGGTCATGTTCATGGTCGTGATGATGATGTTGCTCTTCGGGACCGCAGCCGCAAGTCGTACACATAATTTATTCTACCTCCAGTTCTTTTACTCTCAATTCCTCGCCGGCAAGTAAATCGACCTTGTATTCGCCGCAGGCGGGACAGGGCTCGTAATATGCCTTCACAGCGAATTCGGCGTTGCATTCCCGGCATCGTCCCCTGCCGGGTATCCGCTCGATAATCAGTTGCGCCCCTTCGAGCGCAGTATCTTTCGTGCAGGCCTCGAAGCAGAACTCAACGGCATCCGGTATTATGTTGCTGAGTTCGCCTATCTCGAGAACGACCGCCAGCACACGTTTGCCCGCGGCGGCGCTCTCGCATATTTCCACGACACCCTGGGTTATCGACATCTCGTGCATTAATAATCACCACTTGGCTGGAAATTTACAGGTAATCCGGTTGGGAAATGAAGTTACAACGCCAGAATTTGCCATCCAAAATATTCAACAATCTGCATGTTACCAAATTACGGGAAAAAATAGCAAGCAGTAAAAGCTGACCAGCGAAAAATCGAACTAAAGGTTGCATATTAATTGGTTACCGGCAAACGTTTTTTATTTTCCGTTTTTAGGCCCCTTGGCCCCGCGTTGCGCCGTCTTTCGGATATACTCCTTGTCTACCAATGCTCTGTCATGTATAATTCCGTTTTATTTTAAATATCTTATTGCGCCCGGTACTTAATTTCAATGAAACTCAACACTAAACTCGTACTGATAATGGTATCGCTGCTCGTCATAGCGGTATGCGCCCTGTTCATCCTGAACCAGTACAGCCAGAAAGACCTGGTCGAGGAGATCCAGGAAAGCTCAAAGGAAATCTCCAAGGCCATTCAGATCAGCGTGGAGGACCTGACATCCGAGGACGTCGTTCCGACCCGGCTGAAAGACTATCTGAAGGAAGCGAAAAAGAAAGGGATCACCGAAGTTACCATCATCAACAACGAAGGGGAAATCATCAATTCCTCCGACCCGGCCAAGGTAGGCAAAAAACGTGACGTGAAAAAGACCGGCAAAGGCCTCAAGGCGTCACGCCCCCCCCGTTTCCGGAGAGGAGAAATTGATCCCTCGATGCGACCTTACGATCTCCTGGTGCCGGTTATCGTCGGCGACGAACAACTGGGCTACGTCAGCATAAACCTGCTCCTGGACAACATCCAGACCATTCAGCACGACAACTTCATGCACCGCCTTACCGTGACCTTCTTTGTCTTCATGCTCGGGATCGTTCTCACTATTTTTCTCGCCAGAAAATATACGGCCCCCATCCATAAGCTGGCGGAAAGCGTGAAAAAGGTATCGGCCGGGGACCTTTCCGAGACATTTCCGGTCACCAGGGACGACGAAATAGGGGACCTGGCGGCGAATTTCAATGAAATGGTAAAAAAGCTCAAGGAGCGGGAAGACCTGGAAAAAAGACTGTATGAGGCGGAGCACCTTTCCAAGGTCGGCCAGCTGGCATCCGGCATCGCCCACGAAATAAGGAACCCTCTCAACTATATCAGCCTCGCCATCGACCATCTGAAAAGCGAACTCGTCCCTGTCAGCTCCGACCGCAAGGAGGAACTGCTGGCCCTTACCGACAAGATCAAGGAAGAAATCAGGCGGGTTAACTACATGGTCCTCAACTTCATGAACTATGGCCGTCCCCTGAAGCTGCGGGTGAGCGCCTTTTCATACGGGGAACTCCTTTCGAGAGTCCTGCCGCTCCTGGTGGAAAAACTGACGGAGCAGCGGGTTGAAATAACGACCGACCTGGCGCCGGAACTGCCCGAGATGAAAGCAGACCAGGAACTTCTGCGGAACTGTATAGTCAACCTGATCACCAATGCCGCCCAGGCCATGCCAAACGGGGGCAAAATTACTCTGGGAGCGCGTTTTGACACCGATGCAAATGCTTTCCTGCTGACCTTCGCCGACGAGGGAGTGGGAATAAAGCCGGAAGATATCCCGAAAATTTCACAGCCGTACTTTACCACCAAGGAAGCGGGCATAGGTCTCGGGCTCGCCATCACCGAACGGATAGTAAAGGAACACGGCGGCGAGATTTCCGTGGAAAGCAGTGTCGGCATAGGAACCACATTCACTATTACCCTTCCCGCAGGGTCAGGGGAGCTCGCATGATGACAGGAAAAATTATAGTAATTGACGATGAAAGAAGCCAAAGGGAAATCCTCACTACCATCCTGAGCAGGGAAGGCTATCGTGTGACGGAGGTCCCCGGAGCCCGAGAAGCGCTGGGAATGCTCGACAGGGAAGAATTCGACGTCGTCCTGACGGACCTGAAGATGCAGGGAATGTCGGGAATGGACCTGCTCGAACGCATCATGGCGGATAATCCGAATCAGTGCATCATAATGATGACGGCCCACGGCACCATCGACTCCGCTGTCGAAGCAATGAAAAAGGGAGCCTTCGACTACCTGGCAAAACCGTTGGAAAGGGACGACCTGCTTCTGACGCTGCGCCGGGCGATGGAGCATGTAAATCTGCTCCGTGAAAACAGGATGCTTCAGAAGAGACTGGAAGAGGCCCGCAGCATTCCAAATATCATCGGCATTCACCCGAAAATGAAGGAGGTTTTCCGGATCGTCAACAAGATATCCGCGACCAGTTCGACGGTGCTCATATACGGCGAATCCGGCACCGGCAAGGAGCTCGTGGCGCGGGCCATTCACGAAGGAAGCCCGAGGAAGGAGAGTCCTTTCTTCGCCATAAACTGCGCCGCCATTCCCGATTCCCTGATGGAAAGCGAGCTGTTCGGCCATGAAAAAGGGTCATTTACAGGCGCGGACAAACGCGAACTGGGCATATTTGAAGCAGCCAACGAAGGCACTGTCTTCCTGGACGAGATAGGGGAGCTCAATACCGCGATGCAGGCGAAGCTGCTGAGGGCAATCCAGGAAAAGGAAATACGCCGGGTCGGGGGCAAAATCAATATCCCCATAGATGTTCGCATCATATCCGCCACCAACAAGGACCTGGAACAGGAAATCAGGAAAGGGAGCTTCCGCGAGGATCTCTTTTACCGGCTTGACGTCATCAGGATCAACCTGCCCCCGCTCCGCGAGCGCGGCAACGACATCGCAACGCTCGCGGAGTACTTCGTCAAAAAGTACGGCTCCCAGGCAACGGTCCCGGTGAAAGGAATTTCAAAACCGGCGCTGAAGCTGATCATGAACTACACGTGGCCGGGGAACGTCAGGCAACTGGAATCCATAATCGAGCGCAGCGTTTTGATGACCGAAAGCGAGTATATCCAGCCTGAAGACCTCCCGCTGGAAATCCAGAGGGAAACGTCTCCGGGCACAAGTCTTCCGTTTCCCTTCCCCCCCGGCGGCATATCTTTTGAAGAGCTGGAGAAGGACCTGATAATCAAGGCGATGGAAAGGGCCGACTGGGTCATAGGCAAGGCGGCGCCCCTGCTCGGGATGACATACAAGACCCTGCAGTACCGCCTGGAAAAATTCGGAATAGAAAAACCCGAAAGAAGAACAAACGGCTAGTTTTTTAATTCGCCCGAATGAAGAATATTCCCTCCGAAACGAGGTATAATTCATTTTATCGCTTATCACATTTTCCATGACGGCGCTGCGCTTGCCCCTTTAATGGCGCGCTGTGCCGGCAGAGGAGATTTGCATGGATTTCCCCAAAAAACTCCACCGCTTTACCGTTATTCCGTCACTGCCGAAAGAACTGGCCGCACTGCAGCGGATCGCCTACAACCTCTGGTGGACATGGGAACCCCAGGCGGTAGAACTATTCAAGAGAATGGACCCGGAACTGTGGAGGGAAACCCGGCACAATCCCGTGCAGATGCTCGGGATCCTGCAGCAGGCAAGCCTCGACGGGCTCAAGACTGACGAAGGGTTCATGGCCCATCTGGCATGGGTCGACGAAAGACTCCAGGAATACATGTCGGGAAAAACCTGGTTCAGCAAAACCCACAACGGCGACAGCTCCATCAAGATCGCTTATTTCTCCATGGAATTCGGTCTGCATGAATCCATCCCCATCTATTCCGGTGGCCTTGGTATACTTTCCGGCGATCATCTCAAATCCGCCAGCGATCTCGGCATACCCCTGGTCGGGGTAGGCCTTCTCTACCGCCAGGGGTACTTCCGCCAATACCTGAATATAGAAGGCTGGCAACAGGAATTTTACCCGGAAAACGATTTCTACAACATGCCGCTCCACATTGAAAGGGATGCATCCGGTGCACCGTATTCCGTCAATATCGATCTCTTCGAACGGACTGTCCGCGCGCATATCTGGCGAATGCAGGTTGGCCGTGTCCCCCTGTATCTCCTCGATACGAACCTGGACGAAAACAGCCCCGAAGACAGGGAGATAACCGCGCAGCTTTACGGCGGCGATCAGGAAATGAGGATCAAGCAGGAAATCCTGCTGGGCATCGGCGGCATCAGGGCACTGAAGCTTCTGGGCATTGAACCGAATGTCTGCCACATGAATGAAGGTCATGCCGCTTTCTTGTCACTGGAGAGAATCAGGCTGCTCATGGACGAGCACGACCTGAAATTCTGCGAGGCGCTTGAAATAGTTAAAGCAGGCAACATCTTTACCACCCATACGCCGGTGGAAGCTGGCATTGATCACTTTCCCCCGGACATCATCGAGAGATTTCTGGGTAAGTTCTATCGCAGCCTGGGACTGGGTCGCGATGAATTCCTGGCCATCGGCAGGCAAAACCCGAAAAACCCCCATGAAACGTTCTGCATGGCTGTCCTGGCCTTAAAAGTGGCCGACCATTGCAACGGCGTCAGCCAACTGCATGGCGAAGTCTCCCGGAAAATGTGGAGGAATATCTGGCCCGGGCTTCCGGAGGAACATTTGCCGCTTACGTCGATTTCCAACGGAGTTCACACAAAAACCTGGCTTTCCCACGAGATGACCGGACTGCTTAACCGCTACCTGGGGACCCGCTGGCAGGACGACCCCACGGATTACGGCATCTGGCGCAAGGCCGCTCATATTCCTGACGCCGAACTCTGGCGCACCCACGAGCGTTGCCGGGAACGGCTGGTGGCGTTTGCAAGAACCAGACTCAAGGGTCATCTCTACCAGGTAGGAGCGACGGCAAAGGAAATCGCGGTCGCCGACGAGGTCCTTGACCCTGAAGCTCTGACCATCGGCTTCGCCCGCAGGTTCGCAACCTATAAACGGGGGACGCTCCTGCTGCGCGACATTGATCGGCTGAACAGAATACTGAACAACCCGTCACGGCCGGTACAGATAATATTCGCGGGCAAGGCGCATCCCGCAGATTTTGAAGGGAAAGAACTGATCCGGCAAATTGTCCAGCTGTCGCTGAGAGACGAATTCCGGCACAGGATTGTCTTCATCGAGGACTACGACCTGGCGGTGGCACGGCGGATGATCCAGGGAGTGGACGTATGGCTCAACACGCCGCGTCGTCCCCTGGAGGCAAGCGGCACAAGCGGCATGAAGGTGGCTTTCAACGGCGGGCTCAACATGAGTGTTCTCGACGGCTGGTGGCCCGAGGGGTACAGGGGCAACAACGGCTGGGCCGTGGGGAAAGGCGAGGTCTACGACGACATCGAATACCAGAACGAAGTGGAAAGCAGGGCCATTTACGATCTGCTGGAAAAGGAAATCGTGCCGCTTTTTTACGACCGGGGCCAGGACGGCATTCCCCGCGGCTGGCTGACGACCATGAAGGCTTCACTGCAGTCCATCTGCCCCATATTCAGTACCGAGCGCATGGTGCAGGAATACAGCGAACGGTTTTACATCCCTTCCCACAGGCAATGGCGAAAACTGGATGAAAAGGATCAGGCAATGGCCAGAGATCTCGCCCGGTGGAAAGACACTACGAAAAGACTTTGGCCGCAGGTGAGGATTGTGGGAACCGAGGCGGAAATAAGCAACGAAATTACGGTGGGAATGATGATTCCGGTAAAAACCGGGGTCTTTCTCGGAGATCTGACACCGGAAGACGTAGCCGTCGAGGTATATTTCGGAGTTCTTGATTCAAGGGGCAACATTATCGGCGGAGAACTCGTGCCTCTCCTCCCCTCGGATAAACAGGACCAGGAGATTTATCTGTTCTCCGGGGAAATAGAGAGCCGTTTCTGCGGCCGGCACGGTTTTCTGATCAGGGTGATGCCGAAACATCCGACGATGGGAGCAGTCTACGAAGCCGGGCAAATACTCTGGGGTTAGGCAATGTCAATAAACAACATAATACAGAACCTGGCCCAGATAGTTTCGAACACGCCACAGTTCTCAACCGTAGAGGCAGAGAGACAGAATTCCGGAACTTTACAGCTTGCGCCGGGACAGACCCTACAGGCGGAGGTTCTGGCCGCCCTGCCGAACAACAGGTTTCTGGCCCGTATTGCCGGCGAGCTTTTCGGAATTGAGATTCCCATAATCGTCCAGCCCGGCGAAACGCTGGAAATGACTTACGTCACCGGGGAACCCCGGCCCACTTTTTCATTGTCTATATCCGGAAGCAGCGGGACTTCAACCCGGATAAGCGATGTCGGCAAATGGCTCAGCCAGCTTGCCTCGGACAATCAACCAAAGGAGCAGACTGCCGTGCTTCCCCGGAGGGACTTTATCCTCGACGGCCCGCCGGAGGACGCAGGCGCGCTTGCAAATCAACTGCGGGAAGCATTGTCCCAGAGCGGAGTTTTCTACGAATCACATCTTATGCAATGTTTTCTGGGCGAAAGGCAGATCAGGGACCTCCTGCGGGAACCCCAGGGAAAACTTTCTCAGATCACAAAAGGAAATCCCAAAACAGATTCCCCGGATAGCCGAGCCGCCGCCGGGGAGGAAGAAGCCGCATCCCACCTGACAGAAGACGATCTCCCGCGGTTAACGGCCGGCTGCAAGCCTTTCGGACCGGGCGATTACGTCCACCCGTCGGCAATGGCCCTGGTCAAGGAACAGCTGCAGTCTCTTTCAACGGGGATTTTTGCCTGGCATGGGCAGGTCTGGCCCGAGCAGCAAATGGATTGGACAGTCTGCGAACGCGAGGCGCAAAACGGGGAATCAACGGACAAGGAATGGGAAACCACCCTCAACCTGGCTTTGCCCAACATGGGCGGGATCAGCTCCGTGCTCCGGCTCAAAAAGGACGGTCTGCACCTCAGCATAACGACCGACAGGAAAGCTTCGGCGGATTCCATGCGGGATGAAAGGGACAACCTTGCGCAGGCAATGGCGGAAGCGGGTGTAAAGCTTATGGAAATGGTGATTGAACATGAAGAGCCCGGAACATGACGTAAGAAAAGCAGTAGCCCTGGCTTACAAGGAAGGGCAGTTCGCTCCGCTGGTTGTGGCAAAAGGCCGCGGGATAACCGCGGAAGCAATTATTGCCTTTGCAAAAGAGTCCGGGGTTCATGTTCATGAGTCGCCCGAAATGGTTTCGCTGCTGATGCAGGTGGATCTTGACCGCTTTATCCCGCCCGAGTTGTATATGGCCGTCGCCGAGTTGCTGGCATGGATATACAGGCTCGAAAACAGGGACGAACATTTGAGAAAACCGTCCGGTTAAGAAATTTTTATAAATGCATAGCGGGTTTCTCTTGAAGTAAAATCCAAAACCGGATATTCTAGCCCGGTTTTAAATTTTACGCTCCAGAGAACGAAGATGGGCTCCTCATTTTACCGATTATTATTAATCTTTGCTTTATTAATCCTTGCAACTTCATGTACTAACATGATTCCCCGCAAAGACCTCCCGTATCCGCTCACCGACAGTTCTTTCGGCGATCCGGTAAAAGTGGTTTCGATCCCCTTGCCCGTTATTGCGTCCAGCCCCAACGAGGGAGTGACATACGGCGCTCTTTCCGCGTTCCTGCTGCACAACGGCAAAGACGAGGTAAGCACGCTGCTGGCGCCGCAGATAAACAAAAACCAGTACTTCGGAATTACCACCACGCTTTACGGTTCCTTTTACCCGCTGCCCGAGAGAAACTGGGAGATCAACCTTTCCAAATCGACAAAGGTCAACGAGGATTACGAATTCAAGATTCGAGACAACACGTTTCTCAACAAGAAACTGGAATTGAACGGCTATCTCTTCAGGTTCACCGACGGTTCGGCCCGGTTCTTCGGCTTCCAGTATAACAGCTCATCAAGCAACGAAAGCAACTATGCCGACGAGGAGACCGGTTTCAATTTTCTGGTCGGGTATTTTCTGAACGAACACCTGCAGATTGATTTCGGCGAGCGCTATAAGGATGTCGGCATAGGAAGGGGAGCCGTTACCAGGCTTCCGTTCATAGGCAACGTATTCACCCCCGAACAGGTCCCCGGCATCAACGGGTTTACCGCCCATGCGCAGAAAATCGGTCTCGTTTACAGCACTACCGATTCGCGCGACATGCCCACACAAGGACTTTACGGGAAGGCGTTCTTTGAAAACAGTTCGAAATTCCTCGGCAGCACAGACAGTTATCGGCATTATGAGGTGGAAGGCAAAGGGTATTTCCCCCTTGCGGACGCACGGTACATTTCCGTTGTCAGACTAGCCTACAATCAGACGCTCGGCAACGGGGTTCCCTTCCTGGAAAGGAGTATTCTCGGCGGGGAAACGACCTTGAGGGGGTATGGGCGCAACCGGTTCATAGACAGCAGCTATCTCCTCTGCAACCTTGAGGAGCGCATCAGGCTTTTCCGCTGGGCAATATTCAACGTGAATACCGACTGGGAAGTCGCCCCGTTCCTTGACCTGGGATCCGTCATGAAAAATATACTCGAGGCGAGTCCGTATGCCTTCCAGTTTAACCCCGGCATAGGCTTCAGGGCGGTTGTAAGGCCGAACATCGTCGGACGCGTCGATATCGGTTTGGGCAAGGAAGGTCCTTCGTTGTTTGTCGGGCTCGGTTATCCGTTCTGATTTGTTGTGCGATTTTCAACAGTCTGTCTTTCGGTGATACTGCTCCGGCAATCCACCGAGTTCACCGTACCCTGTCAACTATCCTGAATATGCGCTCCCCTGCCGGGTCCCGCGCCGCTCCAGTTCATAATCGATAGCGTTCAGCACCTCGAACTTCCGGAGCGACCAGAGCGGCGCAACCAGGTGGTCCCTGCCGCCGTCGCCGGTAAGACGCTGGATGGAAATCTCCGGCCTGAGTCTCTCAAGAAAATCGCATACCAACCCCACATACTCATCCCTGTCCAGAAGTTTTACCTTCCCTTGATAATAGAGTTCCGCCAGCGGCGTTTCTTTCATGACATGGAGGAGATGAATCTTCACCCCGTCAACGTTAAGATCGTTGAGGATGCCTGCGGTTGCCAGCATCTCCTCATTCGTTTCTCCGGGAAGGCCAAGAATGACATGGGCACAAACCCGAATCCCCCGCTTTTTGCATGTCCGGACGGAATGCTCGAATACCGGAAAATCATGCCCCCTGCGAATAAATTCGAGGGTCCTGTCCAGGGGCGACTGAAGGCCCAGTTCCAGCCAGAAATAGGTCTTTTCCGCATATCCGGCAAGAAGATCAACAGTCTCCACTGGAAGGCAGTCCGGACGCGTTCCGACTATCAGCCCGACTACGTCGCTTACCCCGAGAGCTTCGTCGTAGAGGACGCGAAGGGTCGACGACGGCGCATAGGTACTCGAATATGCCTGAAAATACGCAATAAACCGATTCGCCTTGTATTTTCTTGTCATGACTTCTTTCCCCGCCTCTATCTGCTCGGCGACTGATATTCCCGGAACAATGCCGAAGGCGCCCGAGCCCTTGCCACCGCAATAGATGCAGCCGCCCGTTCCAACGGAACCGTCGCGGTTCGGACAGGAAAAACCGGCATCCACCGATATGCGGTGCACCCTGCAGCCGAAAACCCGCTTCAGTTCATCGGAAAAGGCGTTGTAGCGTTTCACGGGTAAAAGAATTTCTTTTTTCATGGGGACAGTGTAGCGAATCCCGCGCTGGCGACGCAAGTAGAAAACATGTTATCGGGCAGAAAGGAAAAAAGCCGCACCTGCACACTCATATTTGATGTATGCAATTGCGGCTTTTTATCATTTGTGCGGCCAGGTGAATTTTCAGACGGCAGCTTCAAGCCGGGGTATATCCCTGTCCGTGCATAGACATCCCGTCTGCTTTCCCCGGTCCAGGAGCAGGACCTCGTCGGCCAGCGCATGCATTTCCTTGCGGCTGTGGGTGACGAGAACGAAAGGTATCCGCCAGATTTTCTGCAACTGCCTGAGCTCGGCCTGCAGGTTCTTGCGCGTTGTATAGTCCAACGCCGAAAGAGGTTCGTCCAGCAGCAGCAGGTCCGGCTCCACCATTAGCGCCCTGGCCAATGCAACCCGCTGTTTCTCCCCTCCTGACAGCTGGCCCGGATAGCGTTCCTGCAGATGGGTGATTTTCAGCATATCCATAACATCCAGGACACTCGTCTGGTAGTCCTTGTCCTTTTTGCATCTGCTGGGGATACCGTAGAGTGCGTTGTCTTTTACGGTCATATGAGGAAAGAGGGCATAATCCTGAAACACATACCCGATCCGCCGTTTGCGCGCAGGGGTGTCAATTCCGTCCACAGAGGAAAAAAATACTTTTTCGTCCAGGGAAATCAAGCCGGCATCCGGCTTCTGCAATCCGGCAAGACAGTTCAGGATGGTCGTCTTTCCCGCTCCGGATGGGCCGAAAAGAACCAGTATGCCCTGGTTGAAAGCCATTTTAACGTGAATGGAAATGCCGGGCAATTTCTTCCTTATTTCAGCTCTCAGCATGGGTTTCACTCCCTTTTTTCCACAACTGGATCTTTTCCTTTGACCATTTGTTCAACCAGAAAAGAGCGGCAAAAGAAAGCACGGTGATAACGAGAACAAGCATTTTTGCCGTTTCCTCTTCACCGGACTCGACAGCGGAATATATGGCAAGCGGGATGGTCTGCGTTTTTCCTGGTATGTTCCCGGCAACCATCAGGGTCGCGCCGAATTCGCCAAGCGCCCTGGCAAAGGCGAGCACCAGCCCGGCAAGAATACCGGGCCACGCAAGCGGAAGCGTAATAGTCAGAAATATGCGGATTTCCCCGGTCCCCAAAGTTCGCGCAGCCTTCTCAAGCGACAGGTCGACACTGGAAAAGGCCGCCTTGGCGCTTTGGTACATAAGCGGAAACGAAACTATGGCGGACGCCAGCGCCGCTGCCCACCATGTGAATATGATCTGGAAACCGAACCAGTCCAGCAGTATATTACCGATTGGGCCTCTCTTGCCGAGAAATATCAGCAGACCATAGCCGAGAACTGTAGGGGGAAGAACCATGGGAAGGATTATCAGCGATTCGGCCAGATTTTTCCCCACAAAATCCCTTCTCGCCATAAAACGGGCAACAACCATTCCAAAGACAAAATCGATGCAAACCGCAATAATGGCGACTTTCAGGGACAGAAATATAGGATCTAACATGCATCCGGCTCCATGGTTTTCTTGTTTGATCGAGGCTCAGCGCAGCGGCAGAGGGAACAATGCGGTACCTGGAAATAAACCAGGCTCCCCATTATTATTTGTGTTTTTTCCGGGTTCCACAAGTCGTATCCACCATGTCCATGCATGGGCAATGCCAACGAGCCAAAACCTTGATCTCGCAATTCCGATTGGACCCCAAAACAAACTATGAATTCAATTCTCTGCCTAAATACATTTCAATTCGCAACAAAAAATTATCGAAGGTGTTATTTTGATGAATTTTATCAGGAGTCCGGTATTCCCTTTTTGCGCATGCTGCCAAAAAAAACAGCATTTTCAGTTCACAAAATAAGATATTCGAATCAGTCAGAGCCTGTTCCCACCCGGAAATCATTTGCCATGAGTTGGGCTACATCCCTCATAATACCGGACAAAACTTCCGAATACGCGAAAACATGGCTTATATTATCCCAGGCACCAAGTACGGTTTGATTTTTTACTCCTTTACCTTACCCCAGGCTGCAGATTTAACGATCGAACACATCCCATGCCGTCGGCAAATGAAATTAAGTTGAGACAACCGAAGTCCTGCCCCAGGCGGAAAAGGTTCGACAGAGGCATTTCGAGGAGATGGCAGAGAATAACCCTGTTCACGCCGGCATGGCCGACCATGAGGATATTCCCTTCCGCCGAACTCCTGATGATCTTCTCGAACGCCGGCACCACCCGGCAACTGACATCGAAAAAGCTTTCTCCGTTCTCCGGACGGAAACCGGCAGGATTAAGCCCCCGTTTTTCGTATTCAACAGGGAACAGCCGACGAACTTCATCCCGGGGCAGCCCATCCCATTCACCAAGATCTATCTCCCTCAATTCCGGGCAAGTCTCCACGGCAACATTTCTGTCCCCCGCTATGATCCCCGCGGTCTCGCGGGTCCTGCCGAGGTCGCTGCAGATAACACGGCTGAAAGACCGGGAGGCGAGCTTCTCTTTCCACCATCTTGCCTGTTGTCTGCCTGTTTCACTCAGAGGAACATCCGTCCGGCCGATATACCTTCCGACGGCATCGGTACGGGTGTCTCCATGGCGCAGAAGATAGACCGTGCATTTCAGAATATCTGTGTCAGGGCTCCCCATTACCGCCATTCCATCCTTCTATGTCAATTCATTCATCACTTCGCCAAGGGGACGGCCTAAAACGACTTCCACGCGCCGCCTGATTGAGAGGGCATTTTCAAATCTATCCGTTACCGCCTCGATTACATTCTTGTCACTACCAATGGATTTTAAACGTGACTTGAAACGGTCCTCGATCGAAACCTGCTGCTCACCCTGGATCATCTTGTCCGCAAGATAAATGATTTCTTTCTCATCGATGGCATTTCCGTCTTCCAAGTTGATTTCCATATGGCAGGCTATGATTTCGGCAACGCGAGGAAACCCCATGTTCCTCAATATATCAGCCCCTTCTCTTGCATGCCTGGGGCGTCCCTTGGCAATATCATGGAGCAGCGCAGCGGCAGTGACAAGGTCGGGATCGAGTTTGCAGCCGGCTTTATTCAGCCTTTCGGCAAGAAACCTCGACAACCTCTCCACCTGGCGGCAATGCCCGACCAATCGCTCCCCCGCCGCATATTTGTCAAGGATTGCCTCGCATTCCCCCACACTCGGGATATCACGGCTGCGCCAAAGAGACTGGAGTCTGTGATAATCCTCCGGAGTATCCATATCCAGGAGAATACGTTCATCAGTGACTTCAACATTGGCCGCATCGGCTTCAAATCTTGCCAGACAGGACTTGAGCCCCCCATCCCCGTCCCATTTCAGGATATCATCCCTGTGACGGATCGGTATCAGGGGAGGATGTCCTCTCCTCCCCTGAAAACTGGGATAGAGAATGGCGGATTTGCGGTTTCCGCTTTCCCGAAGCAATTCCGTCACGGTCCTCCCGCGCACCAGCGGAATGTCAACTGGAAGCAGGAAGAATGCGTCGATGTCCTCTCCGAGGGTCTTAACTCCGGCAACTACCGAGGAAAACATCCCGACCCTGAAATGCTCGTTAATGACCGGAAAGGCATGGGAATTTTCAACAACAGGAAGCAGTTCTTCGGCCCGGTGGCCTATCACGACCCGGACATCGTCAACGCCGGCTTCCTGGAACAACCCGATAACCCTTTCCAGAACGGTTTTGTCTCCAAGAGGCAACAGTGGCTTGAATTCTCCCATTCGGGAGGAATAACCTGCCGCAAGTATTATGGCCGCAATGCCCCTCACCCTCTCAGCAGCCCATCCGCGCCCTGGCGTTGATCAGCTCCGCAACGATACTGACCGCTATTTCTTCCGGGGTCTCGGCACATATGTCAATCCCTATGGGGTTATGAACGCGGCTGAGGTCATCCTCGGCAAATCCCTTGTTCAGCAACTCATCATAGACCAGGCGCTGTTTTCTCTTGCTGCCGATCATGCCTATATAGCCGGCCTTCGTGCGTAAAGACTGCTCAAGAACGGTCTTGTCGTGGAGATGTCCCCTGGTGACAATCACCAGGTAGCTGTCACGGTCGATATCGAGGCCGCTGAAGAGATTTCCATAGGAAGGAATAA
>Ga0335070_10001938_pt1 | contig 24019 bp, 21 predicted proteins | sample Lox_Sample_13_FD_206722 | JGI IMG/M metagenome (GOLD analysis project Ga0335070, IMG submission 206722) | Soil microbial communities from Loxahatchee National Wildlife Refuge, Florida, United States - Lox_Sample_1.3 | ecosystem: Environmental > Terrestrial > Soil > Wetlands | place: USA...
CCTGCACGGGCGCGGCGATCGTGGGCTGGTCCTGCTCGAAGGCCGGCACGCCCGCGGCTTCGACGGACATCAACCCGAAGTACCTGCCGGCGACCTGCCGCTAATCGCAGCACGGTCTGGAGAGGGGCCGCATCCGCGGCCCCTTTTTTCATTCCCCTAGCCGAACTTCGCGAGCAGGCCCGCGACCTCGCGCACCCGCCGCTCGCTGCCCGCCTCGGCTTCGACGGCGCAGGCGATCACGTTGAAGAAGGCCTTGTCGAGCGCGCTGCGCGCCGCCGAGAGCTGCTGCACGACCTTCTCGCAGTCCTCGCCTTCCACGATCATGGCCTGGATGCCGCGCAGCTGCCCCTCGATCCTCTTCAGGCGCAGCACCATCTCCCGCTTTCGCTTCGCGTCTCGAATCGCCTCCATCGTTGACCTTCCTCAAGTGTCCCGGGGGTATTGTGCCGCATCATGGCTTCCTATACTATACCCCCCATAGTATATCAACCGGAGGGCTCGACATGACGACCGAACGCATCGTGCGCATCTTCGCAGGGACCGTGGTGCTCCTCTCGCTGGCGCTGGGCGCCGCGGCGAGCCCGCTCTTCGTATCCGCCCACTGGCTCTGGCTCACCGCCTTCGTGGGCGCGAACCTGTTCCAGAGCGGCTTCACGCGCTTCTGCCCGCTCGAGACCGCCCTGCGACGCATGGGGGTGGAATCGTGCGAGGAGCCGCGGCGCGTGCGCCCCGCGTGATGCAACGCATCGCCCTGCTTGCCGCAGCGACGGTGCTTGCCGCCTGCGGCGGGCACGAGCCCCCCGGCGCGCCGGCTTCCGCGGCGCCGCCCCTGGCGGCTGGCGCCGTGGAGCTGCGCGACGTCGAGACCACGGTCTCCGCCGAAGCCGTGGTCGAAGCCGTGCACCAGTCCACGGTCGCTTCGCAAATTGCCGGCCGCATCGTGGACCTGCCCTTCGACGTGGGCGACCGCGTGGAGAAAGGCCAGGTCATCGCACGGATCGACGAGCGCGCGGCGAGCCAGGCGCTCGCCGCGAGCGAGGCGCAGGTGCGCGTGGCCGAAGCCACCCTCGCCAACGCCCGTTCGTCCTACGAGCGCGCGCAGCAGCTCTACGCGCAGAAATTCATCAGCCAATCGGCCCTCGACAAGGCGCAGTCGGACTTCCGCGCCGCCGAATCGGGCATGAAGGCCATGCTCGCGGGCGCGGGGCAGGCGGCCACGGAACGCAGCTTCGCCACCCTCACCGCGCCCTACAGCGGCGTCGTTTCGGCGAGGCTCGTGCAGCTGGGCGAGATGGCCACGCCGGGCAAGCCGATCATGACGGGCTTCGATCCCTCGTCGCTGCGCGTGGTGGCGACGGTCGCCTCCCCGCAGGTCGCGGCGATCCAGGCGAGCGGGCGCGCGCGCATCGAGGTGCCGGCCGCCAATCGCTGGATCGAGGCGCGCTCGGTGGTCGTGGTGCCGTCGGCCGACCCGCGCACCCACTCCACGCAGGTCCGCATCGAGCTGCCCGCGGACGTGCGCGGCATCTATCCCGGCGTCTTTGCGCGGGCGCACTTCGTGGTGGGCCGCATGCCGCGCCTCATGGTGCCGCGCGAGGCGATCGTGCGGCGAAGCGAGCTTACCGCGGTGTACGTGCTCGGCGAGGGCGCGCCGCAGCTTCGCCAGGTGCGCCTGGGCAGCGTCGCCGACGAGCGCGGCGTGGAAGTGCTGGCAGGGTTGCGCGCGGGCGAGAAGGTGGCGCTCGAGCCCGTCAAGGCCGGCATGAAGTCCACCGGCTGAGCCACCGGACGCCCGATGGGGATCTCCGGGCGCATCGCCCGCTACTTCCAGGACTCGCAGCTCACGCCCCTCGCGGCGCTGGTGGCCCTCCTGCTCGGGCTCTTCGCCGTGGCGGTCACGCCGCGCGAGGAAGAGCCGCAGATCGACGTCACCATGGTGAACGTGTTCGTGCCCTTCCCGGGCGCCTCGGTCGCCGACGTCGAATCGCTCGTCTCCATCCCGGCCGAGCAGGTGCTCGCGCAGATGTCGGGGGTCGACCACACCTACGCGGTCTCGCGGCCCGGCATGGCGGCGCTCACGGTCCAGTTCAAGGTGGGCGTGCCGCGCACCGAAGCGATCGTGCGCACGCGCGACACGCTCGCGGCCAACCACGACTGGGTGTCGCCGGAGCTGGGCGTCCTCGAGCCGATCATCAAGCCGCGCGGGATCGACGACGTGCCGATCGTGGCGCTCACGCTCTACGGCGGCGACCCGGCGGCGGGCGCCTTCGAGCTCGAGCGCGTCGCCCACGCGATCGAGGTGGAGCTCAAGCGCGTTCCCGGAACCCGCGAAGTGCGCACGCTGGGCGGCCCGGGCCGCGCGCTGCGCGTGCTCCTCGACCCCGACCGCATGAACGCGAGCGGCGTCTCGGCGCTGGACGTGCGAAACGCGCTGCAGCTCTCCAGCGTGGCGCTGCCCGCGGGGGCGCTCGTGCGCGACAACCGCGAGGTGACGGTCGAGACGGGCAACTTCCTCGACGACGCCGCCGACGTGCGCTCGCTCGTGGTGGGCGTGGTCGACGGGCGGCCCGTCTACGTCGGCGACGTGGCGGAGGTGACCGACGGGCCGCCGCAACCCTCGCGCTACGTGTGGAGCGGCACGGGTCCCGCCGCGGCATCCGGCTCGCCGCGCGGCGAGTTCCCGGCGGTGACGATCGAGGTCACGAAGAAGCCCGGGGCGAACGCCGTCGTGGTGGCGAGCGAGCTGCTCGAGCGCATGCACGCGCTCGAAGGGACGCTGATCCCCTCCGGCGTACGCGTGGCCGTCACCCGCGACTACGGCGTCACCGCCAACGACAAGGCGGTGAGCCTCATCCGCAAGCTCGTGTTCGCCACGCTCTCGGTGGTGGTGCTGGTGTTCGCCACGCTGGGCCGGCGTGAAGCCGCGATCGTGGGCATCGCCGTGATCCTCACCCTCGCCGCCACCCTCTTCGCCTCCTGGGCGTGGGGCTTCACCCTGAACCGCGTGTCGCTCTTCGCGCTCATCTTCTCGATCGGCATCCTGGTGGACGACGCGATCGTCGTGGTGGAGAACATCCACCGGCGGCGCGGGCTGGACGGCGGCGAGCTGCGCAGCGTGATTCCCCCGGCGGTCGACGAGGTCGGGGGCCCGACGATCCTCGCCACGCTCACCGTCATCGCGGCGCTGTTGCCGATGGCATTCGTGAGCGGCCTCATGGGTCCCTACATGAGCCCCATCCCGATCAACGCGAGCATGGGGATGCTGATCTCGCTCGCCGTGGCGTTCACGGTGACGCCGTGGCTCGCGCTCAAGCTCCTTGGGCACCATCCCGCGCAAGCCGCCACGGCGCTCGATGCGAAGCTCGCGCGCCTCTTCACCCGGCTGCTCGGCCCGCTGGTGCGCGGCGACGGAGCGCCGCGCAATCGCCGCCGGCTCGCCCTCGCCATCGCGGCGCTCATCGTGGCCTCGGTGGGCCTCGCGGCCGCGAAGCTCGTCGTGCTGAAGATGCTGCCCTTCGACAACAAGAGCGAATTCCAGGTGGTGGTGGACATGCCCGCGGGAACGCCCGTGGAAGTCACCGCCGCGGCGCTGCATGCGCTGGGCGCGGAGCTCGCGAAGGTGCCCGAGGTGCGCGACTACCAGGCGTATGCGGGCCTCGCCTCGCCCATCAACTTCAACGGGCTCGTGCGCCAGTACGCGCTGCGCAACCTGCCCTGGCAGGGCGACTTGCAGGTGAATCTCGCCGACAAGTCCAAGCGGCATCGCAAGAGCCACCAGATCGCGCAGTCTGTGCGGCCGGCCCTCGAGGCCGCGGGACGCCCCTGGGGCGCCAACGTCAAGGTGGTGGAGGTGCCCCCGGGACCGCCGGTGCTCTCGCCGATCGTGGCCGAGGTATACGGGCCCGATGCCGCCGGCCGCGCCCGCGTGGCGAAGAAGGTTCGCGCGGCGCTCGCGGGCGCCGAAGGCGTGGTCGGCGTGGACGACACCATCGAGGATCCCTCGCCGCGCGTCGAGCTGCGCATCGACCAGGCGAAGGCCGCGCTGATGGGCGTCTCCCGGCGCGACGTGGTGGACACGATCCGCATGGGCCTGGACGGCGCCGACGTCGCCCCGCTGCACGATGGGCATTCGAAGTACGAGGTGCCGGTGCGCGTGGTGCTGCCTGCCGAGCGCGCCAACGACCTTACCGAGCTGCTGAAGCTCACGCTGCGCACGCCCGATGGCGCGCTCGTGCCGCTCGCCGAGCTGGTGCGCGCGCAATCGAGCGAACGGGAGCAACCCGCCTACCGCAAGGACCTGCTGCCCGTGGCCTACGTCGTTGCGGACGAAGCGGGCCGCTACGACAGCCCGCTCTATGGCCTGTTCGGCGCGCGCGGAAAGATCGCCGCGCAGCCGCTGGATGAAGGCGGCACGCTCGGCGAATACTTCATCCGCCAGCCGCCCGATACGCTTCGCGAATACGCGATCAAGTGGGACGGCGAATGGCAGGTGACCTACGAGACCTTTCGCGACATGGGGCTCGCCTACGCCGTGGGCCTCGTGCTGATCTACCTGCTGGTGGTCGCGCAGTTCCGCTCCTACGTCGTGCCGCTGGTCATCATGGCGCCGATCCCGCTCACCGTGATCGGCGTGATGCCGGGGCACGCGCTCCTCGGCGCGCAGTACACCGCGACCTCGATGATCGGCATGATCGCGCTGGCCGGCATCATCGTGCGCAACTCGATCCTGCTGGTGGACTTCGTGAACCAGCGCCTCGCCGAGGGCCTCGCGCTGGAGGATGCGGTGATCGCTTCGGCCGCCGCGCGCGCGAAGCCCATCGCGCTCACCGCGCTCGCGGCCATGATCGGCGCGGGCTTCATCCTCGACGACCCGATCTTCAACGGCCTCGCGATATCGCTCATCTTCGGGATCCTCGTCTCGACGCTGCTCACGCTCGTCGTGATCCCCGTGCTCTACTACCTGCTTGCGCGCCCCGCACCCATCCCAACTCCGGAGGAAACATGATTCGCGCGACGATCCTTGCAGCAACCTTGTCGAGCCTGCTGGCGCTTGGCGCGCAGGCGCAAATGCAGGGCCCGGGACAAGGCGGCCCCGGCATGCAAGGGGGTCCCGGAATGCAGGGCGGCCCCGGCGGCGGCCCGCACCACGGCCCCCCGCCCGAGGCCATCGAGGCATGCGGCGGCAAGACGTCCGGCGCCACCTGCTCCTTCATGGGCCGCGAAGGCCAACAGGTCTCGGGAACATGCTTCTCTCCGCCGCCCAAGGGTGACGGCAGCTCGGGCGCAAAGCCCGCCGACGCGCCCAAGGGCCCGCCCCCGATGGCTTGCCGGCCCGAGCAGCGCGGCGGCCCCGGCCCGGAGGGCAAGGGCGGCAAGTAGCGCTGTCCTAGCCGTACACGAGGGCGCCCGCGATCACCGCGGCGCGGAACCGGGGAGCTTACCCCTCCAGGTCCTCCAGCCGGCAGATGAAACCCCATCCGCCGCCCAGCTCGCTCACCGCCAGCACGAGCTCGTTGTCGCCCTTGCGCAGCGGCAGGTACACCGCGTCGTTCTCGGGATTCACGATGCCGAGGAAGGACGGATCGCGGAAGTTTTGCGCGCTGCGGCCGCGATAGAGGATGCGGCCGTTGAGGAACACGCTCACGTCGTCGCTGTAGCCGAGCGCCAGGCGCTTCACCTGGTCGCGCGCCGAGCGGATGTTCGTCCTCGCATACACCACGCGCATCCCGGGCTGCGGCTCGAAGCGCCTCGCGAAATCGTTGGCGAAGGTGACCTTCGGGTGCGGCGCGTCGCGGTAGCGGTAGACCACGACGAAGCCGGGCGGCTCGGCCTGCACCTCGTCCCATTTCATCGAGGCGCTCTCGGCCTTGGTGAGGGGCTTCTCCAGGTTGCGGGAGAGCGCGTCGAGCGAGGGCGAAAGGCTCCATTTCGTGAGCACGGTCGCGGGCATCGGCGGCGGATGGCGCCGCCACGGCGCGTCGTCCGTGGCGCGCACCTGGAAGTTGGCGAAGTAGCTCTCGCCGGCGAGCACCGCGAGCGCGACCTGCCCTTTCTGCACGCCGCTTTTCAGGTCATCCATCACGAGCGCGGGTCTGTCCATGTCCTTCACGAAGAGCTTCGCCTGGGCGCCGGAGAGCTCGAGTCGCAGGTGGAACCACTCGTCCTTCGGGATATCGACCGCGCCCGTGAACCCCGGGCCGTTGTAGATCTGCCAGTTGAGCCCCGCGTTGAGCACCGGCGTGTACTGCATCGCGTCGGGCTGGCCGGACTTGTGCTGGCGCAGGTACACCCACTCGCCGTTCAGGTTGTCCTCCGAGATCCGGAACTGGATGCCGAAGAAGCCGCGCGTGGCCGGGGTCGCCACGTCGACGTCGATCACGCCATCGCGCAGCTCGAAGTTCCTCACGGTGGCCGCGCCGCCGTCGAGGAGGATCGCGCGTTGCCCCTTGTAGTCGGTGACCTTCGCGTTGCCGTCGAGCTGCCATCGCACGGAATCGGGAGAGAACGCGAGCGCCTGCGCGGACGCGATGGGAACGAACAGGAACGAGAGGAGAGCGAGAACCAGCGAGCGAGCGACCATCGGATGTCCCGTCGGCAGTGCAAGTGGCGCCACTGTACCGAGCGCTTGCGCGCGCGATGTGACGTTTTGTTAGCCAAGCCGCTTCCAGGTGAGCGTGCGGGTGACCGGCGTTCCATCGGCCGCCGTGGTCTCCAGCCTGATCACCAGCCGGTCGCCCTGGACTTCCATGCCGCGCGTCAGCGTCATGCCGACGTTAACTGCGCCGCGAAGTGGCCGGTGCGATCGTAGATCAGCAACGAGACCGGGTCCTCGCCCAGCAGCGGATCGGGATGCCGCTCGCCGCCCGCCACCACGTCGATGCGCGATTCGAGGAGCCAGGTGCCGGGAAGGCGCGTCGAAAGGCTCATCGCTTCTTTCTCCCCCTGCTTTCCTCAAGCTGCTTCAGCATGAACTGCTTCTCGGTCTTCGAGAGCTGCCCCACGTACCTCGTCGCGAATCGCTTGCTCAGCTCCGCAAGCGCTGCCGCGGCCGGCGGGGCTTGCATGCCGCAGCGCCCGAACTCCTCCAGCAGATCCCTCCAGTGGCGCATCTCCGAGAGCGACGATTCGCCGGCCCGCTCGAGCATGGCCTCGGCCGAGGCTGCGACCTTCGCGGCATAGACCCCGGCCAGGTTCTTCGCGACGTGTCCCTCCCCGCCGCCTTCGTCGACGATGTCGGCGAGAAGCGCGAGCGCCTCGGAGAGCCTCGCGTGTGCGTCGGGGGACTCGGCATCGCGCTCGAATTCCGCGAGCAACGTCCGGGCCGTTGCGAGTTCGCGGGATTCGTCGGGCTTCATCCGGCGATGATAACTGTGAACTAGAGGAGGACTGAGAACCAGCCAAGCGGGGCCCACGTCCGCGTCCAGATGCACAGCACGAGGTAAGGCAGCAGAAGGATCGCCGACCAGAAGTGGATCGCCTCTGCCGACTCGACCTGGCGGCAGATCCTGCGCAGGTCTCGACGATCTCCCGATACATACACCGTCAGGTTCATGAAGCGAAGCGGCGTGTCCTTGAGCAGCGTGCCGAACTGGCGAACCCCGAGCTTGCGGTACACCTCTCCCGCCCGCTCCCATGTACGCAGCGCTCGATACCACGCCGGCAGCTTGAGCATGTAGACCGGCTCCGCCATCTTGGCGAGCCCCAGGAAGCACATGAACAGCATCAGGACCATCCACGGCGATGTGTAACCGATGAGCTGCGCCATCATGTGGATGGAGAAGCCGAACGCCACGACGGTGGCCAGCAGGACGATCACGTGCTTCAACATGTCCAGCGGATCGCTTTGGAAGTCGAACGTGGTGCCCAGGGCCGGATTCGAACCGGCACGGCCTTTCGGCCTGGGGATTTTCTTGCCACTTCGGCTTTCGCCGCCCCTCGCGGGTTCGTGGTCTGGAGCACGCCTTCACCTTGGCCTCGCGGCTTTAGGTGCCCGCCGTCTGCTCTCTACACCTTCCGGATTGGATGACCCAGTCCGGCTTGGCTCGGCGTTGTCTCGATCTCGCGATCAGGGAGTTCGCCGAGTTTGACGGGCTTCACCGCGCGGGTTTCCCCGCGCGGGCTCAATTCCTCAAGTCCCCTGTGTCTACCAATTTCACCACCCGGGCAGCTGCATCTTCGCGATTTCTTCTGCAGTTTCTCCCCCGATATGTGGGGGTCAGCGCATGACAGTTTGGACACAATAGCCGGAGGTTGCAAAGTTCGTTGTTCCTCCGATCGCCGTCGGCGTGATCCAACTCCAGAGGGATCGGACCACCGAGCCATTGGGCGAGTCCGCACGCAGAGCACCGCGGCTCCAGAAATCCCTCGCGGATGAGCCGCCTGCGAAGCCGATTGTTCGAATAGACGGACCCCCGCACAAGGATTGACTCGAGAGGACGCGAGTTGACCACAGGCTCGGTTACGCCCTTCCGGTGTCCTTGGCCTCGCCAATGGGATGTATCGACTTGAAGGATGCGCACCAAACGCGCGATCGTGGCGTAGTTGCCGCCTCCAACCCGCATTCCCAACAAACGCAGCGTTCCGGCGATCGAGATTGAGCCTGCAACCGCCGCCCTAATCACGTCGTTCGTGAGCCTTCTGTGGACTCGACCCATAGCGGCTCTCAAAGTTGATTGACGCGGGTCTTGAGCGCACGCCTGTCGCTTGCATCTCCGCAGAAGAATTGTGCAACAACCTCGCTAAAACGTCACCACCTGCCGCACCGCCCTGCCCTCGTGCAGCGCGTCGAAGCCTTCGTTGATCTGCTCGAGCTCGAGCTTGCCGGTCAATAACCGGTTCACCGGCAGCTTGCCGCGCCGGTAGAGGTCGATGTAGCGCGGCAGGTCTCGCGACGGAACGCAGGTGCCGATGTAGCTGCCCTTGATGGTGCGCTCCTCGCCCACGAGGTTGGTGACCGGCATCGCCCACGTCGCGGCGGGTGGCGGAAGCCCCGCGGTCACGGTCGTGCCGCCGCGGCGCGTGATGCGATACGCGGTTTCGAACGCACGGACCGAGCCCGCCATCTCGATCGCGAAATCGACGCCGCCGCCGGTGGCCGCCTTCACCTTTTCCACGACGTCCGCATCGCCGGCATTGAACGCATGCGTGGCACCCAGCGACTTCGCGAGATCGAGCTTGTCGGCCGAAAGATCGACCGCGACCACCATCCGCGCTCCGCAGGCGATCGCGCCCAGCACCGCGGCGAGGCCCACGCCGCCCAGCCCCACGACCGCGGCCGTAGTACCCGCGCGGACCTGTGCGGTGTTCACCGCAGCCCCTACGCCGGTGAGCACCGCGCATCCGAACAGCGCGGCCTCGTCGAGCGGCAGCTCGGGATCGATCTTCACGGCCGAGCGGCGCGAGACTACCGCGAAGTCGGCGAACGCGGAGCAGCCCATGTGGTGGTTCACCAGCGCGCCGCCTTCGCGGAACAGGCGGCGCTGGCCCGAGAGCAGCGTCCCCGCCGTGTTCGACGCGGCGCCGGGTTCGCACAACGCGGGGCGGCCTTCCGCGCAGGGCCCGCAATGGCCGCAGCTCGGCACGAACACGAGCACGACGTGGTCGCCCTTCTTCAGGTCGGCCACGCCCTGGCCCACTTCTTCCACGACACCGGCCGCCTCGTGGCCCAGCGCCATCGGGGTGGGCCGCGGCCGGTCGCCGTTGATCACCGAGAGGTCCGAGTGGCAGAGGCCCGCCGCGGCCATGCGCACCAGGATCTCGCCGGGGCCGGGCGGGGCCAGCTCGAGCGTCTCGATGGTCAATGGCCGGGTGCGAGCGTACGGCGTGCCCGCGCCCATCGCGTTGAGGACGGCGGCTCGGGTTTTCATGTCAGGTGTTGGGCAGCGCGCCGGCGTTGGACCGGCCGATGATGGCGAGGAACTCGCGGCGCGTCGAAGGATCTTCGCGGAAGGCGCCCACCATGCGGCTCGTGACGAGCGAAACGCCGGGCTTGTGGACGCCGCGCGTCGTCATGCACTGGTGCGCGGCCTCGATGATCACGCCCACGCCCTTCGGGCGCAGCACTTCCTGCAGCGCGTCGGCGATCTGGGCCGTCATCTTCTCCTGCACCTGCAGGCGTTTCGCGAAGATGTCCACCAGGCGCGCGAGCTTCGAGATGCCGACCACGCGCTTGTCGGGAAGGTAGCCGATATGCGCCTTGCCGATGATGGGCACCATGTGGTGCTCGCAATGGCTCTCGAAGCGGATGTCGTTCATCACGATCATCTCGTCGTAGCCGTCCACCTCGGTGAAGGTCTTGGCGAGGACCTGCCGCGGATCCTGCCCGTAGCCGTCGAAGAACTCCTCGTACGCCCGCACGACGCGGCCCGGCGTCTCGAGCAATCCTTCGCGCCGGGGATCGTCGCCCGCCCACCGGATCAGCGTGCGGACGGCCTCCTCGGCCTGTGCGCGGGTGGGCCGCGGCGTTTGGTTCGGCTTGCGGGTCGCCATGCGCGCATCGTAGCCGAATTGCCCGCCGGCGTTCAGAGCTTGGGGATGCGCAGCGTCTTGCTGATCATGAGGCTGCCGGAAAGGGCGAAGAGGACTGCCAGCGGATGGAGGAGCCAGGGCCCCAGGCGCCACGCCCCGCCCCACAGGCCGTCTCCCGGGTTGCGCTGCCACGCGCACGCGGCGAGGATCCCCACCAGCACGACGCTCGTGGGAATCGGCGTGCCCTCGAAGTACTTCACCTTCCCTTCGGCGCCGGAAAGCTGTTCGGCCGTCACGTTGTAGCGCGCAAGCCGGCTCACGCCGCAGCAGACGAAGTAGCCGAGGACCACGGCATCCCATCCGCCGCGCAGCCCGGCCGCGAACGCGAGCGCCGCCGGCATCACGCCGAACGAGATCACGTCGGCGAGCGAATCGAGCTCGCGGCCCAGCGCCGAGTTTTCGTGGCGCATGCGGGCGATGCGGCCGTCCAGCACGTCGAAGACCAACGCGAGCGGCGCCATGGCCGCGGCCACATAGAAGTGGCGGGCGTCCGAATGCTCCACGTAGAGCATCGCGAGCAGGATGCCCGCGGTGCCGCAGGCCGCATTGCCGAGCGTGAAGAAGTCCGCGACGTGGAATTCGCGGATCATCGAAAAATGCTTCGGCTTGGTACTCATTCGTCCTCCCGGAAACCCGCGATCGCGTTGGACTGTCCCAACAAAGGTAAAATTCTGCCGTTTCGCACCGCAATCCTTCCCCGATGAAATACGACGAGCAGTCCATCAAGGTCCTGAAGGGCCTCGAGCCCGTGCGCGCGCGCCCCGGCATGTATACGCGCACGGACAGTCCCCTGCACATCATCCAGGAAATGATCGACAACGCGGCCGACGAGGCGCTCGCCGGCTTCGCGAAGCACGTGGACGTCACGATGCACGCCGACGGGTCCGTGAGCGTGGCCGACGACGGGCGCGGCATCCCGGTCGGCCCGCACCCCGTCGAGAAGGCGCCCACGGTCGAGATCGTGTTCACGCGCCTGCACGCGGGCGGCAAGTTCGACAAGAAAGGCGGCGGCGCCTACGCGTTCTCCGGCGGCCTGCACGGCGTCGGGGTCTCCGTCACCAACGCGCTTTCCAAGCGCCTCGAGGTGAAGGTCAAACGCGAGGGCGAGGTGCACGAGATCGCGTTCGCCGGCGGCGAGACGGTCTCCAAGCTGAAGCGCACCGGCAAGGCTTCGCCGCGCGACTCGGGAACGATCGTGCGCGCGTGGCCCGATCCCAAGTACTTCGATACGCCCAAGGTCAAGCGCTCGGATCTCGAGCTGCTGCTGCGCGCCAAGGCCGTGCTGCTGCCCGGCCTCGAGGTCTCCCTCACCGATGAAACGGGCAAGGACAAGAAGATCGCCTGGAAGTACGAAGGCGGCTTGAGCGCGTACCTGCAGGAGCGGCTCGAGGGCCTGGACGGCTACGTGAGCCCGGTCTTCGCCTCCGAGTCCTACGTGGGCGCGGAGGACGCCCAATATGCCGAGGGCGAAGGCGCCTCGTGGGCCTTCGCGTGGGCCGAGGCGGGCGGCGAAGGCGAATCGTTCGTGAACCTGATTCCCACGGCGCTCGGCGGCACCCACGAGGCGGGGTTGCGCCAGGCGGTGTACGAGTCGGTGAAGGAGTTCTGCGAGCACCACGAGCTCACCACGCGCGGCGTGACGCTGCAGTCGGAAGACGTGTGGAAGCCGCTTCGCTACGTGCTCTCCGCGCGGATGCTCGATCCGCAGTTCCAGGGCCAGACCAAGGAGCGGCTCTCGTCGCGCGAAGCCGTGAAGCTCATCGCCTCGCGCGTGAAGGATCCGCTCGATGCCTGGCTCAACCAGAACCCCGAGGAAGGCAAGAAGATCGCGCAGCTCGCCATCAGCGCGGCCGCCGCGCGGCAAAAAGCCTCGAAGATCGTCGAGAAGCGCAAGACCTCGGGCGTGGCCGTGCTGCCCGGCAAGCTCACCGACTGCGAGTCGCAGGACACCTCGCGCAACGAGGTCTTCCTGGTCGAGGGCGATTCGGCGGGCGGCTCGGCTAAGCAGGGCCGCGACCGCCAGTACCAGGCGATCCTCCCGCTGAAGGGCAAGGTGCTGAACACCTTCGAAGTCGCCGCCACCGAGCTCTACGCGAACACCGAGGTGCACGACATCGCGGTGGCGTTGGGCATCGACCCGCACGAGCCCGGCGCCGCCGACGCCGTGCTCGAGAACCTGCGCTACGGCAAGGTGATCGTCATGGCGGATGCGGACGTGGACGGCGCCCACATCCAGACGCTCCTCCTCACGCTCTTCTACCGGCACTTCCCCAAGCTGATCGAGAAGGGCCACGTGTTCATCGCGCAGGCACCGCTCTACTCCATTCGCGTGGCTCCCCACGGCAAGGTGAAGGCGGAGCGCCGCCACTATGCGCTGGACGACGTGGAGCGCGAGCAGATCCTCGAGAGGCTGCGCGACGAAGGCGTGCGCGAGAACCTCGTCCACATCGGCCGCTTCAAGGGCCTGGGCGAGATGAACCCGGAGCAGCTGCGCGAGACCACGATGAACCCCGACACCCGGCGGCTCATCGAGATGCGCCTGGACGACGCCGAGCGTCCCAGGGCGCAGGAGACGTTCAGGCTGCTGATGGGCAAGTCGGAGGCGGCGGGACGGCGCGCATGGATGGAGAAGGAAGGCCACACGATCGAGGCCGACCTGTGAGCGCCGCCCGCTCGAAGAAGGGCGGATCGGGCCGCGCCGAAGACCTGTCCGGCGACCTGTTCGCGCAACCTCCTCCGCCGCCGCCGACGCGCCCGCCCGACAATCCGTCGCTTGCGCAATTCGCGAGCGGCGCCTACCTCGCCTACGCGATGAGCGTGGTGAAGGGGCGCGCGCTGCCTGCCTCCGAGGACGGGCAGAAGCCGGTCCAGCGCCGCATCCTTTACGCTATGCGCGAGCTGGGCAACCGCGCCGACGCCCCGTTCAAGAAGTCCGCGCGCATCGTAGGTGACGTGATCGGCAAGTACCACCCGCACGGCGATACGGCGGTGTACGAAGCCGCGGTGCGCATGGCGCAGGACTTCACGTTGCGCTATCCGCTCATCGAGGGCCAGGGAAATTTCGGCTCGCGCGACGGCGACGCGCCGGCGGCGATGCGCTACACGGAAGTGCGCCTCACGCCGTTCGCCGAGCACGTCCTGCTCTCCGAGCTGGACCGCGGAACCGTCGATTTCATCGACAACTACGACGGCTCCTTCCAGGAGCCCCGCCTGCTGCCCGCGCGCCTGCCGGTGGGACTGCTCAACGGCGCCTCCGGCATCGCGGTGGGCATGGCCACCGAGATCCCGCCGCACAATCTGAAGGAAGTCGCCGAAGCGTGCGTGCAGACGCTCGAGGGCGATCCCGGCGCCAAGCCCGTCACGCGGCCCATCAAGGGACCGGACTTCCCGGGCGGCGGGCAGATCATCTCCTCGCGCGAGGAGATCAGGCGCGCCTACGAGACCGGGCGGGGCAGCATCCGCGTGCGGGCGCGCTGGAGCGTCGAGAAGCTCGCGCGCGGCCAGTATCGCGTGGCGGTGACCGAGCTTCCGCCGGGCACATCGGCCGCCAAGGTGCTCGCCGAGATCGACGAGCTGGTGAACCCGAAGCCCAAGTCGGGCAAGAAGTCGCTCACGCCGGACCAGCAGAGCCTCAAGTCCGCCACGCTGGCACTCCTCGAGAGCCAGCGCGACGATTCCGACGCCGAGCATCCGGTGCGCATCGTCTTCGAGCCGCGCACCGCGAAGGTGGAGCCCGACGAGCTGATGAACTTCCTGCTCGCGCACACCACCATGGAATCCAACGTCGCGATGAACCTGGTCGCGATCGGCACCGACGGGCGGCCGCGGCTGATGCCGCTCGCCGAAGCGGTGGGCGAATGGGCCAAGTTCCGCCTCGAGGTGCTCGAGCGGCGCCTGAAGCACCGCGCCACCGAGGTGGCCGACCGGCTGCACATCCTCGAAGGCCGCATGATCGCCTTCCTCAACATCGACAAGGTGATCAAGCTCATCCGCGCCTCCGACGAGCCCAAGCCCGAGCTGATGGAGAGGTTCTCGCTCTCCGAGCGCCAGGCCGAGGACATCCTCGAGATCCGGCTGCGCCAGCTCGCGCGGCTCGAGGGCATCAAGATCGAGAAGGAAGCGGCCGACCTCAAGAAGGAGCAGGCGTCGCTGAGGAAGCTGCTCGCTTCGCCCGCCGAGCGCCGCAAGCTCGCCGCGCAGGAAGTGCGGCAGGACGCGGAAAAGTACGGCGACAAGCGCCGCACCGTGATCGAGGAAGCCGAGCGCATCACGATCTCGATGGTGGAAACGGTCGCCGACGAGCCGGTCACCGTGATCCTGTCGAGGAACGGGTTCCTGCGCTCGCGCTCGGGCCACGGCATCGACCGCACCGCGCTCACGTGGAAGGAAGGCGACGCGGGGCTCGCCATCGTCGAGACGCGCACGGTGCTGCCCATCGTCCTCTTCGGCGCCAACGGCCGCGTCTTCAACGTGCGCGCGTCCGAATTGCCCGGCGGCAAGGGCGACGGCGTGCCGGTGAGCTCGCTCGCGGAAACGGCCGGAACCGCGATCGTGGGCCTCATCTCCGGGCCGCCCGAGACCGCGGTGCTGCTATCGAGCAGCGGCGGCTACGCGCTGCGCGCGAAGATCGAGGCCTTCGTGACGGACCGGCGCGCGGGCAAGCAATTCGTGAACGTCGGCGAAGGCGAGTCGCTGTTGAGGCCCTCGATCCTCGCCGCGGAAGCGGGGGAAGTGGCGGCGCTCTCGCGCGACAAGCGGCTGCTCGTCTTCCCGGTGGAAGAGGTGAACGAGCTCCCCAATGGCGGGCGCGGCGTGATGGCGATCAAGCTGCATGAGGGCGAGCCGATGGTGGGCTTCAAGCCGGTGGGCGAATCCCTTTCCATCGCCACCATCCTGCGCGGCGACAAGCCCGGCACGTACACGGTGAAGGCGGGCGACCTCGCTCACTACCGCGGCGCGCGGGCCCGCACCGGGCGTGCGCTGCCGGGCACCTTCAGGAAGGTCGAAGGCTTCGAGGACTGATACGCGAGCAGCTCGCGCGCGATTCGCACGATCTCGTCTCGCAGCGCCTCGGGCTTGCGCACCTCGAAGCGGAACGGCAGGCGCATGAGCTCGCGGGCGTACCAGTCGATCTCGTCGAACGAGCCGGTGAGCTTCATGCCCTTGCCTTCCGGCTCCACGATCCCCACCGAATGGCACACGTCGCGGCACGCGGCGATGTCATCCGTGTGGAGGAAAATCTCGGCGGCCACCGTGCGCGGCAGCGAAGCCATGGCGTGATCGAGGTATTCCGAGGCGTCGAAACCCTCGGGCTTCACGAACGTCGCGGCGGCGATCTCGGCGTGCGCGACGCGATCGAGGCGCAGCGTGCGCAAGCCCTGCCGCAGCCGGCAGAAGCCCACCACGTACCAGCGCCCGCCGCGGTACACGAGGCCGTAGACGTCGAAATCACGCGAGGTGAGGCCGCCCTGCGCGGCGCGGTAGCGAAGCGAGGCCGTGCGCCGCGACTGCGCACCCTCGCTCAGGATGCGCAGCAGCTTGGCATCCGCATGGGCGCGGGGGTTCCCCGTCTGCAGCGCGACGCTTTCGCGCAGCGCCGTGAGCGTCTTGCGCGGCGCGCTGGGCAGCACGCGGTCGAGCTTCGCCTGCACGCTCTCGATCGCGGGCGCCGCATCCGCAAGGCCCAGGCCGCGCGCGGCGATGAGGCCCAGCGAGAGGGCCTGCGCCTCGTCCTCCGTGAACATCATCGGCGGCAGCTTGTAGCCGGGAACCAGGCGATAGCCGCCGTAGCGGCCCTGCTCGGTGGTGATGGGCACGCCCATCTCCTCGAGGGTGGCGATGTAGCGGCGCAGCGTGCGGCGGTCCACCTCGAGGCGGCGCGCGAGCTCCGCGCCGCCGATCTGGCCGTGGGACTGCAGGAGCTCGAGCGCCGCGAGGACGCGGGTGGTCGGATGGGGCATAGCGCGACTTTATAGAGAAACTAGGGCGGAAGCTGCCCTATTATGCCGGTATCGTGGCCGCCATGAGATTCGAGCTTCGCCTCATCGCCATCGCGCTCCTCGTGGCCGTCATCGTCCTCCTCGCCTGCCGCCTGCAGGCGATCGCCGCGATCGCCTAGCGCAAACCACGCCCTCCGACGCCGCGCACGTATAATTTCGCGGGTGAGCTTCTTCTCGTTGCACCGCCAGGGATTCGTGCGCGTGGCCGCCTGCACGCCGCGAGTGCACGTGGCCGATCCCGGCGCCAATGCCGACGAGACGCTCGCGCTGATGCGCGAAGGTGACGCGCGCGGCGTTGACCTCATGGTGTTCCCCGAGCTGGGCCTCTCGGCCTACGCCATCGACGACCTTCATTTGCAGGACGCGCTCCTCGAGGCCGTCGAGGCGGCGATCGCGCGGCTCGCCGAAGCCTCGCGCGACCTGCGGCCCGCCTGCATCGTGGGGGCGCCGCTTCGCCACAACCAGCGCCTCTACAACTGCGCCGTGGTCGTCGCGCGTGGGACCGTGCTGGGGGTGGTGCCCAAGTCCTTCCTTCCCAACTATCGCGAGTACTACGAGAACCGCTGGTTCGCGCCCGGCGCCGGCGTGACGGGGCTCGAGATCGCCGTGGCCGGGCATGCCGCGCCCTTCGGCACCGATCTCGTGTTCGCGGCGAGCGACCTGCCCGATTTCACGTTCCATGCGGAAATCTGCGAGGACTTCTGGGTCGCGACGCCGCCCTCGACGCGCGCAGCGCTCGCCGGCGCGCTCATCCTCTGCAACCTTTCGGCCTCCAACGTCCTCATCGGCAAGGCCGACGAGCGCGCGATGCTGTGCTCGTCGCAGTCGGCGCGCTGCCTCGCCGCCTACGTGTTCGCCGCGGCGGGGCCCGGGGAGAGCACCACGGACCTCGCGTGGGACGGGCAGGCGACGATCCACGAGCTGGGGGCGCTTCTCGCGCAAAGCGGGCGATTCCCGGCCGCGAGCGGCTTCGTGGTCGCCGACGTGGACGTGGAGCGCCTGAGGCTCGAGCGCATGCGCACCGTCACGTTCAACGCCGCCGCGGCCGCCGCGGGCCATCCCGAGCGATCGACCCGGCGCGTTGCGTTCACGCACCGCTCGTCATTCGACGACGTGGGCCTCGAGCGCCGCGTGGACCGCTTCCCCTTCGTGCCCGACGATCCGGCGCGCCTCGACCGCGATTGCTACGAGGCCTTCAACATCCAGGTGCAGGGCCTCGCGCGCAGGCTCCAGGCCACCGGCACGAAGCGCGTGGTGATCGGCGTCTCCGGCGGGCTCGATTCCACCCATGCGCTGCTCGTCATCGCGCGGGCGTTCGACATGCTGAAGGTGCCGCGCTCCGACATCCTCGCCTTCACCCTGCCCGGCTTCGCGACCACGGACCACACGAAGTCGAACGCGTGGGCGCTGATGCAGGCGCTCGGCGTGACCGCGCAGGAGATCGACATCAAGCCCGCGGCGCGCAAGATGCTCGAGGACATCGGCCATCCGTACGCGAAGGGCGAGGCGGTCTACGACGTCACCTTCGAGAACGTGCAGGCGGGCCTGCGCACCGATTACCTCTTCCGGCTCGCCAACCAGAACCACGCCCTCGTCGTCGGCACGGGCGACCTCTCGGAGCTTTCGCTGGGCTGGGCCACCTACGGCGTGGGCGACCACATGAGCCACTACAACGTGAACGGCTCGGTGGCGAAGACGCTCATCCAGTACCTGGTGCGGTGGGTGATGAACTCCGGCCACGTGGACCACAGCACGGCGGCGACGCTTCAATCCATCCTCGATACCGAGATCTCGCCGGAGCTCGTGCCGCCCGACAGCGGCAAGATCCAGAGCACGCAGGAGAAGATCGGCCCCTACGAGCTGCAGGACTTCAACCTCTATTACCTCACCCGCTTCGGCATGCGGCCCTCGAAGATCGCCTTCCTCGCGTGGCATGCCTGGAAGGATGCGTCGCGCGGCGAGTGGCCGCCGCAGTTCCCCGAGAGCCTGCGGCACTCGTACACACTGCCCGAAACCAAGAAGTGGCTGGCACTCTTCCTGCAGCGCTTCTTCGCGAACCAGTACAAGCGCTCGGCGCTGCCCAACTCACCGAAGGTCGTTTCGGGCGGAAGCCTTTCGCCGCGGGGCGACTGGCGGATGCCTTCGGATGCGAGCGGGCGGGCGTGGCTGGACGAGCTCAAGCGCAACGTGCCGGACTAGCCCGTCAGGAGGGCCTTGATCCCGGTCAAAGCCGACGCTTCTCCGGCCCGTGACAATGGGGCACGATGCACCCCTATCCGCACACCTACGTCGTGGAAGCCTCGGGCGGTCCCGCCGGCGATCTCGCCGTTTCCTCCGAAAAGCTTCCGGACCTCGTCGCCGCCCCGCCGGCGCAGTTCGACGGCCCGGGCGATCGATGGTCGCCGGAGACGCTTCTTTGCGCCGCGGCAGCGAACTGCTTCATCCTCACGTTTCGCGCGTACGCGCGCGCCGCGAAGTTCGAATGGAAGGCCCTCAGGTGCCGCACGCAGTCCGTGCTCGACAACGTCGGCGGCGTCGCGCAATTCACGCGCTTCGTCACGCACGCGACGCTCCAGGTCCCGGCGGGAACCGACCTGGAGAAAGCCCGCGCGCTGATGCAGAAGGCGGAGGACCGCTGCCTTGTGGCCAATTCGCTGAAGGGCGAGCGCCACCTGGAGCCGGTCATCGAGCAGGTCGGCTGAGTTTCACCGCCAGCGCCAGTCGCGCGCCAGCAGCCCGTAGTACGCCGTATCGGACGTCTCCCCTGCGACGACCCATCTCTCGCGCAGGACCCCTTCCTTCACGAAGCCCAGGCGCTCGAGGCTCTTCGCGGAGCTCGCGTTGCGCGGGTCGATGTCGGCCTCGAGGCGGTTGAGACCCAGCGCGCCGAACGAGTAGTCGATGAGCGCCCCCAGCGACTCGTGCATGTAGCCGCGGCCCCAGTACGCACGGGCGAGCGAGTAGCCAACCTCGGCGCGGCGGCTCTCGTCGTGGAAGCGGAAGAGCATGCAGTTGCCCACCACTTCGCCCGAGGCGCGCAGCTCGCACGCGAAATTCACGCTGCTGCCGTCGGCATATCCGGCGAGCGCGTTGGCCACCAGCTTCTCGGCCTGGATGCGTTCCCTGAATGCGGGACGCGAAAGGTAGCGGCTCACCACCGGGTCCGAGTAAAGGGTCCACATCGCTTCCACGTCGCCGGGCGTGATCCACCGCAGGCGCAGGCGCTCGGTCTCGAGGACCGCGGGCTCGAAGCGCGCCGGCATCGCTACCAGAAGTAGATCTGCAGCGAAGGCTCCTTCGCCTTCGGCGGGATGTTCTCCAGGACCTCGCGCTGGTCGCGGAAGTTCATGAGGCTGCGCGACAGGAGGTTGTCGATCTCCTCCATGTTGTACGGCGAGCCCTTCCCGTTGGGCTTGCGCAGCCGCTCGCCCTCCGGAAAGATCCCCATGCCCGCGAGGATGCAGTACCACGAGAAGATCGGATAACCCTTGCCCAGCTTCTGCGAGCCCACCGCGGGCGCGATGCTCTTGCCCGACATCCAGAGGGCATAGAGCTCCTGGAGCGCGCCCGAGATCTTCGGGTTCTCGGCGTTGGCGCGCCAGTACTCCGTGTCCTTGCGGGTGTTGGTCTTGTAGTGCGTGACGATGTAGTCGCGCGTGCCCTCGAAGTGCTCGTTGATCTTCGCGTTGTAGCGGGTGCGCACGGCCTCCCCCATGTCGCCGCCTTCCACCGCGTCCACGAAATTCTGCACGGCGCGCTGGATGAAGAGGAGCGCCGTGGCCTCCAGCGGCTCGATGAAACCCTGCGAGAGGCCCACGGCGAGGCAGTTGCGGTTCCAATGGTCGGTCACGCGCCCGATCCTCATCTTGAGGTGCCGCGCCTCGACCGGGGATTCGAGCATGCCGATCGCCTCGCGCAGCTCCTTCTCCGCCTCGTCCGGCGAGCAGAACGACGAGCTGTACACGTAGCCGTTGCCGTAGCGGTTGGTGAGCGGGATCTCCCAGCGCCATCCGCTCTTCATGGCCGCCGAGATCGTCTGCGAGCCGATCTTCTCGCCCATGGGCGTGGGCATCGCCACCGCGGAGTCGTTGAAAAGGTTGTCGGAGAAGCTCACGAACGGAATCTTGAGCGCCTTCTGGATCAGCAACCCCGCGAAGCCCGTGCAATCGACGAAGAAATCGAACTCGAGCTCGCCCAGCTCCTTCGTGGTCACGGACTTGATGTCGCCGTTTTCCTTCATGTTGACGTTCGTCACGTGGCAGCTCACGTACTTCACGCCGCGCTCGACCGCCTTCTTGTGGAGGTACTTCCCGACCAGCGCCGCGTCGAAGTGGTAGCCGTACCAGACGTCGAAAGGGAAGTTGCGGTTCGGCTTGGGCGCCATGCGGTTCTTCGCGAGGTAGGAGGCGATGAAGAACCGGTCGGGCCGCGCTTCCACGTCGAGCCCGTTCATGCGCGCCTGGGCGTTGTGCGTGAATTGCGTGAGCGTGAGGTTGTCGAGCATCGAGGCGAACGGGTGGAAGTAGCTCTCGAAGCCCGGCCGGGTGCTCCACCCGGAGAAGGTGATGCCGCACTTGTAGGTGGCATTGCACTCGGGCATCCATTCCGATTCCTCGATGCCCAGCATGTCGAAGAAGCCGCGCAGCCACGGCGTGGAGCCCTCGCCCACGCCGACGATGGGAACGGCGGGCGACTCGAGCACGGAGATCTCGGCGCCGCGCGGCCCCAGCTTGTGCGCGAGGATCATCGCGGCCATCCAGCCGGCCGTGCCGCCGCCCACGATGGCGATCCGTTTCAGGGCCGGTGGTATGCGTGCCGGCGAGTCGGGAACGCCGTACTGGTATGTGTAGTTGAAAACGGTCGCGGTGGGCGCGGCGGTGGCAGTCACTTTTCGTCTTCTCCCCGTTACAGGCCGCAACTTTACTATGGCCGCGGCAGGGCATCATGCGGCACGGAGGAGGACAAAACCATGAGGGAGTGGGCCAGCACGCTCGCCGCCGCGATGGCGGTGCTTTCGATCGATTCCTACGGGCAGGCGCCCCGCCCGGTGCCCTGCAGCGCGCCCGAGGCGCACCAGTTCGACTTCTGGATCGGCGACTGGGACGTCTTCGAGCCCGACGGCAAGCTCTCGGGAACCAACCGCATCGAGCGCCTGTACGGCTGCGCGCTGCACGAGTCGTGGAAGTCGAAGGAGCTCCAGGGACAAAGCTTCAACGTGTTCGACGCGCGGCGCGGCCTGTGGCACCAGACGTGGGTGGACTCCAACAGCTCGCTCCTCGTGCTCGAGGGCGGCATGCGCGGCGGCTCGCTCACGATGTCCGACGCGACGCTCCCCGGCCGCAAGGACGCGGCGCGCGTGAACGAGATCACCTGGACGCCCAATGCCGACGGATCGGTCCGCCAGCACTGGCGCGTCACGAAGGACGGCGGCAAGACGTGGGAAACCGCCTTCGACGGGAAGTACGTGCGCTCGAAGCGGCAGCAGCCGCCCAAGTAGCGCGGCAACGAACCGGGCGCGCCGCCCGGCCGGGTCATCCCGAGTTGCGCAGCCCCGCCGCGAGCCCGTTGATGGAGAGGTGGATGCCGCTCCTCACCCGGTCCACGGCGCCGCCCGCGCGGTAGCGCCTCAGGAGCTCCAGCTGCAGGTGGTTGAGCGGATCGAGGTAGGGAAAGCGGTTGCGGATCGAGCGGGCGAGCGCCGGGTTGGCCGCGAGGAACGCGCTCGCCCCCGTGATGCGCAAGAGCGCCTGGGTCGTGGCCTCGTACTCCGCGCGGATGCGGCCGAAGATCCAGTCGGCCCGCTTGCGGTCGGCGTGCAGGTCCTTGTATCGCGATGCGACCGAAAGGTCGGCCTTGGCGAGCAGCATGTCCATGTTCGAGAGCATCGCGCGGAAGAACGGCCAGTCGCGGTACATGCGGGCAAGCAGCTTCTCGCCTTCCGCCCCGCGCCGGGCGCGCAGGGCCTGCGCGGCGCTGCCGAAGCCGAACCAGCCCGGCAGCATCACGCGGCATTGCGCCCACGAGAACACCCACGGGATCGCGCGCAGGTCCTCGATGCGGCCCGAGGCCTTGCGGGATGCCGGCCGCGAGCCGATGTTCAAGTCGCCGATCTCGCCCAGCGGCGTCGTGGCGCGGAAATACTCGGCGAACCCGTCGGTCTCGTAGACGAGGTTGCGATAGGCGGCCATGGCGTCGCGCGAGAGCTCCTCCATCGCCGCGACGAACTCGTCGTGCCCTGCGGGCTGCGCGCTCCCGGTGGTGGCCCGCGCCGTGGCGGCGAAGAGCGCCTCCAGGTTGGGGCGCCCGATCTCGTGGTTGGCGTACTTGCCCGCGATCACCTCGCCCTGCTCCGTGAGGCGCAGCTCGCCCTGCACGCTGCCCGCCGGCTGCGCGAGGATCGCCTCGTAGCTGGGGCCGCCGCCGCGGCCGACGGTGCCTCCACGCCCGTGGAAGAAACGCAGCCGCACGCCCGCTTCCGCGAACACACGCACCAGCGCCGACTCCGCCTTGTAGAGCTCCCAGTTGGAGGTGACGTAGCCGCCGTCCTTGTTGCTGTCCGAGTAACCGAGCATCACCTCCTGCAGGTCGCCCAGCGAGGCCACCAGCGAGCGCGCGGGCGGCAGCGCGAACCACTCGCGCATGGTGCGCGGCGCCGCGCGCAGGTCGGCGATGGTCTCGAAGAGGGGCACGATCTGCAGCGACGAGGCGGGCCGGGCGCCGGGCCTCACGAGCCCGACCTCCTTCAGCAGCACGGCGACTTCAAGGAGGTCGGAGACGCTGTCGGTCTTCGAGATGATGTACTGGCGGATGCAGGCGGCGCCGAAGCGCCGGTGGGCGCGCGCCGCGCTTTCGAACACCGCGAGCTCCGAAGCGGCAACGTCCGAATACTTCGCGAACGCGGAGCGAAGCGGTCGCGGCGATGCGAGCTCGGCGATGAGGATGCGCTGCCGGTGCGTCTCGGCGAGCTCGCGATACCCGGCCTCCACGCCCGCCTCGCGCAGCAGCTCCTCGATCACGATCTCGTGCACGTCCGAGTTTTGCCGCAGGTCGATGGGCGCCAGGTGGAAGCCGAAGGCGACGACCGACTTGCGCAGCAGGCGCAGCCGCCCTTCGGCGAGCAGCGCGTTGCCGCTCGCGTGCAGGCTCGCGTCGATCACGTCGAGCGCCGCCGAGAAATCCGCGACGCCCTCGTAGGGCGGCGCCCTGCCCACGGCGCCGCGCGGCGTGTGCCGCAGCCCCAATGCCTCGGCCGTGGCGATGAGCCGCGCATAGACGCCGGTCAGCGCGCGGCGGTAGGGCTCGTCCTTGCGATGGGGCGAAGGATCCGGCGACTGCTCCGCGAGCGCCTGCAGCTCGTGCGTGCTGTGCGTCAGCAACGCCGAGAGCGGGAGCTCCCCGCCGAGCGCATGCACCTCGGCGAGGTAATGGTCGAACGCCACTTCCGCGTGGCGCCGCGCCGCCTGGTCGAGCATCTCCGCGGTGACGAACGGGTT
>Ga0335070_10001939_pt1 | contig 24016 bp, 22 predicted proteins | sample Lox_Sample_13_FD_206722 | JGI IMG/M metagenome (GOLD analysis project Ga0335070, IMG submission 206722) | Soil microbial communities from Loxahatchee National Wildlife Refuge, Florida, United States - Lox_Sample_1.3 | ecosystem: Environmental > Terrestrial > Soil > Wetlands | place: USA...
ATTCACCACTCCCGCGATATGGCCGGAGCCCGCCAGGATGAAGTTCACCGGCCCGCCGAGCAGCTTCGCGCCCATATAGGTCGACTTCCACGGCGCGATGTGGTCCTCGATGGTGGAGACGAAGCAAGCGGGCACTTTCACCGCAGTGACGTCGATCGGCTGGCCCGCGAGCATCAGGTTGCCCGGTTTGGTGAGCAGGTTCTTGATGTACATGTTGCGCAGATAGAAGGTGTGCATCCTGGCCGGCATGCGGGTGGAATCGGAGTTCCAGAACAACAGGTCGAACGGGAACGGATCCTTGCCGAGCAGGTAGTTGTTCACCACGAACGACCAGATCAGGTCGTTTGCGCGCAGCAGGTTGAAGGTCGTGGCCATCTCCGAGCCTTCCAGATAGCCGCGCTCGGCCATCTTCCTCTCCAGCTTGGTCACGGTCGGCTCGTCGACGAACACCCCCAGTTCCCCAGGCTCGGTGAAGTCGATCATGGCGGTGAAGAAGGTCGCGCTCTTGATGCGCTTGTCCCCCCGGGACTGTAGCCAGGACAGCAGGCAGGCGAGCAGCGTGCCGCCCAGGCAGTAGCCGATGACGTTGACCTCGCGCTCGCCGGTCGCCTCTTCGATCGCCTTGAGCGCCGCCAGCGGCCCTTCCAGCATGTAGTCGTCGAAGCCCTTGCGCGCGAAACGCTGGTCCGGATTGACCCAGGAGATGACGAAGACCGTGTGGCCTTGGGCCGTGGCCCAGCGGATGAACGAATTCTTCTCGCGCAGGTCGAGGATGTAGAACTTGTTGATCCACGGCGGGATGATTAGCAACGGGGTACGCCAGACCTGGTCCGTGCTGGGGCTGTACTGGATGAGCTGCATCAGGTCGGTCTGGTAGACGACTTTGCCCGGTGCGGTGGCGACGTTCTTGCCCAGCTCGAACGCCGAGTAGTCGGTCATGCTGATCGCGAGCCGCCCGCCGCCGCGCTCCAGGTCCTCCAGCAGGTGGTGCAGGCCGTCGATCAGGTTGCGCCCGCCCGACTCGACCGTGGCCTTGAGCGCGTCGGGGTTGGTGAACAGGAAATTGGTCGGGGCCAGCGCATCGACGAACTGGCGGGTGAAGAACCTGGTCTTGCGGGCGGTCTGCGGATCCAGCCCTTCCACGTCCGCCACCGTCTGCTGGATGTTCTGCGCCGCGATCAGATAGGACTGCTTGATGTAGTCGAACAGGAAGTTGTTCTCCCACACCTCGGCCTTGAAGCGGTTGTCGGCTTTCGACGGTTCGGCCACCGGAGCCGGCTTTTCGCCGAGAAAGCGCGCCATGGAGACATGCCACAGACGCATGTAGTCGTGCCACATGCGCATCTGCGCCTCCGCCAGCTTCATCGGGTTGGCCCACAGCTGGGCTGCCAGGTTCATGAAGGCGTTGGTTACGCCCACATCGTCGGCGGGCAGCAGGGGCTTGCCCTGCGAGTGGTGCTTGAGGAACTCGTTCACCACGCGCTGGCTGTGCTCGGCGATCTGCGCGAAAGCCTTGGCCAGCTCCTCGGGCTTGGGCGGGGGCGAGGCGCCCTGCGTTTGCTCTGCCATGAATATGCCTTCCGGTTCAGGTGCGAGCGAGAAAGCGCGTGATGCCGTCGGCCGCGATATCGCGCGCGACGCGGCCCTCGTGCATCAGGTGATTGAGGTGGGCGATCGCCTCGCCCATCGCGAAGAAGATCTGGTGTGCATCCAGCGAGCGCTGGAACAGCAGCTGGAGCACGTCCGCTGCGGTGACCGGACGAACGCAAGCCGCGAGCAGGTCCTGAAGCCGCTGGGCATGGTGCTCGTGCAGCTGCTGCACTCGGGCGGCCATGCCGCGGAACGGAAGTCCGTGCGAAGGCAGCACCAAGGTCGTCGCAGGGAGCTTGGCATAGCGGTCGAGCGAATCCAGGAACAGGCGCAGCGGATCGCCGTTGGGTTCCGTCGCCCACACACTTACGTTGGTGCTGATCTTGGGCAGCACCATGTCGCCGGAAATCAGCACACCGAGCTCCGCGCAGTACAGCGCCGCGTGCTCCGGTGCATGGCCGTAACCGACTGCCACCTTCCATTCACGCCGGTCGATGCGGAGGAGGTCGCCAGCCATGATGCGACGGAAGGCATCCGGGGGATCGGAAACGCCGAGCGGGTAGGTGTTGCCGCGGCTGCGCAGCTGCGCGACGCGTGCTGCGTCCAGCCCGTGCTGGTGGAACAGATCAGCCGAGCTTGCCGGGCCGCACCCGGGCAGCTCGCGATAGTAGGCGTGAGCGGTCCAGTACTCGCCCTCGGTCATCCACAGCTCCACCCCGAAACGGCGCGTAAGCCAGCCGGCCAGGCCGAAGTGATCGGGGTGATAGTGAGTGACAATCAGCCGCCGGACGGCGCCTTGCGGCAGCGCCCAAGCGAAGATCTGCTCCCAAAGCTCGCGCGTGGGCGCGGCACTCAGGCCGGTGTCCACGAGCGTCCAGCCGCCCTCGTCGCGCAGCAGCCAGAGGTTGATGTGGTCGAGCGCGAAGGGCAGGGGCATGCGCAGCCAGTAGACCCCGGATGCGACCTCGATGGTGGTGCCGCCGGCTGGTGGGGCGCGGAATGGGAACTCCAATGCGGTTCTGGCCAGCTCGGCGGCGCGGACGGAGCTGATCGCGGTCATGGCTGCTCGGATGGGCGGGGAACCATGTATCTTAAAGGAATTGCTGCTATGCCGCACGCCGCTCTGGTATTCTTGACGCTGGCACACGACCCGCGCCCATCCCGTTATGGACCCCACTGACGCCCCGATGACTCCTCGCTTCCCCGGCCTGGATTTCGGCCTGGGCGAGACCCTCGACATGCTACGGGAAACCGTGTGCAGCTTCGCCGCCGCCGAGATCGCGCCGCGCGCGGCCGAAATCGACCGCAGCAACCAGTTTCCGATGGACTTGTGGCGCAAGCTGGGCGACCTCGGCCTGCTCGGCGTCACCGTGGAGGAGGAGTATGGCGGCGTCGCCATGGGCTACTTGGCGCACATCATCGCCATGGAGGAGATCAGCCGGGCCTCTGCTTCGGTGGGGCTGTCCTACGGCGCGCATTCGAACTTGTGCGTGAATCAGATTCGGCGTAACGGCGACGAGGCGCAGAAGCGCCGTTACCTGCCCAAGTTGATTTCGGGCGAGCACGTGGGTGCCCTGGCGATGAGTGAACCGGGCTCGGGGTCGGACGTGGTGAGCATGCGCCTGCGCGCCGATAGGAAGAGCGACCGCTATGTGCTCAACGGCAACAAGATGTGGATCACCAACGGGCCGGACGCGGATGTGCTGGTGGTCTATGCCAAGACCGACGCCGATGCCGGGCCGAAGGGCATCACGGCGTTTCTGATCGAGAAAGGCTGCAAAGGCTTCTCCACCGCTCAAAAGCTCGACAAGCTCGGAATGCGCGGCTCCAATACCTGCGAGCTGGTATTCCAGGACTGCGAGGTGCCCGAGGAGAACATCCTCGGCCAGCTCGACGGCGGCGTGAAGGTGCTGATGAGCGGTCTGGACTTCGAGCGCGCCGTGCTCGCCGGCGGTCCGCTCGGGATCATGCAGGCCTGCATGGATGTCGTGGTGCCGTACGTGCACGAGCGCAAACAGTTCGGCCAGTCCATCGGCCAGTTCCAGTTGATGCAGGGCAAGCTCGCCGACATGTACAGCACGATGAATGCCTGCAAGGCTTATGCGTACGCGGTCGGTCGTGCCTGCGATGCGGCCAACACGCCGGGCGCGGTGCGCGCGTTACGCAAGGATGCCGCCGGCTCGATCCTCTATGCCGCGGAGAAGGCCACTTGGATGGCGGGCGAGGCGATCCAGGCGCTGGGCGGAAACGGCTACGTCAACGAATACGCGACCGGGCGGCTGTGGCGCGACGCCAAACTCTACGAGATCGGGGCGGGAACCTCCGAGATCCGCCGCATGCTGATCGGACGCGAGTTGTTCGACGAAACCAGGTAGGTTCGGTCCGCGTCGCCGCAGCATGCAAGTCACCAGCTCCGACCTCCGCGGCGAACTCTCGCTCGCCATCGCCCGCACGCTGCTGGAGGGATTCAACAAGCACTACCGCCTGTTCCGGCAGAGCAGCCGGGAGGCCAGGCTGCGCTTCGAGCGGGCGGACTGGGCGGCGGTGCGCAGCGCGCACGCCGAGCGCATCCAGTATTACGACCAGCGTGTGCAGGAGACGGTGGAGCGCCTGCTGCGCGAGTTCGACGCGGACCGGCTGCCGGACGCGCTGTGGCAGGACATCAAGCTGCATTATGTCGGGCTGCTGACCAACCACAAGCAACCCGAGCTGGCGGAGACGTTCTTCAACACAGTCAGCTGCAAGATCCTGCACCGCACCTACTTCCACAACGACTTCATCTTCGTGCGCCCGGCGGTCTCTACCGAGTACATGGAGTCCGACCCGCCGTCCTATCGCAGCTACTACCCGTTACAGAACGGTTTGCGCCGGGCGCTGCAGCAGATCGTGCGCGACATCGACCTGCGGCTGCCCTTCTGCGACCTGCGACGCGATTTCCGTTACGTGCTGCGCGCCGTCCGCGTGCACCTGCCGCGGCGCGTGCGCCTCGAGGCCAACCATCAGATCCAGGTATTGTCGTCGCTGTTCTTTCGCAACCGCCGCGCCTACTTGATAGGGAAGATCGTCAACGGCAGCCTGGAGCTGCCGTTCGCGGTGCCGATCGTGCACGAGCGTGAAGCGGCGAGCTTGTGTCTGGACGCGATCCTGCTCGATCCGCGCGAGATCGCGCCGCTGTTCGCCTTCAACCGAGCATACATGATGGTGGACATGGAAGTGCCCTCGGCGTACGTGGACTTTCTCGCCAGCATGCTGCCGGGCAAGCCCAAAGCGGAGCTGTACACCGCGCTGGGCCTGCAGAAGCACGGCAAGACGCTGTTCTACCGAGACTTCCTGCACCACCTGAAGCACTCCACCGACGACTTCGTGGTGGCCCCGGGGATCAAGGGGCTGGTGATGATCGTGTTCACGCTGCCGTCTTATCCGTACGTGTTCAAGGTCATCCGCGACACGATCGCGCCGACCAAGAACATCGACAAGCAGACGGTCAAAGAGAAGTACATGCTGGTGAAGCGCCACGACCGAGTCGGGCGCATGGCCGACACCCTGGAGTACAAAGACGTCGCGTTTCCGCGCGCGCGCTTCACGCAGGAGCTGCTCGACGAGCTCAAGCGCGAAGCGCCGTCCTTGATCGAGGACGACGGCGAGACGCTGGTGGTCAAGCACCTGTACATCGAGCGGCGCATGATGCCGCTCAACCTCTATCTCGATCAGGTCGGCGAGGCGCAGGCGCAGGCCGCGGTGCGCGACTACGGCGACGCGATCAAGGAGCTGGCGTCGGTCAACATCTTCCCCGGTGACATGCTGTTCAAGAACTTCGGTGTCACTCGCGGCGGGCGGGTCGTGTTTTACGACTACGACGAGATCGCCTACATGACCGACACCAACTTCCGGCATATTCCTGCGCCGCGCACGCCGGAGGACGAAATGGCTGCCGAGCCCTGGTATCCGGTCGCACCCAATGATGTGTTCCCGGAGGAGTTTGGCCCGTTTCTCCTGTCCGGAGCGAAGGTGCGCGGCGGCTTCCTCCAGTACCATAGCGATCTGCTGACGCCGGAGTATTGGAACGCGGTCAAGGACCGGGTCGCGCAGGGGCAGCTCGCGGATGTGTTTCCCTACCCGGACGCGGCGCGCTTCGCCAGCCGCTTCGGGGGGTCGCGCGCCGCACCAACGGATGGTGCCGCAGCCCGGTAGGCCCGAGTTCGACCTGACCATCTCCACCGCGCTGGATTGAAACAGGAGTAGACACCCATGACTCAAGACTCCGTCGTCATCGTCTCCGCCGCTCGCACGCCGATGGGTGGCCTGCAGGGCGAGTTGAAGGATTTCGCCGCAGCCGAGCTGGGCGCGGTAGCGATTCGCGCCGCCGTCGAGCGCGCCGGGGTCCCCGCGGAGGATGTCGAAGAAGTCATCATGGGTTGCGTGCTTCCCGCCGGCCAGGGCCAGGCGCCGGCGCGGCAAGCCTCGCTGGGTGCCGGGGTGCCTCTGGCGGCTGGCTGCACCACCATCAACAAGATGTGCGGCTCGGGCATGAAGGCGGCGATGCTCGCCAACGATCTGCTGCTCGCGGGGACCAACCGGATCATGGTCGCCGGCGGCATGGAGAGCATGACCAACGCGCCCTACCTGCTGCCGAAAGCGCGCCAGGGCTACCGCATGGGGCACCAGCAGGTCATCGATCACATGTTTTTCGACGGCTTGGAGGATGCCTACGACAAGGGTCGGCTGATGGGCGCCTTTGCCGAGGACTGCGCCGCGAGGTTCGGGTTCACGCGTGCCGAGCAGGACAAGTTCGCGATCGCTTCGCTGGAGCGTGCGCAGAAGGCCAACAGCGAAGGCTGGTTCGCCTGGGAGACCGCACCGGTGACGCTGAAGTCCGGCAAGGGCGACCGCTTCATGGACAAGGACGAGCAGCCGTTCAAGGCCAACTTCGAAAAGATCCCGCAGCTCAAGCCGGCGTTCCGCAGGGACGGCACTGTGACTGCGGCCAACTCGAGCTCCATCTCCGACGGCGCGGCGGCGCTGGTGCTGATGCGCGAGTCCGAGGCGAAGCGCCGCGGGTTGACCCCGCTCGCGCGCGTGATCGGCCACAGCACGCACGCGCAGGAGCCGGGCTGGTTCACCACCGCGCCGGTGGGGGCGATCCGCAAGCTGTTCGACAAGACCGGCTGGAGCGCCAAGGACGTCGATCTGTTCGAGATCAACGAGGCCTTCGCCGTCGTGACCATGGCGGCGATGAAGGAGCATGGCCTGCCGCACGACAAGGTCAACGTGCACGGCGGCGCCTGCGCCCTCGGACATCCGATCGGCGCGTCCGGGGCGCGCATCATGGTCACGCTCCTCGGCGCACTGCGCAAGTACGGGCTCAGGCGCGGGGTGGGAAGCCTTTGCATCGGCGGCGGCGAGGCCACTGCAATGGCCGTCGAGTTCGTCCCCTGAGCGCTGGAGTTCTCGCCGAAATGAGCACGCGCACGCTGGTCTCGTCGGGATCGAGTTTCGAGAAGGTCGCGGGTTACAGCCGGGCGGTGGTGGACGGCGACCTCGTGTTCGTAAGCGGCACCACCGGCTACGACTACGCGACGATGACCATCGCGCCGGAGGTTGAGGCTCAGGCCCGCCGGGCGTTCGCCAACATCGCCCACGCGCTCTCGGAAGCCGGTTGCACGCTGGCGGATGTGGTGCGAGTCAGGTACTACCTGACCGATCGGAGCGACTTCCAGAGACTCGCGCCGATCTTCGGCGAGCATTTCCGGGACATCTGTCCGGCCGCCACCGCGATCATCTGCCAGTTGATCGAACCGGCGATGAAGATCGAGATCGAGGTCACCGCACGTCGACAGGGTGCCGCGGTCAGCGCACGGGGTGCACAGGACAACTACCCGCCCGGCCGCGCCTGAGCCGGGATGTGTCCCAAGAGCAGCCCCAGTCCCCCCGGCTTCGCTTCGCGCCGTTCGCAACAGGATCCTAGAACGATGGCTCAACCGATCGAGTTCTTCTTCGACTTCTCCTCGCCCTATGGTTACCTGGCCGCGACCAAGATCGGCGCGCTGGCTGCCAAGTACGGTCGTACCGTAGCCTGGAAGCCGATCTTGCTGGGCGCTGTATTCAAGGTGACCGGAGGTGCGCCGCTGCCGAGCCTGCCATTGAAAGGTCCTTACGGGGTGCGCGACATGGCGCGCAGTGCGCGCTTTCACGCCATCCCGTACAAGATGCCCAGCGTGTTCCCGGTTCCCGGCCAATCGCCGTCGCGCATCGTCTACTGGCTGCAAAGTGTCGCACCCGAGAAGGTCGAAGCCGCGGTGCTGGCGCTCTACCGCGCGTTGTTCGTCGACGATCGCAACATCGCCGATCCGGGGACGGCGGCCGATGCGGTCGCGTCGATCGGGATCGATCGCGAGCAGGCGCTGGCAGCAATCAACGACCCTGCGATCAAGGAGCGGCTGAAGAACGAGAACGACGCGGCCATCGCACGCGGCGTGTTCGGCTCGCCCTACATCGTGGTAGACGGCGAGCCCTTCTGGGGCCTGGACCGGTTGGATCAGGTGGAGCGCTGGTTGCAGACCGGCGGGTTCTGAGCATGACGAGGCTGAAGCGCGTTTGCGTGTTCTGCGGCTCGAGCCCAGGTAAGGATCCCGCGTATGCGCAAGCCGCGCGTAGCATGGGGCGTTTGCTCGCCGCGCGCGACATCACGCTCGTCTATGGCGGCGGCCGCGTGGGAATGATGGGCGCGATAGCGCAGGCAACCCTGGACGCCGCCGGCAAGGTCATCGGCGTGATTCCTGAAGGCCTCAAGCGCAAGGAACTGGCCTCCGACGACCTGACCGAGTTGCGCGTAGTGCAGACCATGCACGAGCGCAAGCAGATGATGGCGGATCTGGCCGACGGCTTCGTCGCTCTACCCGGGGGCTTCGGCACCTTCGAGGAGTTCTGCGAGATCGTGACCTGGGCGCAGCTGGGGCTGCATGCCAAGCCGTGCGGCCTGCTCGACGTGAAGAACTACTACCGGGGTCTGTTGGGGTTGTTCGACCACGCTGTCGGCGAAGGCTTCCTCAAGCCCGAGTTTCGCGTCCTGGTGTTGACCGATCCGGATCCGGGCCGGTTGCTCGATGCGATGGAAGCCTACCGGGCGCCCGTGCTGCCCAGGTGGCTCACACCGGAAGCGATCTGAGCTGACCCATGCCGGTCATCGCCAGCAAGGTAGGCTCGCGCGGCGCCGAATTCCAGGACAACGCCCGCGCCATGGCCCGGCTCGTCGCCGACCTGCGCGCGAAGGTCGAAGCGATCGGCCAGGGCGGGGGCGAGGCCGCGCGCCGGAAGCACACCGCCCGCGGCAAGCTGCTGCCGCGCGAGCGGGTGCGGCAGTTGCTGGATGTGGGCTCGCCTTTCCTGGAGCTGTCGCAGCTCGCCGCCTGGGACATGTACGACAACCAGGTGCCGGCGGCAGGCATCATCACCGGCATCGGCCGCGTGAGCGGGCGCGAGTGCATGATCGTCGCCAACGATGCCACGGTCAAAGGCGGCACCTATTACCCGATCACGGTGAAGAAGCATTTGCGCGCGCAGGAGATTGCGCAGCAGAATCGCCTGCCGTGCCTGTATCTGGTCGACTCCGGCGGTGCGAACCTGCCCAACCAGGACGACGTGTTCCCGGACCGCGAGCATTTCGGGCGCATCTTCTTCAACCAGGCCAACCTGTCCGCGCAGGGCATTCCGCAGATCGCCGTGGTGATGGGCTCGTGCACGGCCGGCGGCGCTTACGTGCCGGCGATGTCGGACGAGGCGGTCATCGTCAAGAACCAGGGCACGATCTTCCTCGGCGGGCCCCCACTGGTGCGTGCCGCCACCGGAGAGGTGGTCAGCGCCGAGGAGCTGGGCGGTGCGGATGTGCATGCGCGCACCTCGGGCGTGGCCGACCACTACGCCTTGAACGACCTGCACGCCCTGCAGATTGCACGTCGGATTGTCTCGCATCTGAACCGCAGCAAGCGCGTGGGCTTGGACATCAAGCAGCCGCGCGACCCGCTTTACGACCCGGCCGAGCTGCACGGCATCATCCCGACCGACACGCGCAAGCCCTACGACGTGCGCGAGATCGTCGCGCGGCTGGTGGACGGCAGCGAGCTGGACGAGTTCAAGCCGCTCTACGGCGCCACGCTGGTAACGGGCTTCGCCCACCTGTACGGCTACCCGGTCGGGATCGTGGCCAACAACGGCATCCTGTTCTCCGAGTCCGCACTGAAGGGCGCGCACTTCATCGAGCTGTGCAGCCAGCGCGGCATTCCGCTGGTGTTCCTGCAGAACATCACCGGCTTCATGGTCGGGCGCAAGTACGAGTCGGGCGGCATCGCCAAGGACGGGGCGAAGATGGTCACCGCAGTGGCGTGCGCGCGTGTGCCGAAATTCACAGTCATCATCGGCGGCAGCTTCGGCGCCGGCAACTACGGCATGTGCGGGCGCGCGTACAGCCCACGCTTCCTGTGGATGTGGCCCAACGCGCGCATCTCGGTGATGGGTGGCGAGCAGGCGGCCAGCGTACTGGCGACGGTGCGGCGCGAAGGCCTGGAGAGGGCGGGCAAGAGCTGGAGCGCGCAGGAGGAGGAGGCGTTCAAGGCACCCATCCGCCAACAATACGAAGCCCAGGGCCATCCCTATTACGCCAGCGCGCGGCTGTGGGACGATGGCGTGATCGATCCGGCTGACACGCGGCGAGTGCTCGGGCTGGGCATCTCGGCCAGCCTGAATGCGCCGCCCGAGCCGACCGCCTTCGGCGTGTTCAGGATGTGACGATGGATCGGTTTACCAGTAGCGACGCCGAGTCGGTCTACATCACGCCTGAGCACATCGCCCTGCGCGAGCAGGTCGCCCGCTTCGTGGCCACCGAGGTCGAGCCCTACGGCGCACAGTGGGAAGAGCAAGGCTTTGTCCCGCGCGAGGTGCTGCGCAAGTTGGGCGCGCTCGGTCTGCTCGGGATCACTTATCCGGAGCGCTTCGGCGGCGCGGGCCTCGACCCGCTGACCTCGCTGGTTTTCACCGAGGCGCTGTCGCGCTCCACCTTCGGTGGCTTCGTCGTGACCGTCCTGGTGCATACCGATATGGCCTCGCCGCATCTGGCGCATGGCGGCACACCTGCTCAGCTCGAGCGCTATCTGCCCGGTGTCATCCGCGGCGAGCTGATCACGGCGGTGGCGGTGACCGAGCCCGACGCAGGCTCGGACGTGAAGGCGGTCCGCATGCGGGCGCGCCGCGACGGCGACCATTGGGTACTCAACGGCAGCAAGATGTTCATCACCAACGGGGTGCATGCTGACCTGGTGTTCGTCGCCGCTCGCACCGATCCCGATGCCAAGGGCTCGCGCGCGCTGTCCATGTTCATCGTCGAGAAGGGGACTCCGGGCTTCAAGGTCGGGCGTGCCCTGGACAAGATGGGCTGGCGCTGCTCCGACACTGCGGAGCTCGTGTTCGAGGACTGCCGCATTCCGGCCGACAGCGTTCTTGGCCGGGAGAACCAAGGCTTCTACGCCATCATGCGCAACTTCCAGACCGAGCGGCTGGCGCTGGCGGCGATGGCCGTGGGTCATGCGCTCACGGCGCTGGACCTGACCACCGAGTACGTCAAGACGCGTCAGGCGTTCGGGGCGCCGCTGTGGGACAAGCAGGCCATCCGCCAGCGGCTCGGCATGCTAGAGGCGAAGACGCAGGCCGCGCGCGCGCTCATGTACCACTGCGCCTGGCTGATGACGCAGGGGCGCGAATGCGTCAGGGAAGTATCCGGGCTGAAGGCGCTCGCCGGCGAGCTGGTCAATGAGGTGGTGTACACCTGCCAGCAGTTCCATGGCGGGATGGGTTACATGCGCGAGTCGCCGATCGAGCGGCTGGTGCGCGACGCACGCATCCTCACCATCGGCGGCGGGGCGTCGGAAGTCATGCTCGAGGAAGTGGCCAAGCGCATGTGAGGGAAACCATGACTCAAGCCGTCCACCTCAACATCGACCCGCGCGGCGTGGCGACAGTCACGATGAACCGCCCGGAGGTTCACAATGCCTTCGACGACCGGCTCATCGCCGAGCTCACCGGCAAATTGCGCGAGCTGGACCGCGAGCACGCCATCCGGGTCGTGGTGCTGGCAGCCAACGGCAAGAGCTTCTCCGCCGGCGCCGACCTCAACTGGATGAAGCGCATGGCGCAGTACAGCGAGGGCGAGAACCTGCGCGATGCGGTCGGTCTGGCCAGCCTGATGCACACGCTCAACGACATGACCAAGCCGACCGTGGCCCGCGTCAGCGGCTCCGCCTTCGGTGGAGGGGTGGGGCTGGTGGCGGCCTGCGATATCGCGGTCGCGGCCAAGGGCGCGGTGTTTTCCCTTTCGGAAGCCCGGCTCGGGTTGATCCCGGCCGTGATCAGCCCGTTCGTCGTCGCCGCCATCGGCGAGCGCCAGGCGCGCCGCTACTTCCTGACCGCGGAGCGCTTCGATGCGCCAGAGGCCCTGCGCATCGGTCTGGTCCACCGCGTGGTCGAGGACGCCGACCTCGACGCCGCGGTCGCGGCGATGGTGGACGAACTGCTCAAAGGCGGTCCCAAAGCGCAGGCGGCGGCCAAGGACTTGATCGCGAGCGTGTCCAACCGGCCCATCGACCAGCGCATCCTGGAAGACACGGCGGCGCGCATCGCACGCATCCGCGTCTCGCCGGAAGGAAAGGAGGGCATCGCCGCCTTTCTGGAGAAGCGCGCCGCGGGATGGGCCAAGCCCTGAGATGTTCGACAAGATCCTCATAGCCAACCGCGGCGAGATTGCGGTGCGCGTGGCGCGCACCTGCAAACGCCTGGGCATCCGCACAGTGGCCGTGTTCTCCGAGGCCGACGCGAACGCCATGCACGTAGCTGCGTGCGACGAGGCGCACTTGATCGGTCCGGCGCCGGCGCGCGCGAGCTACCTGCGGGCGGACCGCATCCTCGACGTGGCGAAGAAGACCGGCGCGCAGGCGATCCATCCGGGCTACGGCTTCCTGTCGGAGAAGGAGGATTTTGCCGAGTCAGTCGCGGCTGCCGGGTTGGTTTTCGTCGGCCCCCCGGCGGGCGCCATCCGTGCGATGGGCTCGAAGAGCGCGGCCAAGACGCTGATGGAGAAGGCCGGCGTGCCTCTGGTACCGGGTTATCACGGCGAGGCGCAGGACGTGGATACCTTGCGCAAGGAAGCGCAGCGCGTCGGCTATCCGGTGCTGATCAAGGCATCGGCTGGCGGCGGCGGCAAGGGCATGCGGGTGGTCGAACGCGATGCGCAGCTCCAGGAGGCGCTGATGTCGGCCAAGCGCGAGGCGGCGTCCTCCTTCGGCGACGACCGGGTGCTGATCGAGAAATACCTCACGCGGCCGCGCCACATCGAAGTGCAAGTGTTTGCGGATACCCACGGCAACGCCCTGTATCTGTTCGAGCGCGACTGCTCGGTGCAGCGGCGGCACCAGAAGGTGCTGGAGGAGGCGCCCGCCCCGGGGATGACGGCGCAACGCCGCCGGCAGATGGGCTCGGCTGCCGTGGCGGCGGCGCGTGCGGTGGGCTACCTGAACGCCGGCACCGTGGAGTTCATCGCCGACGAGGCCGGCGAGTTCTACTTCATGGAGATGAACACGCGGTTGCAGGTCGAGCACCCGGTAACCGAGATGATCACCGGGCTGGATCTCGTGGAGTGGCAGTTGCGCGTGGCCGTGGGACAGCCCCTGCCGCTTAGCCAGGACCAGCTCGCGATCAACGGCCATGCGATCGAGGCGCGCATCTACGCGGAGGACCCGGCCCGCGACTTCCTGCCTGCCACAGGCCGCATCGCACATTTGCGGCTGCCGCAAGCCACTGCGCACGTGCGCGTCGATACCGGGGTGCGGGAAGGCGACGAGATCGGCGTTCACTACGACCCCATGATCGCCAAGCTGATCTGCTGGGATGTGGACCGCGACGCGGCGCTGCGCCGGCTGCGTGCGGCGCTCGCGGAGTACCAGGTTGTGGGTGTGACGACGAACATCGCCTTCCTGTCGTCGGTGAGCGCGCACCGCGCCTTCGCGCTGGCGCATCGCGAGCCGGGGCTGCTGGATACCGGTCTCATCGCCCGCTACCGCGGCGAACTGATTCCCGAGAGCCGGCCCGCCTCGGACGAGGTCCTGGCCGTGGCGGTGCTCTCCGAGCTGATGCGGATCGACCAGGAGGCCACGGCGGTGGCGCGCGGGTCGGGCGACCCGCACTCGCCCTGGCATTCGCGCGACGGCTGGCGCCTCAACGAGGACAATCACCATACGTTCACCTTCCAGGATGGCGACACGGACGTGCCGGTGACCGCGCACTATCGCGTCGGCGGCTACCAGCTGGATCTGCCGGGCGGCTCGCGCTTCGCCCGAGCCGAGGCGGGGGCTGGCGGGGCCATGGTGGTCGACATCGGCGGCGCCAGATTGCATGCGCAGGTCGTGCACAGCGCAACGACAATCACCGTCTTCGCGAGCGGGACCAGCCACCGGCTGGAGCTCAAGCAGTTCGAGCTGGTGGCGGACGAGGAGGCAGGTGGCAGCCTGGTGGCGCCGATGCCCGGTAACATCGTGGCGGTGCTCGTGTCCGACGGCGAGCCGGTGCAAAAGAATCAGCCGCTGCTGGTGCTGGAAGCGATGAAGATGGAACACACCATCGTCGCGCCCGCGGCCGGCGTGGTCGAGCAGGTGCTGTTCGCCAAAGGTGACCAGGTCAAGGAAGGCGAGCAATTGCTGCGCTTCGAGAAGGTGGGCTGATGGCGATCCCGCAACGCGTACGAATGGTGGAGATGGGCCCGCGCGACGGCCTGCAGAACGAACCGGGCGTAGTGCCGGTCGAGGTGAAAGTCGAGCTGATCAACCGCCTGTCGGATGCGGGGCTCCCGGCGATCGAGGCGGGGAGTTTCGTCGCACCCAAGTGGGTGCCGCAGATGGCGGACACCGACAAGGTCATGGCGGCGATCCGGCGCAAGCCGGGTGTGAGCTATCCGGTACTGGTGCCGAACATGAAGGGTCTCGAAGGCGCAATGGCCGCCGGTGCGCGGGAGGTGGCGGTGTTCGCCGCGGCCACCGAGTCGTTCTCACGCCGCAATACCAACTGCACCATCGCAGAGTCGCTCGAGCGCTTTGCGCCGGTGTGCAAGACAGCGCTCGCTGACGGTCTGAAGGTGCGCGGGTACGTCTCCGTCGTCCTGGGCTGCCCGTTCGAAGGCGAGGTCGAGCCCGAGGCCGTCGCCGACGTGGCCGACAGGCTCTACCAGCTGGGCTGCTACGAAATCTCGCTCGGCGATACTACGGGCATGGGCACACCGGGCAAGACCCAGCGCATGCTCGAAGCGGTGAGCAAGCGGGTGCCGGTCGACAAGCTCGCCGGGCATTACCACGATACCTACGGCCAGGCGCTGGCCAATATCTTCGCCTCGCTCGAGTCGGGTGTGGCTACCTTCGACAGCTCGGTGGCCGGGCTAGGGGGCTGCCCGTATTCGCCCGGAGCCACCGGCAACGTCGCCAGCGAGGATGTGCTGTACATGCTCGATGGCATGGGCATCGAGACGCGCGTGAACATGAGCAAACTGCTCGAGGCGGGGCAGTATATCTGCGCGGCGCTCGATCGGCCCAACAGCTCGCGTGCGGCCCGCGCCCTGGCCAACAAGCTGAAGAAGGCCGCATGAGCCTGCCGCCAGAGTACGTGCCTTCCCCGTGCGTGCAGATCTGCACGCTCGACCCGGCGACCGGCCTGTGCCGCGGCTGCCTGCGCAGCATCCAGGAGATCACCGACTGGGTGGAGATGAGCGCCGAGGAAAAGCGCGCCACGCTGGCGCGGATCGAGCTGCGGCGCGCCCCTGTAACCTAGTGAGTTGACGAGTCACACGGGAGGCGGATCATGATGCGCAACAAGGTCGTCGCCTTCGGGCTAGCGCTGATGGTTTCGACCACGTTCTGTTTCGCTGCAAGCGACCGGGTCACGGTTCTGTTCGATGCGTTCGGCCGCACGCCGGGTTTCCAGAAGGACTGGGGATTCGCCGCGCTCGTCGAGGTGGCCGGCAAGCGCATCCTGTTCGATACCGGCAACGATCCGCGCATCTTTGCCGACAACGTGAAAGCTGCCGGTGTCGACCTGACCCGGCTCGACTTCGCCGTGATCTCCCACCGGCATCTGGACCATACCGCCGGGCTTTCGCATCTGCTCGCGGTCAATCCGACGGTCGTGCTGTATGTGCCGAAGGAGCCGTTCGGGGTGTTCGGTGGCTCGCTCCCCGCGAGCTTGCTGCGCCACGACGAGTCGCTCGAGGCGCACGAGCGCTACTTCGACGGCGCGCCGCGTGAGGCAATCGTCTCCGGAACCCCGTTCCCCCATGCCCGGTTCAACTACGTAGACAAGACCACCGAGGTTGCGCCGGGCGTCTACGTCATCGCTCTGGTGTCCGACACCCCCGGCACGCGCGAGATGCGCGAGCTGTCGCTGGCCGTGCGCACGTCGCAAGGCCTCGTGCTGGTGGTCGGCTGCTCGCACCCTGGCATCGAGCGCATCGTCGAAGCAGCCGCGACCATCGACCCACGCGTACGCATCGTGTTCGGCGGCTTCCATATGCCGGCGGCGCCAGATGCGGAGATCGCGCGTGTGGCCAGCTCGCTGCACGACCGGCTCAAGGTCGAGCGCCTGGCACCCGGACACTGCACCGGTGAGCCCACCTTCGCCCACTTCAAGCGCGTCTGGGGCCCGGCCTACAGCCATGCCGGTGTGGGCAGCGTGATCGAATTGCCTTGAAACTCTGCCGATAGCAACCATGCCGCTGAGCACTCCTGTCGGGCGCAAGCCCATGCATACCCGTACCGTCGAATGCCGCGGTTATCTGCGCGACGACGGGCTCTGGGACATCGAAGGCCACCTGGTCGACACCAAGCCGTTCGACATCCCCAATCGCGATCGCGGCGGCAGGATCGCCACCGGCGAGCCGCTGCACGAGATGTGGATCCGTTTGACGGTTGACGTCGACCTGGTGGTGCATGAAGTGGAAGCGTGCACCGACCACGGCCCCTATGCGATCTGCCCGGCGATCGTCGACAACTTCCAGGTCCTCAAGGGCGTGACGATCAAGGCGGGGTGGACGCAGAAGACCCGCGAGCTGCTCGGCGGCACGCGCGGCTGCACGCACCTGGTAGAGCTGCTGGGGCCGATCGCGACGACTGCGTTTCAGACCATCTATCCGGTGCGTGCGAAGATGGAGAAGCACGCCCCGCCGAGCCACAAGCCAGGGCTGATCAACACTTGTCACGCCTACGCCGACGACGGCCCGATCGTGAAGCAACGCTGGCCGCAGTACTACACCGGCAAGGACTGACGATGTTCCAGGATCTCGCGGGGAAGGCGGCGCTCGTCACCGGCGCGTTCGGCGGGCTCGGGCGGCACTTCGCGCTGATGCTTGCGCGTCATGGCATGCAACTCGGCCTGTGCGGCCGGCGGGTGGAGGAAGGCGCCAGGCTCGCCGAGGAGATTCGCGCGGCCGGCGGCACCGCTGTGGTGGCGGCCATGGATGTCAAGCGCGCCGCGAGCGTACGCGAGGCGGTGAATGCTGTGGCTGGCCAGCTCGGCGCGATCGACGTGCTGGTCAACAACGCCGGCGTCGCCACCACCAAGGCGTTTCTCGACGTCACCGAAGATGACTGGGCGGGGGTGGTAGACGTCAATCTGACCGGTGCGTGGCGGGTGGCGCAGGTTGTCGCGCAGCACATGAAAGACAGCGGGCGCGGCGGCAGCATCATCAACATCGCCTCTATCACCGGGTTGCGTGTCGCCGGCGCGATCTCCGCTTACGTCGCATCGAAAGCCGGGTTGATCCAGCTCACCAAGGCAATGGCGCTCGAGCTGGCGCGCTACGCAATCCGCGTCAATGCGCTGGCGCCCGGCTACATCGAAACCGACCTCAACCGCGACTTCTTCGCCAGCGAGCCGGGGCAGGCGCTGATCAAGCGCGTCCCGCAGCGTCGCATCGGCAAGCCAGCGGAGCTGGACGGCCCACTGCTGCTGCTTGCGTCGGACGCCTCCTCCTACATGACCGGGTCCGTACTGGTGGCCGACGGCGGGCATCTGGTCAGTTCACTGTGATGAGCATCGCCGCACGGCACCGGGCGCACTGCGGCCTGCTGTCGACGCGCCCTTCCGGTCTGCAGTTCCGACCCTGCTGGCCGAGAGCAAAAGAAAAGGCCCGCTTGCGCGGGCCCGAAGGGGGAGGAGACGGCAGAAGCAATCAGTTGGAGGCCAGCACGACCGGGGCGCAGACCACCACGTCGTTGGCCAGCGTGCACTTGGAGTCGCCGACGCTGAACTTGGCCTGCTGCTGACCGTCGACCACGGTGACCTGCACGCTGTTGTCGGCGAAGGCGGCGGCCGAGGAGAGCAGGGCGGAGATCAGGGCGGCTTTGAGCAGGTTGGCGGTCATGGTCTGGTTTCCTTGTGCTGCAGTTCGTGTTTCCGTTGTGAGCACTGTACGACCGAGCCCGCCAGGGCGTCTCCCTATGGTTACCGGGCCGGGTGTGACATATGCACAGCTCGACTGGACCTGCAGCGGGCGTTAGGTGGTGGTCACAAGAAACAAGCACTTGGCAGGGCGCCGCGGCATGGCGTTGCGCTGGCTCTCTTCAGAATGAGAGTAAGCTGCCGACACAGCTGCATCCCATGACGTCATTTGTTGTCTCCCCGCGACAGTGCGAACCGAGTTTCGCTCCCGGTTGACAGGTGCGATGCTTTCCTGCATCGCGACGCGGCTTTCGCGTGGGCTTGCTGCACTTGCCCTGTGCATCCTGCCCGTCGCGGCAGCGGGACAGCAGCCCGCTGGCGCGAGGCCCGAAAGCGGCGGTGGCGGACCGTTGCCGGGAGAACCGGCCGGCTCGACCCGCGCCGAACCAACCGGCGCGCCGGGCTCAGCCAAGTTCGAAGAAGAGCCGCCCCCCGTCGGGCGCGGTCAGTTGCTGACGGAGGCGCAACTGCGTTATTGCCTGGCCGAGTCGGTGCGGATCGATGCGGTGCGATCGGTCCTCGACAAGCGCGAACCGGGCGGTGTCGAGGAGTTCAACCAGCGGGTTGCGGATTTCAACGGCCGGTGCGGCGGCTACCGCTATGCGCCCGATGCGATGTTCTATGCGCAGCGCGACGTCGAGGATCACCGCGAACGCCTCGCGGCCGAAGCGCAGCATGCCTATCGGGCTCGCGCGGAGGCGCGCAGGGCTCAACGCACCCAAGCGGCGGCGCGACTGCCCGTAAAGCCGCAACCGGAGACCGTTGCGGCCGAGGTGCCGCCAGCTCCGCCGCAGGATCACACGACCGAGCCGGCGGTGCATGTACAGGGCCCGGAACACGAGAGTGCACCCTCAGTGCAACCCTCGCCGCCGGCGACGACGGCGACACAAGCGCCTCCCGAACCTGCTGCGACGCCGGCGCCACTTGCGGATGCGGGACCACTGAGGCAAGCCCCTGCGGCGCCTGCTGCGCAGGCTGCTCCGCCGCCCAGCGCTCCGGAGTCTGAGCCGGCGGCCTCCCGAACGCCGGTAACGGCGGCGCCGACACCCACACCACAGGCGCCCCGACCGGACCCGATGGAGGAACTGCGCGCTCGCAGCGCACTCCCGGCGCAGTCTTCGACCGCGACGCCTGCTGCTGCGGAACCTGCAGCGCCTAGACCCGAGCCGAAGGTCACGAAACCCGCTGCCCAGCCGGCTCTGGCGCCGACCAACGATCCGGTGCTTGCGCGCTATATCCGGGAGATCCAGAAGGCAGGCACGCGCGTGCTCGACGAAGCCCAGTACCCGGCCGCTGCCAGCGCAAAAGGCTGGAAGGGGACCGTACAGATCGACGTGCATTTTGCGCAGGGTGGTTTCATCCGCAGCATCCTGCTCGGCGAGAGCTGCGGTCATCCGGCGCTCGACTCCCGCGCGTTGGAGCTTGCCCGGGGCATTCTGTTTCCGCATCGTCCAGAGGCGCTGTATCCGCGGGATTTCACTGTCCGCTTCCCAATCACGTTCAAGCCGCGCAAGCCCCGCTAGAGATCCCTGCCGCAGCGGTACGTGTGCGGCCACCGGGGTCTTGAGGCACAATCGTGCATTCAACTGGGCGAACCCGTGAGCTTCTTCAACCTCTATAGCCACAACTTCATCCGCGCAGCGGTGGCGATTCCGGAGGTGCGTGTCGCCGACCCGGCTTTCAACGCGGCACAGACCATATCGCTGGTCACGCAGGCGGCCGACGCGCGCGCGGTGCTGGTGGCGTTGCCCGAAATGGGGTTGTCCGCCTACTCCTGCGAGGACCTGTTCCATCAACAGGCGTTGCTCGACGCGGCGGGCGAGGCGCTGAAGAAGGTGCTGGATGCCACAGCACACCTGCCGGTAGCCGCGATTCTGGGCATGCCGCTCCAGGTGGACAGCCTGCTGTACAACTGCGCAGTCGTGATCTCGCGCGGCAGGATTCTCGGTGTCGCGCCGAAGACCTATATCCCCAACTATCGCGAGTTCTACGAGCTGCGGCAGTTCACGCCAGGCGACTTCGCGGCGCGCCCGACCATCGAACTATGTGGCCAGCGCGATGTGCCGTTCGGCAACCGCCTGCTGTTCCAGTGCACGGAGCAGACGCTGCTGACCTTCTTCGTCGAGATCTGCGAGGACTTGTGGACGCCGATTCCGCCGTCATCGCATGCAGCGCTGGCCGGCGCGACGGTCCTGATCAACCTGTCTGCCTCGAACATTACGGTGGGCAAGGACGACTACCGGCGGCAGCTGGTGGCCAACCAGTCCGGGCGCTGCATCGGCGCCTACGTCTACTGCGCGGCCGGGTACGGCGAGTCCACCACGGACCTCGCCTGGGACGGCCACGGCATGATCTACGAGAACGGCAACCTCGTGGCCGAGACGCAGCGCTTCGTCTACGGGCCGCACCTGGTAACCGGCGACATCGACCTCGACCGCATCGCGCAGGACCGCATGCGGGCGAACAGTTTCGGCCAGTCCGTCCAGCGCCACGCCGACGCGGTGAGCGCTTTCCGCACGGTCCGATTCTCTCTGCCGCTGGCGAAGGACGACACACTCCCGCTGCGTCGCAGCTACGAGCGTTTTCCCTACGTGCCCGCCGATCCCGCCACGCGGGACGAGCGCTGCCACGAGATCTTCCAGATCCAGGTCCAAGGCCTGGTCAAGCGACTGCGTGCGATGGGTTCGGAGCGGATCGTCATCGGCATCTCCGGCGGGCTCGACTCGACGCACGCGTTGATCGTCTGTGCGCGGGCCATGGATGTGATGGCGCTGCCGCGCGGGAACATCCTCGCGTACACCATGCCCGGTTTCGCCACCAGCGAGCGCACACTGGATCAGTCGCGACGGCTGATGGCCGCGGTCGGCTGCACTGCGCACGAGATCGACATCCGGCCCAGCTGCTTGCAGATGCTGAAGGACATCGGCCATCCGTATGCCGACGGCAAGCCGGTGTACGACGTCACTTTCGAGAATGTCCAGGCGGGCGAGCGCACCAGCCACCTGTTCCGGCTGGCCAACGTGCACAACGCGCCGGTGGTGGGCACCAGCGACCTGTCCGAGCTGGCGCTGGGGTGGTGCACTTATGGCGTCGGCGACCATATGGCGCACTACCATGTGAACGCCAGCGTGCCCAAGACGCTGATCCAGTACCTGTTGCGCTACGTCGCGCACACGCAGCAGCTCGGCGCGGAGGCCACGGCGGTGCTGGAGGATATCCTGGACACCCCGATCAGCCCCGAGCTGGTGCCCGGCAAGAGCGAGCTGGAGCCCGGGCAGAGCACTGAAGCGGTGGTCGGGCCCTACGAGCTGCAGGACTTCACGCTCTACTACGTGCTTCGCTTCGGCTACCTTCCGCGCAAGGTCGCATTCATGGCGTGGTGCGCCTGGCGCGATCGTGCGCAAGGCGACTGGCCCGGCATCGCCGAGAACCGGCGCAACCAGTACGCCATCGCAGACATCAAGAAGTGGCTGCGGGTCTTCATGCGCCGTTTCTTCCAGTTCGCTCAGTACAAGCGCAGCGCGATCCCGAATGGACCCAAGGTCGGGTCCGGGGGCTCGCTCTCGCCGCGCAGCGACTACCGCGCGCCGAGCGACAGCGAGGCTGCCGTGTGGCTGGCCGACGTGGACCGCATTCCGGACCGGGTCCCGTAGAGCCTCGCCAGCCTTGCGCGCAGGCGGTGCCGCAGTAAAATACGCGCCCGCGGCGGCCCGCGCGGCAGGACCTCTCCCAATCCGGACAGCAGCATGAGCGAGGACGGCGACAGATCGGTCAGAGTCTGCGCATTGTCCTACACACCCCACCGACAACCAGGAGACCAGAAGATGAAGTGGTTGAAGTATCTGTCCATCGCGCTGGCGTGCGTCGCGATCGTCGCGTGCTCGCGCGATAAGGAACCGGCAGAGCAGGCCTTGAAGAGCGCCACCGAGGCCGTGGAGAAGGCGCGCGCCGAGGGTTCGAAGTATGCCGGCGATCAGTTCAAGGCGCTCGAGGACCAGCTCAAAGCCGCCAAGGACCAGTTCGACAAGAAGGAGTACACCCAGACGCTCCAGGCCGCCGGTGGGATCGCGGCGAAGGCGCAGGAGGTGCTCAAGGCGGCCGCCGACAAGAAAGCCGAACTGACCAGAGCCTGGCAGGAGTTCGAGAGCGCCATTCCGCAGATGATGGAGGCGGTCAAGGGCCGGCTCGACATCCTGAGCGAGGCCAAGAAGCTGCCGAAAGACATTGATAAGGACAAGCTGGCTGCCTTGAAGAGCGCTTTCGACGAAGCGGGCAAGGCCTTCGACGAGGCCAAGAGCGCGGCCGCAGCCGGTGAGTTCGCCAAGGCCATCGAGTCGGGCAAGGCGATCAAGGCCAAGATCGCAGAGGTGGCCGCCGGGTTGGGATTGCAGCAACAGTAAGCGCGCGGCCGCGCTTTGCAGGTTCGCTGGAAGACCCGCCAGAGGGCGGGTCTTCTGCTTTCGAGCGGTGCTGATCGGCGCAGCGCAGTGACAGTGACCATCTTCGGCGTCGATTTCACCTCGGTGCCCCGTGCACGCAAGCCGATCACGGTGGCACGCGGTCGCCTGGTGCGCAGCGGGTTTGTGCTCGATGTAATCGAGGACATCACGCACTGGGCAGGCTTCCAAGGACTGCTAAGTGCGCCTGGCCCTTGGATCGGCGGGTTCGACTTCCCGTTCGGTCTGCCGCGCGAGGCAGTACAGGACCTGGGCTGGCCGCGACGTTGGCCGGACCTGGTGCGGCACTGCGCGGCGCTTGGTCGCGGCGTGTTTCGTGCCACCCTGGACGCGTATCGCACGACCCGCCCCGCAGGCCACAAGTATCCGCATCGCGCCACGGACCGACCCGCGGGTTCGCATTCTCCCGTCAAGCTCGTGAACCCGCCGGTGGGACTGATGTTCCTGGAGGGGGCGCCACGCCTGCTGGCGGCTGGTGTCACGCTGCCTGGATTGCACCAGGGCGACCCCGCGCGCGTCGCGGTGGAAGCCTACCCGGGCCTGGCTGCGCGAGCGCTGACGCGCGAGTCGTACAAGAGCGATGAGCGACGCAAGCAAACCGCGGCCCGCCGCGCCGCGCGTGCGATGATCGTATCGCACTTGCTCGGCACCGGAGGACCGTTCGGCTTCCGGCTCGAAGGGGCGTTGGGCTTGCTGCGCTCGTTAACGCGTGACGCCTCTGGGGACCGGCTCGACGCGGTGTTGGCCGGCATGCAGGCCGCATGGTGTCTGCGCCGCGCGGCTCACGGCTTCGGTATGCCGCGCCAGGTCGACGCGCTGGAGGGATGGATCGCGATGGCCGGCCGCGTACCGCTCGTTGCGGTCAGGCCGGGTAGCCGACGGTCTGCGCAAGGACCACGTGCTGATCGCGCCTGAGCCCGAGCGCCCGCTGCAGTGGCGGGCGATCGACCCAGGCGCGCACCACCGTTGCCAGCCCTTCGGAGGCGCACGCCAGGTAGATGTTCTGGGAGATGAAACCGGTGTCGCAGGCAGCGTAGAAGGCTTTCTGCTCGTCGCCGCCCGGTCCCATGCGTGCATAGTTGGCGACGAAGACGAGGTCCAGCGGGGCGCTGCCGACGAAATCCTGCTGCCCGGTCTGCGCGCGAAGGTCGGTTGCACCTACCGCTACCAGCGTGTGGCTCTTCGCGTAGTAGACGTATGTACCTTCCTCGAGCGCGAGGTACAGGTCGATTCCCTGCCAGTTATGTGCCGACGGCGCGGTGCGACCGCCTGTCTCGGGCCGATTGACGCCGAAGGCCGCCCACAGCACATTGGAGAGAACCTGAGGTGGCAGCTTCTTCCGGGCGAATTCGCGGCTGGACCGGCGCACCCGCAGCGCCTGCATCAGGGGCAGGCCGCCGTCGGTTTGCGGCGCGGGGAGCTTGATCGGCCCGGCAGGCTCGGCATGGGCG
>Ga0335070_10001940_pt1 | contig 24011 bp, 19 predicted proteins | sample Lox_Sample_13_FD_206722 | JGI IMG/M metagenome (GOLD analysis project Ga0335070, IMG submission 206722) | Soil microbial communities from Loxahatchee National Wildlife Refuge, Florida, United States - Lox_Sample_1.3 | ecosystem: Environmental > Terrestrial > Soil > Wetlands | place: USA...
ATCTTGCGGTCAAAGCGATTTTGTTGCGCTATGCTGGAGCGCGTGTGAAGACGCTCTTACTGGCCGCGTTATTATCCTCGTCTATCTATATGATGAGTCAGAGTAAAACGCCGACGCAGTGTGCTGCCTCATCGTCCGAAATCGTGGCCGCGTACACCTCCCGCGAACTCACGCTGGACGCCGCCCATCCCGCAGCTGAGTGGCAGCAGGCCACGCCCGTCACCTTCTGCGCCGATTGGCAGGGAAAGAACCCCAATCCCAGCCGCGAAACCGAGGTGCGGGCACTGTGGTCGCCACAAACGCTTTATTTGCGCTTCGAGTGCCGCTACCGCGAACTGCTTGTCTTCGCTGATGCCGACCCCAACGGGCGCCGCGACCACCTGTGGGACCGCGATGTCGCCGAGGCGTTCCTCCAGCCCGATCCATCGCGCGAGCGCTACTACAAAGAGTTCGAAGTCAGCCCCAACGGCATGTGGATCGATCTGGACATCTTTCCCGGCGGACTGGCCGACCTCAAGAGCGGGCTGCGGCGATCGGTGGTTTTGGATGAAAGATCCCACACCTGGACGGCTGAGCTTGCACTGCCCATGAAAGCGCTGACCCCGCACTTCGATCCGACCTCGGTCTGGCGGGCCAACTTTTATCGTGTGGAGGGCACGAAGGAGCCCCGCTCCTACATGGCGTGGCGGCCAACCATGACAGCGGAGCCGAACTTCCATGTGCCGAGCGTCTTTGGAAGGCTGCGCTTTGCGCCGCCCGGCCGTCCGTGATGGACGTTGGCAGCCGCGCAGGCGTAATCTGGATTCCGTCCATTCCCTCATCTGGAGGAATTCTCATGTCACGGCGTTCTGGTGTATGTGCCATTGCTATTTCGCTCTACTTGCTGCTTCCATTCCTGTTGTCCGCACAGGCGTCAAAGCCTGGACTGCTCACCGCCCAGGAACTCAAGCGCGCGGTTCCCACAAATTACTTCTTCGACGGCCAGGTGGCTCCGGCACAACTGCGGAATGCCGGGGGCTTCCGGGTTGCCGGGGGCAAGCTGGTGCTCGCGGCGCTGGTAGACACCTCGGGGTACGCGACCGACATTACCGAGAAATTCCAGGGCCTGCTGATTACCGAGGTGAAGCTTCACGTCGCGGATTCAGAGCTGGCGCCCGGCGCTTATGGTTTCGGCTTCAATAAACAGGGCAAGTTCGTGGTGATGAACGTGGCCGCGGACGAAGCGCTCAGTGTTGCCGCGCAAACAGACGACAAGCTAGCCCATCCCGTCCCGCTGAAAATCGCAGAAGAAGGCGGCGCTTACCGGCTGTACGCCGGCAAGAAGTGGGTGGCATTGAGCGCGGAGTAGTCGTTCAGTGGGGCCGGGGCTTTAGCGGTCCCATCACCGCGGAGATACCGGCGCGCTTGCGCAGTTCGCTGAGCAAGGCGTGGGCGGCGTTCTGATAGGTTTTGTTGGAATCGGAAGTGTCGGCCCAGACCGCGTTGTAGACGACCTGCGTCGCCTCCTTCAAATCCATGTGCAGGGCGGCTTCCAGGACATCCACCCGTTCCTGAAGGTGATCGTAGCAACTCTTGCATACCGCTGCCTCTTCAAAGCTGTCGCGATGGTTTTCCTCCAGGCTGCAGCGGAAGCTGGCAGCGGCGTTGATCTGGGTGTGGGAAGCATAGACCTGGGCTTTGAACTCGCGCAGAAAGCGTTCGCGTTCCTCTTCCAGGGCAGCAGGGTCGGGCAACTCCTCCGGCAAAGCAACCTTGGCCGACTCACTGGCAGCGGTCGGGGAAACTCTTTCCACGCCTTTGCAGATCGGGCAATGTGTCAGGTCGGCTGCGTAGTAGGTTTTGCATTTGGCGCAAGGCAGGCCATAGCCCACACGCTTGGGTGTTAGCGGGTCCGCTACTGCAGGATTCCCCGAGGCGACCCGCTGGACTTCGCGCTGCTGCAAAACAGAGGGTGCGATCGCTTTCGCGGCGCCTACCCCAGACGGTGTTGAGTTCATGGCGTGCTCCTGACTTAGCGGGACCCAATACGTGCCTTGCTGCAACGGTGCTGAGGCCATTCTAGGGCTGGTCGTTGCGCTTGCCGACAGCACGACAGTACATGGCCAGATACCTGCCGGTCGGGCACCGCCACCTCAGGTCAGCGAGGGTTGCTGGCCTTCATCAGCTTGAGCAGTTCTTCCTTGCGTGCCTGGTAGAGATTCTGGCCGGGTTGCAGCTGAACCGCAATCTCTAACTCCGCCAGGGCATGGTCGTAGTCGCCCATGCTGATCAGGCAAGCGGCCAGGTAGTAGTGGTTCTCCGCGCTGGGATCGAGGCGCAATGCCTCACGGAATTCTCTGGCGGCGAGGGCATATTGCTGGGATTCATAGAGTGCGGTTCCCAGGTAGTGATGTGCCAGGGATGAGTCTGGATCCAAGGCAACGGCAATCCGCAATTCACGCAGCGCCTCGGTTTGCCTGCCTTGAAGCAGCAGCGCCTGCCCCAGCACGCGGTGCCCGGTTGCGGCCGTCGGATTCTGCAAGATGGCCAGTTTCAGCTCCGCGACCGCCGAGTCGTAGTCTCGCTTGGCCATATACGCCTTAGCCAGGCAGTCGTGGCCTTTTTCCCAGCCCGGATCCATGCGGAAAAGCTCGTGAAATTCCGCGATCGCGGCGTCGTAGTCGCCCTTGTCACAGAAGGTGTTGCCCAGGTTATTGCGAATGGAGGCTTCCTCTGGGGCCAGGCGTTTGGCCTCGCGGTATTCGGCAATGGCATCATCCAATCGCCCCAGATCATGCAATACAACGCCTAGATTGCTGTGGGCCTCCCAGAACTGCGGATCCAGCGCGATGGCCTTGCGGTAGGCGGCGGCCGCGGCCGCAGCATCCCCTTTGGCCCGCAGCGTAACTCCTATGTCGTAGTAAGCCTCGGCGCTCTCCGGTTCGCGCGCCAGCGATTCCTCGAAGGCATGCAGCGCCGCCAGATATTGCTGGTTGGCGTAAAGCCCAAGTCCCAGGTAGCGGTAGGCTTCCGCATTCTGCGGATCCAGGCTCAGCGCGGTGCGCGCTTCGGCGATGGCGTTATCGCCGTCTTCATCCCGATAGAACAGATAAGCCAGCTTGCTGTGCGTCTCCGAGGAACCCCGCAGCAGCTTACTGGAGAGGAGGAACTCGTCAAAGGACTCCTCCAGATCGCCCCGGTCCAGCCGGATGGCAGCCAAGGCGAAGTGCAAGGCGGGATTTTGCGGAGCTGTCTTGAGCAGGTCGCGCAGGATGGGTTCCGCTTGCTGGTAGTGCTTCTGGTGGACCAGTGCAGCCGCCTGGGCAAGGGCTGCCGGACAAGTCGTCTGCTCCTGCGCAGGCAATACGTGCACCGTCCCCAGCGTCTGGACAAAGCCTGGGTCAACGCCTGCTCCCAGCAAAGCCTTCACCGCTTCCCCATCCACGGCGAAAGCAATGCCCCGCTGTTGCACCCTGCGATTGAGCTGTTGTGCGGAGACCCTGCCCATCAGCCAAGCCAGGAGTTGGGTGCAATCGAGGGGCTTGGGTTCCGCAAGCGCAGGAACCGTCAGCAAACTCAGGAACGCAACTGCCAGACCCCTGCCCCGCACCAAGACTCCTTAGCCCGGGAGATTCCTGACCTACCTGCTGGCAACATAGAATGGCTAGTGAGCCGCCGAAAGGTCACGGAGGTAATGGGCTGGCAAATGCCACGTTCGAAAGGGAAAGTCCGATGCGCAGTCGGGTCCAACCTGCTCGGACGCCGACTTCCGCAACCCGACTGGAATTCTGGCCAAGGGGCACCGACCTCTCTTGCTGGACTTCTGCTCAAGTCCCTGATCGGCACTAACTTATCGCTGTGATCACCGTCACACCTGCAGGTGCCAAGGGTCACGGCTGGAAACCGCGCCCGGGCTGAAACTGGGCCTAGGGGAGAAGTGAAAGAGGTGCGGTCATGATGCTGGCCTACCGACTCGTCCGCTTGATCGAGACCCATTCTGACGCCCTGGCCGCGGGTCTGCTCCAGCGCGTGCAGAACTCCGAACTCACGCAGAGCTACCGCAATGTTCCACCCGAGGAACTGAAGCAGCGGGTGTACGAAATCTATCGCCACCTGGGCGACTGGCTGCTGGGCAAGACCGAATTCGACATCGAGGCGCGCTACCGCGAGATCGGCGTGCGGCGGGCGCAGCAGCACGTGCCGCTCAGCCAGCTCACCATGACGATCATTTTGACCAAAGAGAATCTGTGGGAATTCCTGAAAAAGGAGTCGATTTTGGATCGTCCGGTCGAGGTGTTTGGCGAGCTCGAGTTGCTGCAATTGCTGGAACAATTTTTTGATCATGCCATCTACTACGCTGCGGCGGGCTACGAGCAGGCAGTGGCCATGCGGGAACCGGCGGAGTTGATGACAAAGTTGGCGAAGTAAGGAGAGCACGAGATGTCTTGGGAGATCGAGTACAAGAAGAAGCTGCGGACCCCGGAAGAAGCGCTGCGCTGTGTGCGGTCGGGTATGCGGGTATACATCCAGCCCGGTTGCGCCGAACCCGAAACCCTGGTGGAGGCCCTGATGCAGCGCGGTCCCTACGTGCAGGATGTGGAGATCGTGCACATGTTGACGTTTGGCGTAGCCCCCTACGTGGCTCCCGACATGGAGGGACACTTCCGGCATAACGCCGTGTTCATCGGCGCCAACGTGCGCGATGCCATCAACGACGGGCGGGCGGACTACACCCCCATCTATTTGAGTGAGATTGAGAACCTGTTTGAGAGCGGAGCGATGCCGCTGGATATCGCCCTGATTGAGGTGTCTCCCCCGGATGCGCACGGCTTCTGCAGCTTCGGCGTGGGTGTGGATACGACCCTGACCGCCGCCAAGTGCGCGCGTTTTGTGGTTGCCCAGGTGAACGACCAGATGCCGCGCACCTACGGCGACAGCTTCATTCACGTCAACGACATTGACGTGATAGTGGAGGCCTCCCGCCCCCTGTGCGAGATGAAGACGGCGGAAATTACCGACATGCACATGGCCATCGCCCGCAACGTGGCCGGATTGATCGAAGACGGGGCGGTGATCCAGACCGGAATCGGGGGCATCCCGGATGCCGTGCTCCCCATGCTCATGGACCGCAAAGACCTGGGCGTGCATAGCGAACTGGTCTCCGACGGCGTGGTGCCGCTCATCGAGGCCGGGGTGATTACCGGCGCGCGCAAGAACTTCAAGCCGCGCAAGATCATCGTCGGGTTCATTCTGGGGACCAAGAAGATCTTCGACTTCGTGGACAACAACCCCATCTTCGAATTTCACCCCACCGCCTACACCAATGATCCAACATTCATCGCCCGCAATGACAACATGGTGGCCATCAACTCGGCGCTGCAGATCGATCTCACCGGGCAGGTTTGCTCCGACTCGATCGGGAACCAGTTCTACAGCGGCATTGGCGGCCAGGTGGACTTCCTGCGCGGGGCCTCGCGATCCAAAGGCGGCAAGGCCATCATTGCCATCTCCTCTACCGCCAAGGACAGCACCATTTCGCGGATTGTGCCCATGCTCAGCCCCGGGGCCGGCGTAGTCACCTCCCGCGGGCTGATCCGTTACGTGGTGACCGAATACGGCGTGGCCTATCTGCACGGGAAGTCGATCCGGGAGCGGGCCAAAGCGCTGATCGAGATCGCCCACCCCAAGTTCCGCGACGAACTGTACGCGTACTGCGAAAAAACCAAATGGCTGCAGCGGCCGCAAGCCGCCCAGCCCGCAACAGTGAGGTAAACATGGCAGGCCAAGCGCGCGGTAGAGTCACGATCAATGTGGAAGAGTGCAAAGGATGCGGTTTGTGTGTGGAGTCGTGCCCGCCCGGCTGCCTGGAACTGGCGCCCGAGCTGAGCGCCTACGGAGTGCATCCGGCGCGCTACACGGGGCATGACTGCACGGGCTGCGGAATCTGCTTCTACTGCTGTCCGGAGCCGGGGGCCATCACCGTGTACCGCCTGGCCCGGCCCTTGAAGCTGGTGCCCAAGAACGAAGGAGGCGACCATGCAGCAGCTCTGTAAAGGCAATGTGGCTGTGATCAAGGGCGCCATCCTCGCCGGCTGTCGCGCCTACTACGGATATCCCATTACTCCTGCCAGCGAAATTGCCGAAGCGGCGGCGTTGTATATCCCGCAGGTCGGCGGCACCTTTCTGCAGGCGGAGAGCGAAGTCGCCGCCATCAACATGGTGTACGGCGCAGCTGCGGCCGGGGTCCGCGTCATGACCGCTTCCTCTGGCCCCGGCCTCAGCTTGATGCAAGAAGGGATCTCCTACCTGGCCGGCTCGGAACTGCCCTGCGTCATCGTGGACGTAGTGCGGGGCGGGCCGGGCCTGGGCAACATCGCCCCGGAGCAGAGCGATTACTTCGCCATGGTCAAGGGCGGCGGTCACGGAAACTATCGCAACTTCGTGGTTGCGCCGGCTTCGGTGCAGGAGATGGCTGGCCTGACCATGCTGGCCTTCGAGTTGTCCGACAAATACCGTAATCCGGCGATTGTGCTGGCTGACGGGTTCACCGGGCAAATGATGGAGCCACTGGATCTCGAGTATCGCGACATTCCGCTGCCCGACAAGCCCTGGGCGGTGAAAGGAACGCCGGAGACCCGCGCCAACCTGATCAGTTCCATCTATCTCGAACCGGACGAACTCGAGGATCACGAACGCAAGCTGGAGGCCAAATACCTGCGGGCGCACGTCGAGGCCCGGCACGAGTTGTATCAGACCGGGGATGCCGAGGTGTTGCTGGTGGGATTCGGCATCGTCTCGCGGGTGTTGCGCTCCGCTGTGGAAACCCTTCGCCAGGATGGCCTGAAGGCCGGCCTGTTCCGACCCATCACGCTGTGGCCGTTTCCGTCGTCAGCGCTGGCGGAGGCTGCGTCACGAGTGCAGAAGGTCATTGTGGTCGAGTTGAGCAACGGGCAGATGGTGGAGGATGTCCGCCTGGCGCTGGACGGCAAAGTGCCGGTGGAGTTCTACGGGCGCGTGGGCGGAAACGTGCCGTCGGTCGAGGAACTGCATGCGCAGGTTATGGAGCGCATGGCCTCGCTGGTATAGAGAGGGGAACGACAATGGCAGACGAGAGCAAAAACGCAGTGGTCGAGCCGGTGGTCAGCGATAACGGCTACGAAATCATTCATTCGAAGTCGCCGTTGTTTTACGACCTGTATGAGCGCAAGTCGGAGCTCAAGCACCAGACCCACTACTGTCCCGGCTGCGGCCACGGCGTGGCCCACAAGCTGATCGCCGAGGCCCTCCAGGAAATGGGAGTGCAGGACAAGACCATCTTTGTGAGCCCGGTGGGCTGCTCGGTGTTCGCGTACTACTACTTCGATGTGGGCAACGTGCAGGTCCCGCACGGTCGCGCCCCGGCCTCGGCGACGGGCATCAAGCGCGCCTGTCCCGACAAGATCATCATCTCCTATCAGGGCGACGGGGACCTGGCAGCCATCGGCACGGCGGAGATCATTCATGCCGCCAACCGGGGAGAGAAGATTACCGTTTTCTTTGTGAACAACGCCATCTATGGCATGACCGGCGGGCAAATGGCGCCGACGACACTGGTCGGTCAGAAGAGCACCACTTCGCCCTGGGGACGCCGTCCGGCCAACGAAGGCTTCCCGATGCACATGGCGGAGCTGATCTCCACCTTGCAGGCGCCAGTGTATGTGGAGCGGGTCGCGCTCTCCGATAACAAGAACATCATGAAGGCGCGGCGGGCGATCCGCAAGGCGCTGGAAATCCAGCGCGATGGTTTGGGTTTCTCCTTCGTCGAAATTCTCTCCCCCTGCCCGACCATCTGGGGCAAAGATCCCGTGGAGGCGCGGCGCTGGGTGCTGGAGCAGATGGTGCCCACTTTCCCCTTGAATGTTTTCCGTGACCGCAAGCCGGAGATGCCGGTGAACAACGCGCCACCGCAGCGTCCCGTGCCCGATGTGCTCGAGATCACGCCGGCCGAGGGGACAGAAGGCACTTTCGCCGCCAAGCACGCGCATCACTTCAAGAATTTCACCATCAAGATCGCCGGTTTCGGCGGGCAAGGCGTGCTGCTGCTCGGGCAGTTGCTCACCGAGATGGGCATGCGCGAAGGCCTGGAAGTGAGCTGGCTGCCGTCTTACGGTCCGGAGATGCGCTCCGGCAGCGCGCACTGCCACGTTTGCCTGTCCAAGGAGCGCATTGGATCGCCGCTGATCTCGCATCCTGACGCGTTGATTGCCATGAATGAGATCTCGCTGCGCAAGTTCGCGCCGCATGTGGCCTCAGGGGGATTGGTTCTCTACAACCGCGACACGCTACCGGATGATTTTCTCTTGCCGCCCGGGGTTCGCGCCATTTGCATTTCTGCCTCGGAGATGGCCGACAAGCTGGGCTCCACCAAAGTGGCCAACATCGTGATGATGGGAGCCTTGCTGGAGGAGACCGAATGCCTCTCTCCGGGGACCGCCATGGGCGTGATCGAAGACAAAGTCAAAAAGGTGGAATTGCTGGAGACTAACCGTAAGGCGCTGGCCGCGGGGCGGGAGTTCATTGATCACCAGGTGCGGATTGCGGTGACGCAGCCCGACGGCTTCGCGGAGTAGATAACCCGTTCCTCGTCAGAGAAGCCCCACACAAGAATCCGCGGGATTACTCCGTTCGCAGGGCTTGCATTGGATCAATGGTTGCAGCTCGGCGAGCCGGAACAACCGCGGCGATCAGGGCGGCCAGACTCAACACCATGGTGGTCGTCAGCAGGATGCGTGGGTCGTAGGGCCTGACTCCGAATAATTGTGCCGCCATCGCGTATCCAGCGGCGATGGTTACCGGAATGCCGATCAGCAGGGCAAGTCCGATCTGCCACAAGGCACCGCTAAGCACCAACTTCAGTACGTTTACGGGGCCGGCCCCCAGCGCCATGCGGATGCCAATCTCGCTGGTGCGCCGCTCCACCGAATACGCGGTCACGCCGTACAAGCCGATGGAGGCGAGCAGGAGCGCCACCAGGCCGAACAGCGACGTGAGCTTCGCAATCATGGCAGGCTGGGTGAAATTGCCATCCACCTGCGCGGCGAAGCTGGTGAAGTCAATCAAGGTGAGGTCGGGATGCACGCCGGCCAGCGCGCGCCGCAACTGGGCTTCCAGGCCTGAGATGGGGCCTTGGGTCCGCAGCTCGATGGCGCCCATGTAGTGCGAGCGATCTTCAAACTGCTGCCAGCGATGGTCCTCGTAGGTCACGTGCTGAGCGGCCGGCAAAAAGAACATAGGGCGCACGGGACGTCTTGGATTCTGGTAGACGGTGTCTTCGGTCACGCCGACGATCTCGAAGTTGCCGGCAAACTTCGCTTCCAGATAGCCGAAGTGCTGGCCGATGGGGTTCTGGTCCTTGAAGAACTTCCGGGCAAAGGTCTGATTGACTACTGCGATGTTTTGTGTGCCCAGGGCATCCTGCGGGGCAATGCTTCGACCCTGAAGAATCCTGGTGCCGAGAGTCTCGAAGTAGCCGTCGGTGACTCGAACCCACGACGCGCTGTTCTCATTGGAGTCGGGCGGAGGCGGGGCCTGGCCCTGGATGTAGACAGTCTCCTGCCAGTTGTCGCCTTCCATCGGAGTGTAGAGTGACAAGCTCACCTGCGCGACGCCGGGGATGGCGGCAATGGCATCGCGGAGCCGGCGATTGAAAACATCGAGCTGATCGGGTTGGTACCCCGCCATCAGCGGATCAATATGCGCGATGTAGCGGTTCGGCATCTGGAAGCCGAAGTCCCGGCGCTGCAGGTTGCGCAGACTGAGCGCTAGCAAACCGGCGGTACACAACAAAACCAGCGACAGCGCCGCCTGGACCACCACCAGCGATTTCTGCGTCCAGGCGCCGTGCTGGGCGGTGGAACGGCTGGCGCCGCGCAACGCTTCTGCGGGATCACACCTGGCCGTCACCCATGCCGGAGCCACGCCAAACAGCATTCCGGTCAGCAGCGAGACGGCAAAGGCAAAACCCAGCACCGGCAAGGAAGGTGCGGCCGAAATTGGGACGTAAGTCTGCTGGAAGGCCAGATGAAGAATCAGACGAATGCCGGCGTAGGCGACAGCTATGCCCCCCAGTCCTCCGAGCAAACCCAGAACGGCGCTTTCCGTGAGGACCTGACGCATCAGTCGCGAGCGCGGCGCACCCAGGGCAGCGCGGATCGAAGTATGCTGCTTGCGGGCCGCGGCGCGCACCAGCATGAGGTTGGCGACATTCGCACAGGCGATCATCAAGACAAGGCCCGAAACCCACAGCAGCAGGCGGAGCCCCGCTTCGTATTCATCGCGCATGACTTGCACACCTGCGCCGCCCGGAGAGAAGCGCAGCGTCTGCTTGGGAACCAACTTGAGTTCTTCGGAACGAAGGCGGCTGGGCGGACTTATCAGCCACTGCCGGAGGACGACGTTTGCCTGGGTCTCCATCGCTTTGGAATCAGCGCCCGGGGCGAGGCGGCCAATGATGTCCAGCCACTGCTCATCGGTGCGGTCGAGGATCGAGCTGGTGCCGTTCAGCAGCGGTTCGATGCCCAGGGGAAACCAGAACGACGGTGGATCCTCGCGCAACTGTTCCCCGAAGAATCCGGGGGGCGCGATGCCCACTACCGTCACAGGATGCCCGTTGATGGTGAACGCGCCCCCCACGACCGAGGGGTCTTGTCCATACTTCTCCTTCCATGCGCGATAGCTGATGACGGCGACTGGATCGGCTCCCTTGTGATCGTCAGCATTCGTCAGCATGCGTCCGGCATAGGCGCCGACTCCGAACGTGGTGAAGTAGTTCCCGGAGACAAACTCTCCCAGATAAGAAGCGGAATTCTGGTTTGTGCCGTTGCGCCTGACCCCGAACAGGCTGCGCCCGGCCTGAAAGCCAGCTAGCTCCGTGAATCCGGGAACCTGGTTGCGGAAAGTTGTGTACTGGTCGTACGAGAAGAGCGACCAGTCGTCCTGCAGGCCGCCGTTGATGCAGCAGTTGACGGTATCGCCGATGCGGACCAACTCTTCGGGCTTTGTCACGGGAAGAGACTTGAGCATCACCGCGTGCACCAGGCTGAAAATGGCCGTGGTCGCACCGATGCCGAGGGCCAGGGTCAAGATCGCGGTGGCAGTGAAGCCCGGGGCATGGGAGAACTGACGGAGGGCGTAGCGGATGTCATCCAAGATCTGCATGGGTTGTCCCAGTCGCAGGAGATCCGGGGACAGGATGCCGGAGTCTAGGACGCACCACGGATGGAAAGGTGAGCAGGGGTCTGACCACAAAGGACGCAGAGAACTCCACGATCAGACCGGCATGGGCAATTTAGGCCGGCCGGGTGCCGTGCAGCTTGACCGACACCACCGCCGACGCAGCGTCGAGCATCCATTGATCCGGATTCCCCCCGCCACAGCAACCGCTCGCGGGCTTGGGCGACTCCAATCCATAGGCGACAAGAAGTTTACCGGACGGCGTCATCTGTGGAATCGTCATATTTGCCAGACCGGCCTCCAATGCAAGGCGGACATATTCTGTGAGCAGGCTGGCGCCGGCCACACAGCCCACATACGCGCCTACATCTTTGGCCACACTTTCCGGGAGTTCTTTCAGCAGAACCGGGTCGCTGATCGCAAATGTTGCGCCCGGCTTCAGCACGCGGTAAATCTCGCGGAACACTGCCGCTTTGTCCGTGCTGAGGTTGATGACACAGTTGCTGATCACCAGATCGATGGACCCGTCCTCTACTGGCAACTTTTCAATCCGCCCCTTGCGGAATTCGACGTTGCTCGCTCCCAGGTCCTCCGCATTTCGGCGCGCTTGCGCCAGCATGTCGTCGGTCATGTCCACGCCAATGACGCGGCCGTTCGGGCCGACCCGCCGCCAGGCAAGAAACGCATCGAAGCCCGCGCCGCTGCCCAGATCAAGCACGGTCATGCCCGGTCGAATCGCTGCTAGAGCCAGCGGATTACCGCAGCCCAGGCCGAGATTGGCCTGCTGTGCCAGCGCCAGGTCTTCCTCGGTGTAACCGATGGCCTTGGCCACCACGCCGGGCGCCGAGCAGCCGCAGCCCGACCGTTCTCCGCGGGCGATGGCTCCGTAACGCTCCCTCACCACTTCCACGATGTCAGTTTCCTTGGCGGGCATTGCTTGTTCTCCTTTGCACAGGTTGGTCGTTCGGCATGACACGGCAGCTTACGCCCACGCCGGGCCACTCTCCGCTGAAATCGCAGCAGCCCCCTGGCCCGAGCGCCTGGTTGAGCATGCGGATGCCGGCCAGCAATTGCGGGCGTAAGCCGGCAGGAATTCCTTTCAGGATGGTGCGAGTACGCTCGAGCATGAGCTGGTCGATGCGGCCACGCACGGCGCGGCCGCGTTCGGTGATGGCCACGATTGCGGCGCGGCCGTCGTCGCCGGCTCCGCGCACCCGCTGAACCAGACCGCGGGCCTCCAGCTTTTCCAGCACGCGGGTCATGGCGCTTGCAGTGATGCCGCTTTCAGCCGCGAGGTCCGAAAGGCGCGCGCCTTGCTTGTCGACCAGAGTTCGCAGGATGCTGCACTGCCGCGACGTCAGGCTTTCGCAGCACACTTCATCCGGCCCGACCCGGTTCAGCACGCGGGCCAGGCGTTCCAGTTCAGCCGACCAGGCACCAAGCTGAGTGGCCTTTGCCATGACTGCAAGATTATCGCGCATTACTTGCATGTGTCAAGCAAATAAAACCAGCGACCTCTTCCTTGCTCCTTGTTCTTTGTGGTCTGCGTCTGTTCTTGCGGCGTCCCTGTCCGGTTTCGAACATGTGCGCCTCGATCTGGCTGCGTCCGATTTCGGGCAGGTTTGGTGATCGGATTCCAACTTTGGAAGCATTACCGCACACTGGAATATGAAAAGCTGGACGCGATACAGCTCACGAGCCGGGCGTGCGTGCGCCGCCCAAATTGTCTCCTTTTAGACAAGAGGAATGTGCAGAAAATTTACAACCGTCTCTCACCTTTCTTGAATCTTATCGTCTAAGCAAGCAAGAGACGTCTGGCGTAGGCCGGATTGTACTTCGCGCTTGGAACAGACCAGCAACTCAAGAATTCCGACCAAATTCACGGAACGAATCGAGGTTGCCCTACGTATCCAGCGCAAGGTAAGTGTTTTCGGGCGGGGTGGAGCAGCGGACACAGACGCCGGGTAAAGCGGCAAGGCTCCGGAGGATGGTCATGGAAAATGGGCGAAACGGTAGTAACGGCAACGGAAATATCAAGAACCTTCCAGGCAGTGGGGATCCACATGTCCAAGAGGTAGTCCGGGCTGCGCACGAAGAACTGCGCCAGCTCATGCGGCAGCGGGCTGAGATCATGAAACGCATCGGCACCGTCAAACAAACGATCGTAGGGCTCGCCAACTTGTTCGGAGACGAGGTTCTGACCGAAGAGTTGCTGGAGCTGGTGGATCGCAAGAGTGGCGGGCGCCAGCCAGGATTTACCAAGGCGTGCCGAATGGTTTTGATGGAAGCCGATCGGCCGCTGGGCGCGCGCGAGGTGTGCGAGCAGATCCAGCAGAAGGTTCCGCCGGTCCTGCTGCGCCACAAGGATCCGCTGGCCTCAGTCACTACGGTGCTCAATCGCCTGGTGGAGTATGGCGAGGCGCGCACTGTGGCTCGAGAGAACGGGCGCAGGGCGTGGCAGTGGGTCTCGGATCCGGCGAACCCCGGGTTAGGGGCCACCCGTGCCGCCGAGCATTTCACTGAAGCCTGATACGGCAGGGGGCGAACGTCGTTAGCCGGCGCATTTGGCTTCCGGCGACTCGATTGCCCACGGTCTTGTGCTTATGCGACACCGAGATGCCGGGTCAACGCCACGACCCGGCATTTTCGTTTGCAGGTAATCCCGCTTTGATCCCCGCGTTGCGGATTCACGCCGGCGGCAACAGCATTCCTTTCTCCAAATGACGGGTAACGTGAGCGTAGGAGGCCGCATGCGGATCGTGCGTGACCATCACCACCGTCTTGTGCGAGTCCTCATTCAGGCGCTTGAGGATATCGAGTACTTCGCCAGCTGAGTGGCTGTCCAGATCCCCGGTCGGCTCGTCGGCCAGCAGCAGGGTGGGATCGCTGACGATGGCCCTGGCGATGGCGACGCGCTGCTCCTGTCCGCCGGAGAGTTGCTTGGGCAGATGGTTGACGCGGTCTTCGAGTCCGACGAGTTTGAGGGCAGTCATGACGTGATCGCGGCGTTGCTGGGCACTGAGCTTGGTCAACAGCAGCGGCAACTCCACGTTTTCGAAGGCGGTGAGCACGGGAATCAGGTTGAACGTCTGAAAGACGTAGCCGATGTGCTCGTTGCGCCAGCGCGCCGACTGGCCATCGCTGAAGCGAAAGACGTTCTCGCCCAGAACCAGCAGTTCGCCCGAAGTCGGGCGGTCGATGGCCGCGATCATATTCAGCAGCGTGGTCTTGCCCGAGCCCGACGGACCCATGAGGGCCAGAAATTCGCCGGCAGCGATCTCGAGAGAAACGTCATCCAGCGCCTTCACCTCAAAAGCGTCGCGCTTGAAGATCTTGCTGACGTTGCGTACCTGGACGACCTTCGTCTGCGTGGTAGTGCGGGGAATGGTAGCAGTGCTCATGATTGTCCTTTGATCTTGATTCTGTCGCCGTCTTTCAGATTGGGTGGACCGGACGTAATCACATCTTCGCCGCCCGTCAGCCCGTCGACCAGATAACCGTTGCTGCGGGTGGCGCGGATGTGAACCTCACGCATAGTCGCCTTGCCGTCGTAAGCGATGAAGACAACCTTTTTCCCGTCATGGTCGCGCACGGCTGCGGTAGGTACCAGCACTCCCGCAGGCCGCGCTGTTGCCGTCTTGTTGCCCGCGTCATTCGGCAAAAAATTCACCGTGGCGTTCATATCCGGGCGTAGATACGAATCCGGGTTGAGGATTTGCACCTTAATCTGCACCGTCGCCTTCTGGCGATCGGCTTCGGGCGAGATTTCTGCGATCTGGCCATCGTACTTGCGGTCTGGGTAGGCGTCCGTGGTGACGATGCCCTTCTGGCGGGGGCCGAGCTTGCTGAAATCATCCTGCGCGATATCCAGTTCCACCTGCAGGTCATTCAAGTCAGCCAGGGCCACCACCGAGCCCTGCGGACCGCCCTCGGCGGAGCTGGCAAACTGCGCGGTGATGAGCTCTCCCTTCTCGGCTGTGCGTTCCAGGATGGTGCCGGTCACCGGCGCACGAATCACCGTGGCATCGAGCTGCGATTGGGCGTAGGCCAACTGGCCCTCGGCCTGAAGGAGCGCCCCCTTGGCCCGCGCTATTTCCTCCGGGCGAGGTCCGATCTTCATCAGTTGATACGCCTGGGTCAGGGAGTTCACCCGCTGCTGGTCAGCATCAAATTTGGCGGTGGCGTCGTCCAGGGATTGCTGCGAAAGCACACCTTGCCGCACCAGGTCACGGGTGCGATCCAGAGTGATCTTGTCATTGACGAGGGTGGCGCGGGCCTCGTCGAGGTTGTGCTGCGCCTGCTGAATCTCCTGCGGCCGCGAGCCGTTCTCCAATTCCTGCAGATAGGCCCTGGCATTTTCCACCGCGCCCTTGGTCTGCATGACCTGCGCTCTGAACTCGTCGTCTTCCAGGCGCACCAGGACCTGACCCTGCTTGACCTTGTCGCCCTTCTCCACGCCAATCCAGGCCACACGGCCAGTGACCTTGGAGTTCACGTTGATCTTGTGGTGAGCGACGATGTAACCGCTGGCAGTCAGGACCGTGCCGGGCATGTCGGCGCTTTCCGTGGTTGCCCGCGCCACGGTTACCTCCGGCGCCTCCGACGCAAGCAGGCGATAGGCAAGCGCAATCAGGCCCAGCAACACCACCAGGGCGATGCCGCCGAAAATGTAGCGGCGGGCCCAGAGCGGCGGTTCGCCCTCGCCGTTGCCGCGCTGCGAGCGGTCGATGCGCAGGCTCTGCAGGTCCTGATGTTTGGTATCAATCGGCATTGTCAGTCTTCAAACGTTCCTTGGTCAGCAAGCGAATCAGTCGCGCAGCGCTCCCACAATGTTCTGGCGAGCGGCATGCCAGGCCGGCGCCAAGCCTCCGAACAGGCCCATGACCAGGGCAAAGATCACAGCCGTCGTAACCACCCCCGGCGTCATGCGCAGGCTGAAGACCGCCTCGCTGAAGGTGACCGGATTTGACGTACCGGTGGTCATGCCGTTGAACGGCAGCATTAACACAATGCCGGCCAGCGCTCCCAGCAGGGACAGCAACAATGATTCAAAAACAAACGAAGTCAGGATGCTGGGGCGAGAAAATCCGATAATGCGCAACGTGGCGATCTCGCGCGCCCGGTAGGCGACCGCCGCGTACATGGTGTTCATGGCGGCAAAGCAGGACCCGATCGCCATGATAATGGCCACCACCGTGCCTACAAACTTGATGGGCGCTCCAGAACTGGTTTGCTTCGCGTAGTAATCCGATTCCAGCATCCCGTTCAGCTTCAGCCTCTGGTCGTCGCTGACCCGGTTCTTCAACGCCTCGGCGGTCTGCGGATCGGTCGCCTGCATCAGCACCGAGGAATACTGGCTGCGGTCGAGATCGGAAGCGATCTGATTGATGTCACCCCAGATCTCCGACTCGTGCGCCGAACTGCCGCTGTCGAATACGCCCACCACCGTCCAATTGCCTTTGCCGAAAAATATGCTGTCACCCAAATTCGTGTGGGCGAACCGTTCGTGAATTGACTTGCTCACCACTACTTCCCGCTGTCCGGGAGTAAACCAGCGTCCCGCGACCAGCTTCACCTTGGGACGCATCTCCAGCCCCACTGGAGCGAGGAACCGGATCGTGACATTTACGTCGCCCGTCCCGTCTTTTCGCGGCAGCACGATGACCAGGATGTTCTCTCCGGAAACGAGCGGGTCGCCCTGGCTGTTCTTGGCAATTCCGGGCAGATCTTTCAGCACCTGCATGGCATCCCGCGACACTCCGCCGGCCGCCAGCTCGGAGGTCGAACCTTTGCGCAGCACCAGGACATTGCGGGCATCGCCGGTGGTGGCAAAGGCGTCCCGCAGTCCGGCCAGCAGGGCCATGATGAAGATGGCGATGGTCACGGTCAACGCAATGCCCAGTGCGGTCATCACGGTAGCGCCCTTGCGCAGCCGCAGGTTCCGGATGTTGTAACTGATCGGTATCGCCATGTCTTCTCCTGCTAGCCGATATGCCGCAGTCCTTCCACAATATTCTGCCGTGAGGCGTGGTAGGCAGGCACGAATGAACTCACCAGCCCTACGAACGCCGCTACCACCACGGCCACCAGCATGGTAGGAGCAGTGACCTTCATGCCCTGGAGAAACAGCCCGGTCTGGGGTGAACGCGCTACGCCGGCAATCAGCCCCGCCGCTGCCAGCGTCCCCAACAGTCCTCCCAGCAGCGCCACGGTCACGGACTCACCCACAAACAGCGTCAGTACCTTAGCCTTGGTGAAGCCCAGTGTTTTTAGCAAGGCCACCTCGCGGGTACGTTCGCGGATGGACATGGCCATGGTGTTGGCCGATACCAGTAGCGTGGCAAACACCACCGCCAGGCAGATGCTCAGAATGAAGGCCTTGACGTTGCCCAGCGTTGCGATCCAACTCAGCTGAAAGGCGTGTTCGCTCTCGGTCTTTGTGGGCCGCGGGGCGTTGCGGAATTCATCATCAATCTCCCGGGCGACTTTGGGCACGTCCTGCGGCGAATCGGCCATCACTCCGTAGAACCCCACCAGGCCCTTGATCTGCGGATAGCCTTCGTCAATATAGGTATTGTTAAAGTACAGCGATTGCGTGGGCTGGGGCGCCGTGTATATACCCCGGATGGTGAGTTCCAGGTTCACCGGGAAGATGGTTCCCTTGATAAACAGGCGATCTCCGAGCTTCCACCCATGCTGTTTGGCCAGTTCGGCATCCACCACGCACCCGGCGCGGTCATGCTGCCAGGCCTGGAGTTGGTCCGGTGGGATCTTGAACTCCGGGTATACGGCGGACAACTCTTCCGGATCGGTACCGAACTGCGCAAAGAAGTTCTCCGGCTTGGCATCCTTGTACTGTCCGCCAAACCAGGTCTGGTTCACCACGTGAGTGACCCCTGGCAGCGAACGAATCTTCTCCCGGTAGGAATAGGGCAAAAAAAACACCAAGGACACTTTGTGCCGCGTGATCAGCCGCTGGGCCGACTGGGGGCTCCCCTCGGTCAGGTAGAACGCGCGCCAGATGGTCATCATCAGGGTGAGCAGCAGCAAAGAAAACGCGATGCTCAACACCGTCAGGGTCGTCCGCCGTTTGTTGCGGAAGGCGTTCTTGCTCACAAAGCGAGTCAGGGTCATATCAGAACTCCGGGAAGAAACAGGGTGCTCGCCGCCTTGCCCCAGGACTAGTCATCAGCATAGACGATGCCCAACTGCTCCACAACTGCCTGACAAATTCTTGACAATTTGTCTATGTCTGGCGCGAGTGGCTCGTTCATAACTGCCGGCAGTATGTGGCGGCGTGGCCGTCCAGCACCAGTGGAGATCGTCAGTCAGCGCGGATGACAATTGTCACCTCGCAGGCCTTCTGTAACTGGTAACGGCTGGCAGCCTCGAAAAGTTACGCGGCGAAGCGGGGTCTGCTGGACACTCAACGGAGGGGGAGGGCTGAGAATGCGACCCCGCAGACGGCTTGGGCAGGACGGTTTCCGTGTCTTGACCAATCGATGATGCGGGTACTTTCGTAATTCACGATGGTGATGCGGATCGGGCTATCCTACCCCTATCCCTTCCCCACAGGTCCAAGCCTGACGTCTTCTGCGAGGGCGTCCCCGTTCTTTGCCTGTGCGAGGGTAGGAAGCAATGGCTAACAGAATCGGCCGTTTCGACATACTCAGCGAAATCACCAATTCCCCGACCGGGTCTGTCTACAAGGCCTCCGATCCGGAGAGCGGGCAAACCGTTGCGCTTAAGACCCTTAAGCTCGAAATGTTGGGGGACCAGGCGGCGGCGTTGGTGCAGAGTGTCCTGGAGGAAGCGGAGACCACGAAATCCCTGAATAGCCACAACATCGCCCTGGTTTATGGGGCCGGGGAACTGGAGGGCCTGTTCTGTGCCGCGCTGGAGTATGTGCAGGGCAACAGCATTGCGACCATGCTGGCCCGCAAAGAGGGATTTTCCATCTGGGACCTGCAGGACATCGCGCGGCAAACCTGCCAGGGACTGGACCACGCGCACGCCAAAGCCGTGTTTCATTACAGCCTGGAGCCGGCCAAGATCATGGTGCAGTGGGACGGCACGGTCAAGCTGCTGGGCTTCGGAATTTCCATGATGAGCGCGCATGGGCGGCATGCTTCCGGCCAGCCCACGGAAGTTCTGCACTACATGTCTCCTGAACAGCTGCGCGGGGAGTCGCTGGATGCGCGCTCCAACTTGTTCAGCCTGGGGGCCATCCTTTACGAGATGGTGACCGAGCACAAGGCTTTCGAGGGGGACGATGCTGACCAGATAGAGCAGCAGATTCTGGAGCAGATGCCGGCCGCGCCCATCGAGATCAACCGCAAGGTCCACCCTGCCCTGAGTGAAGTGATCATGAAGGCGTTGGCCAAGGCGCCGGAAGCACGCCATCAGTCGGGCCAGGATCTGGTCAATGATCTGGAGCGTTGCAAGGAAAGCCCGACCAAGACGGCGGCCAAAGCCGGCCAGCCGGCGCAAGGGTTGAACCTGCCGGCAAAGCAGAAACCGGCAGCCGGGGCGCCCCAATCAGCCGGGCAGACGCCCGCGGCAGCGGCCCCTGCGAAACCAGCGGCAGCCAAGATGGAAGCACAGGCTTTCACCAAGCCTCCGGCACCGGCAAGAACAACCCAAGCTGTACCTCCTCCCGCGCCAGCCCTTACCCAGGAAGCTCCGGCCGAGTTTGAAGTTCGAGGTGCAGCCGGGCCTGGCGCTGCGCAACGGAAAGCAGCGGTCGCTGCTGCCGGTTGGGGTGGCGCCGGCACCAGCCCGTCACCGGAAACGCCAAAACGGACAGCGAAGCTCGATCCCTCGGAGCAGTTCAGCAGTTCGCGCGTGAAGGCGTCAGTGGATGGGCTCGCCAATGAGCAGGCTGGGATGTCGGCCGCAGCGGCGGAACCGGAGGTGGAGACATCCAGCCTCAAGGTTGATCCCATGATGGCTGAGTCCAACGAGGATGCGGGTACGCACGTTCGGAGCTTCTCAGAAATTGACGAACTGCCGCCCCTGAAAGAGATCTACATTGCGCCTCCGGCGCCACCCGCGCAGGAAGTGCCCAGCCCGGCGCAGGAGCCGATAGCAACCATGTTCCGGGAGCCGGCTCCCGAGAAACCCAAGATCCAGCCCAAAGAAGTGGCCAAGAAGGCGGTCGCGGAGATCAAGAAAACTCCACCCAAGCTTTTCATGTACTCCATCGCTGGGGCGATTGCATTCATTCTGCTGTTAATCGTCGCGATTGCCTTCCACATTCACAACCAGAATGCCGATGAGGACAGCGATCTGACGCAACCATCGCAACCAGCCGCAGCCACACCCGCTCAGCCGGCACCCCCGGTGCAGGCGCCGCCGGTCGCCCAGACTCCGCCGCCGGTCCAGGTCGAAGCGCCCGAACCGGTAATTGATGAACCTGCTGCGGTGTCGGTCCGGCCGAAGTACAACAGCAGAAGGAAGCCGGTCAAAACGCCGGCGCCCGCACCCGTGATACCGGGACAGTTGACGGTGAGTTCGAATCCGGAAGGGGCCCAGATACGCCTCGATGGCCGCAACGACACCAGTTGGCTCACGCCCTCGAACCTGACCGGCCTCACCCCCGGCCAGCACACGGTGACCCTGACCAAGCCGGGTTATGCCTCGCAAACGCGTACGATTGAGGTAGCCTCCGGCAGCAAGTCATCCCTGGCCATACAACTGGCACAGCTGATGGCCGTGGCTTCCGTCGCCAGTGAACCGGCCGGGGCCACTATTTTCCTGGACGGCAGAGACACCGGGCACGTGACGCCGGCACAAATCTCCGTAGACAGGCCCGGCAATCACACCCTGCAGGTGAAGAAAACAGGCTATTTGGAGCAAACCACCACCGCCAACCTGCAGCCCGGACAGACGTTTCATTTCGCCCCGGCGCTCCAGGCCCTGGGCTCCACTGATGAGATCAAGACCGTCGGCCGATTCAAGAAGATCTTTGGCGGCGGGGAAGCGGCCGGCATGGGCATCGTGAGTATCAAGACCCAGCCCAAGGGCGCTCAGATTGCCGTCAATCAGCGAATCGTCGAAAAAGTCTCGCCGGTGCAGTTCTACCTGAATCCAGGGACCTACGTGATCGACATCACGATGTCGGGATTCAAGCCGCTGCGTCGCGTCATCACCGTCGAGAAAAGCGGCAAAGTCGCGCTGGACGAGACCCTGGAACGGTAGCCGCGCGGTTCCGCACACTAACAGCGAAGCTCGCTTCCGTTGGAAAAACGGAGGGAGCACCTTCTTTCCGATCAAAATCCTGCCTTGTTTTCCACGGCGGCAAGAGGAATTCATCCAGCTTTAATGACGCAGAAACAATTCCGAAATATCGCCGCCTTACTCTCTCCCAAACTGATTCCTCAGTCTGAGAGTTCCACCCATACCTCGCGCACTCTTCCGGGTGTGCCACCCACTCGGTCTATTGGATCTTCCGTCATGGAGGAGGAATGATGTTGCGTAAACTGACTGCAGCGTTAAGTTCGCGAACGATGATCACTGCGTCCCTGGCGATGGTCGCGGTTCTAGCCACAGCCATGCCAGCCCATGCCGGTTCGAACGCCGCGCCCACTACTACCCCGATCAAGCACGTCGTAGTCATTTTCCAGGAAAACGTTTCGTTCGATCATTACTTTGCGACCTATCCGCAAGCCGCCAATCCCGCTGGCGAGCCGAAGTTTGTGGCACATTCCGGCACGCCCGGGGTGAACGGATTCACCAATGCCGTGCTGAACTTCAATATGAACGAGAACAACCCCTTTCGCCTGGACCGCTCGCAGAACTACACCTGCGACCAGGATCACGACTATACCCCGGAACAGCAGGGATACGATGCCGGCCTGCTCGACAAGTTCGTGCAATTTCTGGGCGTGGGCACGGACGGCAGTTGCAACGATTATGGCCATGGGCCGGGGTTGGTGATGGGTTACTACGATGGCAATACGGTCACCGCGTTGTGGAACTATGCCCAGTTCTTCGCGATGAATGACAACTCCTACAACACGACGTACGGTCCCTCGACGCCAGGGGCGCTGAACCTGGTCGCGGGCAACACGTCGCCCTACGACCCGGCACACACGATCGGCGACATTTCCGAAGATGTGGCGGACACCAGTGTGATCGGCGATGCCGATCCATACTATGACGATTGTGGCAAGCCGTCGCAGCTGGCGGTCACTGGCACCAACATCGGCGATTTGCTCAACAACAAGGGCGTGACCTGGGGCTGGTTCGAAGGCGGCTTCAAACCCACCGTGGCTTGGGATGGAGTGAATCCCGCGGTGTGCGGCGCCACCACCAACAATCTCGGAGGTGTTCCTCAGAAGGATTACAGCGCCCACCACGAGCCCTTCCAATACTATGCACAATCGGCCAACCCGCATCACCTGCCTCCCTCTTCGATCAGCATGATCGGCTTTACCGACCAAGCCAACCATCAGTACGATCTCAGCGACTTCTGGAACGCGGTTTACTCTGGAAACTTCCCCGCAGTCAGCTTCCTGAAGGCAAAGCGCTCGCAGGACGGGCACTCCGGATACTCCTCGCCGCTGGATGAGCAAATTTTCATGGTTAGTACCATCAATCAGTTGCAGACTCTGCCGGAATGGAGCAGCACCCTCGTCGTGATTTCCTACGACGATTCCGACGGGTGGTACGACCACCAGATGGGGCCAGTGGTAAAGCAATCCGTCACCAGCGCGGACGCGCTCACCGGTCCGGGCATGTGCGGGAGCATTAACAGCGATGGCATCGGCGGACGGTGCGGTTACGGCCCGCGGCTGCCGCTGTTGGTGATCTCTCCGTTTGCCAAGAAGAACCATGTGGATAGCACGCTGACCGACCAGAGCTCGATCATCGGCTTTATCGAGAGCAACTGGTCCACCGGACAGATCGGCGGCGGCTCGTACGATGCTCTGGCCGGGCCCTTGACCAACATGCTCGATTTCAGCAAGCGCCGCACTGACAAACTAATCCTGGATCCGGTTACCGGACTACGGGTGAAGTAACTTCCCACCTTAGGGTTTCTGAAACGGAGGCCGTCCTGAGTCCCGCCTGCCCGGGCTGGGACTCAGGTGGCCTTCCGCACGAAGATCGAAGGATCTACACCGCTCCGCCCCGAAATCACGTCACCGGTATGCGTGATGCTGATCACAGAAGGCTCGTCTCAGCTGGGATAAAAGAAGGGCCTATGGAGTGAGGAGCTGTGGCCCAAACAATTCCCCGTTCGTCGTATCCCGAGTTGTGGCAGGCGCTCAACAGATTGAAGTGCGTGCGCACCTATAGCCAGGGGGCTTCCGTGTTCCGGCAGGGCCGGCCCGCCCACGGCATCTATCTAATTGAAAAGGGAGAGGTTCGGCTAACACTGCCCTCGTCGGTGAAGCCCGAGCGCACGTTTGAAGTCGCTGGGCCCGGAACCGTCCTGGGGTTGAGCGAAACCATGACCGGCGAGGCCTACAAGCTGAGCGCCGAAGCCGTCGGCCCCGCCGAGATTGCCCATGTGGAACGCGCAACGTTGCTGAAGTTCCTTCGGGACCATCACCAGTTTTGCCTGCAGGTGGTGCGCCTGTTGAGCGATGACCTCCACCAACTCTATCAGCGCTTTCAGTGCGTGAACTCGGAAGAGAGGTCCCGCCGGAAAGCCAGCCCGGCCAGCGTCAATTGACCGGAATCCGGCAGAGGAATCGGGTAGGAGGCGGGATTACTCCCGCCGTCCTCCCACACCACCGGACGTGCGGTTCCGCATCCGGCGGTTCATGAAGCCAACGAGAAGCGCCGCTGAGAGTCCAGCAGCGAGACCAGCCCCA
>Ga0335070_10001941_pt1 | contig 23995 bp, 23 predicted proteins | sample Lox_Sample_13_FD_206722 | JGI IMG/M metagenome (GOLD analysis project Ga0335070, IMG submission 206722) | Soil microbial communities from Loxahatchee National Wildlife Refuge, Florida, United States - Lox_Sample_1.3 | ecosystem: Environmental > Terrestrial > Soil > Wetlands | place: USA...
TCGCGCTCGACCAGCAGGGGGAGCAGGCGCGGCGGCTGCTCGGGACGCTGGACGGGGCGATTCCCGAGGAGCTTCGGCAGTCGATTCTCGAGGCGGACCAGGGCGACGAGGCCGGCGTGATCGCGCAGCGCGAGCGTGTCGCGGAGCTGAGGAAGATCCTCGCCGGCCTCGGGTCGCCGGAGGCGAAGCGACTCGAGACGCTCGCAGACGCGCTCGTGAAGAAGTCGGTCTGGATCGTCGGCGGCGACGGCTGGGCCTACGACATCGGCTTCGGCGGGCTCGACCACGTGCTCGCGTCGGACGCGAACGTGAACGTGCTCGTCCTCGACACCGAGGTCTACTCGAACACCGGCGGCCAGGCGTCGAAGTCGACCCCGCGCGGCGCGGTGGCGAAGTTCGCCGCCGGCGGCAAGCACACGGCGAAGAAGGACCTCGGGCTCATCGCCGCCGGCTACGGCAACGTCTACGTCGCCCAGGTCGCGCTCGGCGCCGACAACCCGCAGACGGTGAAGGCGTTCGCCGAGGCGGAGTCGTACGACGGCCCGTCGCTGATCATCGCGTACAGCCACTGCATCGCCCACGGGATCGAGATGGCGACGGCGATGGCGCACCAGAAGGAGGCGGCGGACTCCGGCTACTGGCCGCTCTACCGCTACGACCCGCGGATCGATCACCCGTTCCAGCTCGACTCGCGCCCACCGAAGATCCCGGTCGCCGAGTTCACCTCGAAGGAGAACCGGTTCGCGATCCTCTCGCGCGCGAACCCGCAGGAGGCCGCCGAGCTCGCCGCCGAGGAGCAGCACGACGTCGAGGAGCGCTGGAAGCTCTACCAGCAACTGGCGACGCTGGAGCACGAGCCGCCCTCGCACGGGGAAACCCCCGGTTCCGCCGTCTAGAGATTCCGCCGCCAGAGCAGGAAGCCGAGCGGGAGCACGCCGGCGAGCAGGACCCACGGGGCGAGCGACATGCGGGCGTACGACTCGACGCGGCGCTCGGTGCCCGAGTGGCCGATCCCGGCCTGCGCGGCGGCGGCGACGGCGCCGAGCTGCGTCTCCGGGAACGACGTCCCGTTCATCAGCCGCGCGAACGTCGCGAGCGCGTCGCCGCTCGTCGGGTCGGAGACGTATCCCCGGTCGGGACGGCCGCCCGCCTCGAAGATCCGCTCGCCCGGCTGCCACACGTGGACGAAGAGCACGGTCAGCCCACCGCCCGGGTGGACGAGGTACTTCACGCTCGACGGGATCCGGGACGCCTCGCCGTCGGTGAAGACGACGATCAGCCGGTGCGGCATCGACGTCGCGAAGAAGTGCGACTGGAGGATCGGGACGAGCGCGCCGAACGTCGTCGCGCGCCCGCGGTACGGCTGGCTCGGCGGCGGGCGGTCGATCCCGACCGAGGCGGCGAGCGTCCGCGTGAACAGCGTCGAGTCGGTGGTCGGCATCAGCTCCGGCAGCGTGCGGTCGGTCATCGTCGCGATCCCGATCGGGACGTCGGCGAGCCGGTCGCGCAGACGCAGCGCCAGCCGCTTCGCGCGCGCGAGCCGCGTCGGCGTGTCGGCGGCGCTGCGGGCGGTCATCGACAGCGACGTGTCGAAGACGAAGAACGCCTCCGCGTCGGCGCGCTCGCTCAGGAGCTTCTGGCGCACGACGACCGGCTGCGCGGCGGCGATACCGACGAGCACCGGGAGGAGCACGAGCGCGACGACGACCGGCACGAGCGCGCGCCGGCCCGGCCCGGCAACGGCGAACAGTTGCCGGATGCGCGTCGCCCGGCGTTCCGTCGCGGCGAGCGCGGCGAGCGGAACCGCCGCTGCGAGCGCGAACAGCGTCCAGTACGGGGTGAGGAAGGAGACGGCGAGCATCAGTAGCCGCTGCCGACCTGGCCCGCGCCGCGGCCGCGCCCGAAGCCGTAGCCGCCGCGCGCGTCGCGCCCGACCTTCGACTTGCCCGGCCGCCTCAGCAGCAGCGCGAGCTGGAGGTTCTGCTTCGCGTCCGCGTTCGTCGGGTCGATCGCGATCGACTCCTGGAAGAACCCGACCGCGCGGCGGAGCGTCGTCACCTGCGCCGTCGGATCGGAGATGAGCGGGCTCGTCACGACGATGACGCCGAGCAGGTTCGCGGCGGCGGAGCGCACGGCCGCCGGCGCGCCGGAGTCGACGACCTGCTGGAGGCGCTCCTCCGCCTCGGCCCGCGTCGTCGGCAGGTCCTGGCGCGTCTCCGGGTTGGCCCCGATACGGCTGAACCAGAAGAGCTGGACCGCGCGCCGGTACGCGATCGAGTCGCCGAGTCCGAGCAGGAGTCGCGCCGGGTCCCCGGGCAGCGTCGTCTGCGGCCGCCACAGCGAGCGGTGCGAGTGCATCGCCCGGAAGCGGAGGTCGTCGCGGACGAGGCTCGTCTGCCAGGCGCGCGCGTCGAGCGCGAGCAGGACGAGCACCACCGCCGCGGCGGCGCAGGCGACGGCGGCGATCGCGGCCCGGTGGCGGTGCAGGCGCGTCATGCCGACGCTCCGATCGCGAGCCGCCCGTTCAGCCGCTCGTTGCCGGCGAGCAGGAGCACGAGCAGCAGCCCGATCGCGAGCAGCGCCCACGGCTCCGAGGCGGCGATCGCCTCCTGGCGCTGCCTCGCCGTGTGCGTGAAGGCGCTCGGGCTGACGAAGGCGTCCCGGCCGAACAGCGTCGCGAAGTACTGCTTGTCCGGTGTCGCGGCGAACAGCGGCACGATCCGGACGGGGATGTGCGCGTGGCGCAGCGCGAGCGCCTCCGTGACGAGCGCGGGCTGGTCGCCGGCGGAGTCGTCGAGGTCGCTGACGATCAGGATCGCCCCGTGCGTGACGCCGGCGGACTCGAGTGCGTGCTGCGCCGCCACGAGCCCGGTCGAGATGCGCGTCCCGCCGCTGAACTGCGACCACGGGCTCTGGTTGAAGACCGGAGTCCCGTGGGCGTACGACGTCGGGACGAAGAACGGGATGAACTGGCTCAGCGCCGTCGGCGGCGAGTTCGGAGGCAGGAGCTCGTAGGCGGTGTCGGAGAACATGACGAGCCCGATCGCCTGGTTCGCCGAGACGATTCCCTTCAGCGTCGTCGCGACGCGCGCGAAGACCGGGCCGGCGATGCTCGCCGACATGTCGAGCGCCACGACGCCGGTCTTCGCGCCCGCCGGCAGCACGGCCGCGCGCCCGGTGCCGGTCGAGCGCGCCGCGAGCACCGCGAGCGCGAGCGTGCCGGCGAGCGCGGCCGCGAGCACGACGCGGACGATCGACGTGCGGGTCGCAGGCCGCTGGACGAGCCGGAGGTCGCCGAGCGTCGTCGCGCCGCGGCGGTGGACGGACGGGAGCCTCACGCGCCCTCCTCCGCGGGCGGCGACCCGACATGACCCTGCTCGCGCGCCTGCTCGGAGAACGAGTCGAACTCCTCGCTCTCCGGCCCGCGCGACGACCAGGCGAGCTCGCGCGCCTTCACGGTCAGCTCGTCGATGCCGGCGACCTCGGTCCCGAGCTCGTCGGCGACGCGCTCGAGCGCCTTCCGCTGGAGCGTCTCGTCGTGGTGCTCGTGTGCCCAGGCGAGCAGGACGAGCGCGCGTTCGAGCGGCGACGCCGACGACGACAGCACCGGCTCGGGGACGCGGCGCGGCCGGATCGCCAGCACCCAGCGCGCGGCGAGGAGCAGCGCCGCGCAGCCGAGCAGCGCCGCCAGCGAGAGCGAGAGCCAGAACAGGAGCCCGGGCCGCAGGCTGTACGTCGGCGCGGCGAGCGGCGTGAAGTGATCCTTCCATGGGAGCCCGAGGCGCCGGCCGAGCGTCGCGAGCGAGCTCGGGCTCAGCTGCGAGATCGCCTCGACGTGCGGCCAGCTCGTCGTGATCCCGTACGCGACCCGGCCGTGCGTGTCGAGGTAGTCGATGTGCGCGAGCGGGAAGCGGAACACGTGCGCGGTATCGCTCGGCGGGTAGCGCGGCACGCAGGCCGAACTGAGGCAGCGCAGCGTCCACGTCCAGGTGATCTGCTCGAACCGGCCGGTGCCGAGCCGCAGCACCGTCGGCGCCTTGACCGGCGCGTACGGCTTGAAGCTCGCGGTCACGCGCAGGCGTCTGGGGTCCACCCACTTCGTGTCGGCGACGACGGCGATGCTCGCCGTGACCGGGTCGCCGAACAGGTGGACCTGCGGCGTCAGCGTCGCGTACGCCTTGAGCGGGACGCCGTCGCCGACCGAGGTGCCGGAGGGCAGCAACGGCAGCGTCGCCGCCGCGGGCGCCGCTGCGGCGAGGGCGAGGACGGCCGCGACCAGCAGCGGACGCCTCACGCCACGAGTCCTCTCGCCATCACCCGCATGTCCGCCCAGCGGAGGAACGAGGCGAGCACCGCGCCGGGGTCGTGGTCGTGGACGGCGACCGGCTCGAGGCCGAGCCCGCGGAACGACCGGACGAGATCGTCCCACCGCCGCTCGTGTTGCTCGCGAAGCCGGGCCGCCTCGTCCGCCGTGAGGAAGACCGGGAAGACGCGCCCGCTGCGGGGATCGGCGTACGGGACGGAGACGCCGTCGACGTCGGGGAACGTCCGCTCCCACCGCGGGTCCTGGACGACGACGGGGACGAGCTCCCAGCGGTGCTCGAGTGCGCGTTGCCACGTTCGCTCGTCCGGCGGCACGAAGAAGTCCGACAGGACGAACACGAACGTCTGCGTCGGCAGGTCGCGCCGGTGCTCGCCGAGGAACCCGAGCCCGCGCGAGACGGCGTCGGCGGGCGCGTGGAACGGACGCTCGAACGTGTGCGGCTCGGCGCGGTGCTCCGACCGGGGCGGCCGCCAGTACGGCGCGCCGGTGGCGTGGTCGACGTAGCCGGTGAGGCTGCGCGCGGCCCTCGCGCTCGCGCCGATCAGCTCGATCGCCGCGAGCAGCGCGAGCGGCTTGTCGAGCGAGCGCAGCGGCGAGCTGCCGATCCCGAGCGTCGGCCGCCGGTCGCACACGACGACGACGCGCGGCGCCTCGTCCGCGAAGCGCTCGCGGACGATGAACTCGTCGTCGGCCCGGGCCGCCGAGAGCCGCGCCGACGCCGCCCAGTCGATCCAGGCGAGCAGGTCGCCCGGCCGGTACTCGCGGGAGCTGGCGACGTCCGAGCCCACTCCCCGGCGCGCGCTGCGGACGCCGCCGAAGGCGAGGCCGATCACCCGCCGCCGCGGGATCAGCGGGAACACGGCCTGGCTCATCGCGCGGCGCCTATGCGACCGCCGCCGGCACGTCGAGGTCGATGTCGAAGCCGGGCTTCGGCGCGACCTCGAAGCAGCGATCCCGCACCTCGAGGCTCGAGGCCGCCCAGCCCTTGTCGCGCACGTCGGCGAGGAAGCTCGGGCGGAAGAGCATGCGGTGGAGGAGCACCGGCACGAACAGCCGCTCGACGTCGTCCGGCGTGACGTAGCGGCGGCCGTGCAGCACCGCCCACGCGCGCGCCGCGCGGTTGAGCGCGAGCGAGCCGCGCACGGAGCTGCCGATCGCGACGATGTCGAGGTGCCGCGTCGCGCGAACGAGGTCGACGATCCAGTGGGCGACCGCCTCGTGGACGAAGACGCCGCCGACGGCGGCGCGCAGCAGCGCCACGTCGTCGAGGTCGACCGCCGGCCGGAGACGCGTCAGCGGGTGGCCGCCGAGTTGCTCGTCGACGATGCGCAGCTCGTCCTCCGCCTCCGGGTAGCCGAGCGTCGTGCGGATGAAGAAGCGGTCGAGCTGCGCCTCCGGGAGCGGGAACGTCCCCTCGTACTCGATCGGGTTCTGCGTCGCCATGACGAGGAACGGGTCGGCGAGCTTGTGCGTCTCTCCGTCGACGGTCACCTGCTGCTCGGCCATCGCCTCGAGCAGGGCCGACTGCGTCTTCGGCATCGCGCGGTTGATCTCGTCGACGAGGACGACGTTCGCGAACACCGGCCCGGGCCGGAACTCGAAGTCCCGCTCGCGCTGGTTGAAGATCGAGAGGCCGGTGACGTCGGTGGGCTGGAGATCCGGGGTGCACTGGATCCGGGTCGAGTGCGCGCCCTCGATCGACTGTGCGATCGCCCGCGCGAGGACGGTCTTCGCGGTGCCGGGGACGTCCTCGAGCAGCGCGTGGCCGCCGCACATCAGCGCCGCGACGACGAGGGTGATCTGGTCTCGCTTCCCGTGGACGACGGTCTCGATGTTGTCGAGAAACCGCTCGGCAACAACGGCCGCAGCCCCCAGCTCGTCTGGTTCCACGCCTGACCTCCGCAGGAGAGGGTAGCCGGTAAACCGCGAAGTCTCCGACTTAGACGACCGAATCGGGGAAAGGTGAGTGGCGGGCGCTACTTGCCGGCGCGCGCGGCCTCCACGAGGAGGGCGTACCGCTCGATCCGCTCACGCCGGCCGCGCTCGAGCGCCCCGGCCGGGAGCCCGCGCCGGTAGCCGAAGCGGAACCGCCCCGCCCGCCGCCTCCGGCGCAGGAGGACGAAGTAGTAGAGCGCCCCGAGCGGCGGCATCACGAGCGACTGCGCCAGCGCGTAGACGGGGAAGACGACCATCCACCAGCTCCGGACCTGGAGGTTGGAGACGAAGGTGACGAAGGCGTACGTCACGACGACGAGCGGCAGCTCGAACGGCAGCGTCCGCCAGTCGATCATGTTCCACCACTTGAACCAGACGCTCGCGAAGACGGCGAGGATCGTGTAGGCCGTGAGGACCGGCAGGTGCAGGAGGTTCCGGTCGGCGTTGACGAAGTTGTGGCGGAACGTCCCCGCCCACCAGAGGCGCCGCTGCCGGAAGAGCGCGGACCACGTGTCGGGCACCTCGGTCGTCACCACGAAGTCGGCGTGGCGGATCTTCAGCCGCAGCGCGTGGGCGACCCGGCCGGTCTCGATGTCCTCTCCCGGCGTCCAGAGGGAGTGCCGGTCGAAGATCAGCCGCAGCGACTCGGTCTTGCCGATGAAGCAGGCGCCCGAGGTCATCCAGGGCCGGTAGTGGCGCGACAGCATCGCGATCCGGTACTCGAGCGCCTGGAGCCTCGCCGCCGTGGTGCGCGCGTTCTCGGCCTCGACCTTGACCGAGCAGAGGTCCGCGTCGGCCTCGGCCACGGCCGCGACGACGCGCCCCAGGCCCGGGCCGATGTGCGTGTCCGCATCGAGGCGGAGCGCATAGGTCGTCGTGACGTGGGCGAGCGCGACCTTCATCAGGGAGGCCGGATCCGGCGCCTCCAGCTCGATCCGGCACACGTTCCAGCCCTCGTCCTCGAGCTCGCGCGCGAACGCCTGCATGTGCGGCGGCGTCGTCTCCAGCGCGACGAGGACGTTGGGCTTGTAGTGCGCGATCGCCTCGCGGCCGTCGAAGTAGCGGGGATGGCCGAAGAGGGGGACGACGATCGTGAAGTCCGACGAGAACCGCTCGCCCGGCCGCACGAGCTTCCCGTGCCACCAGGCGAGCAGGTTCTGGAAGTCGAAGGCGACCAGCGCCGCCGACACCACCAGCATGAGCAGCGTCACGCCGGGCTAGCGCCTGTGGGGAGGAGGCGTCGGCGTGGGCGGTGTCGGCGGCGCGGGCTCTTTCACGATGTTGACGATCACCCTCGTCGGCGGGCACGGCCGGCCGACCGCGCATTGCTCGACGTGCGTCTCCTTCGTCTCCCCGATCAGCCGCCAGACCCACTCGTGATGCACGAAGAACGGGGCGAAGATCAGGGTGATGATCGTGACGACGGTGAAGCCGCGGTGGCTACCGCTGTTCATTCGCTCTCCTTGCCTCTTGCTTGACCCGACGTGCCGCAAGGGGGCGATGACAGGGCGCACTGTCACGCTGTGCTTCCGTTGTCCGCGTCCTAGGTCTCGGCGCGCGAGACGCGCGCGTTGATCCCTCGAACGTGGACGAGACGTTCGCGTGACGATGGGTTGGCCCGTGTGGGTCAGTCGATCTTGAACGCGGCGTGCTTGATCTGCGTGTACTCCTCCATCGAGTAGATCGACATGTCCTTGCCGTACCCGGACTGCTTGTAGCCGCCGTGCGGCATCTCGGACGTGAGCGGGAGCAGGTGGTCGTTCACCCACACCGTCCCGAACTGGAGCCTGCGGACGGCGTTCATCGCCCGGCCGACGTCGCGGGTCCAGACGGACGCGGCGAGCCCGTAGCGGACGTCGTTCGCCCAGCGGATCGCCTCGTCGTCGTCGGCGAACCGCTGCACGGTGACGACCGGCCCGAACACCTCGTTCTGGACGATCTCGTCGTCCTGCTTCACGCCGGTGACGACCGTCGGCCGGACGAAGAAGCCCTTGTCGCCATTCGTCCCGCCGCCGGTGAGCACCGTCGCGCCCTTCGCCCGCTCGAGGAAGCCGAGGATCCGCTCCTGCTGCGAGCTCGAGATCACCGGGCCCATCTCGATCTCGTCGCTCTCCATCGGGTCGCCGACCTTCAGCGACTCGACCTGCGGCACGAGCTCCTCGAGCAGCGCGTCGTAGATCCTCGGCCCGGCGATGACGCGCGAGCCGGCGGTGCAGTCCTGCCCGGAGTTCCAGTAGCCGGCGAGGCGGATCCCCTCGGCCACCGCCTTCGGGTCGGCGTCGTCGAAGACCACCATCGGCGCCTTGCCGCCGAGCTCGAGGTGGACGCGCTTCAGCGTGCCGGCCGCGTTCCGCGCGATCGCCTTGCCGGTCTCGACGTCGCCGGTCAGCGAGACGAGGCGAACGTCGGGGTGCGAGACGATCCGCTCGCCGGCCGGGATCCCGTCGCCGGTGACGACCTGGAGCACGCCTGCCGGGATCGCCTCCTGCGCGAGCTGGACGAAGCGGAGCAGCGAGAGCGGCGTCTGCTCGGACGGCTTGAGGATCTGGACGTTGCCGGCGGCGAGCGCCGGGCCCATCTTCCAGACCGCCATCATCAGCGGGTAGTTCCACGGGCAGATCCCGCCGACGATCCCGAGCGGCTCGCGGCGGATCATCGACGTGTAGCCCTTGATGTACTCGCCCGCCGACTGGCCATCGAGGTGCCGCGCCGCGCCGGCGAAGAAGCGGAGATTGTCGGACGAGAACGGCATCTCGTCGCGCGACGCCATCAGCGGCTTGCCGACGTTCAGCGACTCGAGCTGCGCCAGCTCCTCCGCGTGCTCGTCCAGCACGTCGGCGAGCTTGTGCAGGAGCTCGGAGCGCTCCTTCGGCGTCGCGTCGAGCCACTCCGGCAGCGCCTTCTTCGCCGCCTCGACGGCGCGGTCGACGTCCTCGGCGCCGCAGCTCGGCACCTCGGCGATCGTCTCGCCCGTGGCCGGGTTGATCACCTCCATCGTCTGGCCCGAGGTCGCGTCGACCCACTCGCCGCCGACGAAGCACTTGTAGGACGTGGTCGTGGTGCTCATGCGTTCCTCCCTGTTCAGACCGCCGTGATTTGGGCCGACTCGACCGCCTCCGTGACGTTCGCCGCCCCGCGGCGGAGAACGCCGGTGTCGCGCATCAGGCGCTGCGCGAGCACGACGGGGATCACCGTCATCAGGATCATGGCGAACGCGATCACATTGACGACGGGCAGCTGCTGGCCGAGCCGGATGTAGCCGAAGATGAGGAGCGGGAGCGTGTTCTGCGCCCCCGCGGTGAAGGTCGTGACGATCACCTCGTCGAACGAGAGCGCGAAGGCGAGCAGCCCGCCCGCGACGAGCGCCGTCGAGAGGACGGGCCAGATGACGAACCGGAACGTCTGCACTCCGTCCGCGCCGAGGTCCTGGGACGCCTCGATCAGCGACGGCGACGAGCGTCGCAGACGCGCGATCACGTTGTTGTAGACGATGACGATGCAGAACGTCGCATGCCCGATGACGATCGTCCACAGCGAGAGGTTGATGTGCGCGAAGAGGAAGAACGAGTTGAGCGCCATCGCGGTGACGATCCCCGGGAGCGCGATGGGCAGCACGAGCAGGAACGTGATCGAGTCGCGGCCGAAGAACTGGAAGCGCGCCAGCGCGAAGGCGGCCATCGAGCCGAGCACGAGCGCGATCGAGGTGGCGATCAGCGCCGCCTTGATCGAGAGCCAGAACGCCGAGTGCACGTCCGGCGAGTTCCAGGCGACGCTGAACCACTTCGTCGAGAACTGCGTGATCGGCCAGCTCTGGACGTTCGACGCGTTGAACGCGTACACCATGATCAGCGCCAGCGGGATCCACAGGAACAGCACGACGAGCGCCGTCCAGACGCGCAGTCCCACCCGGGTCCACGGTCCTTCCATCACATCGCCTCGAACGCGCCGAGGCGGCGCGCGATCAGGAGGTACACGCCCATCACGGCGAGCGGGATCGCCGCGAACGCCGCCGCGAACGGCACGTTGTTCGAGATCCCGACCGAGTCGTAGACGACGTTGCCGATGAACTGCGAGCTCGCGCCGCCCGCGAGCAGCGGCGTCACGTAGTCGCCGAGCGTCAGCGAGAACGTGAAGATCGATCCGGCGACGAGGCCCGGGAGCGCGAGCGGCAGGATCACGCGCCGGAAGGTCAGGAACGCGCTCGCGCCGAGGTCGCGCGACGCCTCGATGTACGACTCGGGGATCCGCTCGAGCGCGCCGTAGACGGGGAGGATCATGAACGGGAGCCAGACGTAGGTGAAGATGATCCACACCGCCCAGTTCGTGTACGCGAGGTTCGGCGCCGGCAGCCCGAGCTTCTCGAACGTCCAGTTGAGGACGCCGTTCTGGTCGAGGATCAGCCGCCAGATGTAGACGCGCACGAGGTAGCTCGACCACAGCGGCAGCAGCACCGACACGAACAGGAACGCGCGCATCCGGACGCTCGCGATGCGCGCCGCGAAGTACGCGAGCGGGAACGCGAGGATCGCGTCCGTGACGGTCACGGCGGCGGCGATCCCGATCGTCCGGTACGCGATCTGCCGGTACGCGCTCGACTCGAAGATCGTCTTGTAGTTCGAGAGCGTCCAGACGTGCTCGATCTCCGTCGTGAACGGGTTGACCGTCCAGAACGAGGAGACGAACAGCGCGCCGAGCGACCCGAGGTAGACGAGCCCGAACGCGAGCAGCGGCGGGACGAGCAGGAGCAGGGCCTTCGCCCAGCGGTGCCGCCAGAAGAACGACGAGAGCCGGAGGCGGGCTCCCCGGAATGGAGAGCCCGCCCCCGGCGGGACGTCAGCAGCGCGGACGGCCAGGGCTCAGCCCTTCATCTGCGTCCACGCCTGCTGCCACTTCGTGTAGTCCATGCAGTCGTTCTTGCCGTTCCCGCAGGCGGCGACCGGCGTCTTCCAGAACTTGATCGAGTTGAAGTACGCGGCGGGTGCGTTGAGGTGATACGCCGCGCACGAGCCCGGTTGCATCTTGTTCATGTACGGGCAGGCCTTTGCGTTCGCAGGGGTCTCCTCGAACGAGAGGGCCTGCTCCGCCTGCACCTTCGGCGTCGAGATCCAAGCCATCCACTTGTACATGCAGTTCGGGTGCTTCGCGTGCGCCGACATCATCCACGTGTCGGCCCAGCCGGTCGCGCCCTCTTTCGGGATCAGGTCCTTCACCGGCGCGCCCGCCTTCTGCAGCGTGATGGTCTGGAGGGGCCACGACGCGCCGATCACGACGCCGCCGTTCTTGAACAGGTCGACCTCGTCCGACGCGAGCGCCCAGTACTTCTTGATCAGCGGCTTCTGCTGCTTCAGCAGGTTGATCGTCGCGTTGAACTGCGTCTGATTCAGCTCGTACGGGTCGGTGATCCCGAGCGACGGCTGCGTCTTCGAGAGGTACAGGGCCGCGTCCGCGATCTGGATCGGGTTGTCCGGTACCGTGATCTTGCCCTTGTACGTCGGGCTGTAGATCGACGCCCAGCTCGTCGGCGCCGGCTTCACGAGCTTCGTGTTGTAGAGCAGCGTGTTCGGGCCCCACTGGAGCGAGATCCCGTAGTGCACGCCGTTGATCGTGTTGTGCGGCGGCGACTTCAGCTGCGGGATGAAGTTCTTCCAGTCGGGGATCAGCGCCGGGTTGACCGGCTGGACGTCCTTGCCGTAGATGAGGCGGAGGCTCGCGTCGCCGGACGCGGAGACGCCGTCGTACTGCGTCCCGCCGCCCTGCCGCATCAGGGTGACCATCTCGTCCGACGATCCCGCGTACTTCGCGTGCACCTGGCAGCCGGTCGCCTTCTCGAACGGGTTGACCCACTGCGGCTGCGTGTAGCCCTCCCACGCGATCAGGTTCAGCTGCCCCTCGCCCGGCCCGATCGTGGTGGGCAGGCCCTTCCCGGAGCTCACGCCGGCCGCCGGCACGCACAGCGCGGCCGCGAGCGCGGCGGCGAGGACGTGGACCCTGCGAATCCCTCTCACTGCTCGTCTCCCTCCTTGATGACGTACGTCTGCTCCGGCCGCCAAGAGAGCCGGACGTGCTTGCCTTGTGCCTCGAGCGCCTGCTGCGACTCGGTCTCGAGGTTCTGCTGGACGACGACGAGCTCGCCGCCGCGGTCCAGCTCGACGATGTAGCGCGTGACCATGCCGACGTAGACGACGTCGCGAACGACGCCGGGTTCGCCGTCGCCGGTCTCGGACATGTGGATCTTCTCCGGGCGGATCGTGAAGCGACGCCCGTCGCGCTCGAGCACGTTCGAGACGCCGACGAAGCCGGCGACGAACTCCGTCTCCGGATGCTCGTAGACGTCGGCGGGCGTCCCGATCTGCTCGATCCGCCCCTCGTTGAAGACGGCGAGGCGGTCGCTCATCGTCAGCGCCTCCTCCTGGTCGTGCGTGACGTAGACGAAGGTGATGCCGAGCTCGCGCTGCAGCTCCTTGAGGAAGACCTGCATCTCCTGGCGCAGCTTCAGGTCGAGCGCGCCGAGCGGCTCGTCGAGCAGGAGCACCGCCGGGCTGTTGACGATCGCGCGCGCGAGCGCGACGCGCTGGCGCTGGCCGCCGGAGAGCTGCACCGGCTTGCGGCCGCCGAGCCCGGGCAGGCGCACGCGGTCGAGCACCTCATCGGCCTTCGCGCGGCGCTCGCGCCGGCCGACGCGCTTCACGCGCATCCCGTACTCGACGTTCTCGCGCACCGTCATGTGCGGGAAGAGCGCGTAGTCCTGGAAGACGGTGTTGACGTCGCGCTGCGACGGTGCCGTGCCGGTGACGTCGGCGCCCTGCAGCTCGACCGCGCCGGCGTCGGGCCGCTCGAAGCCGGCGATCACCCGCAGCGTCGTCGTCTTCCCGGACCCGGACGGACCGAGCATCGTGAAGAACTCGCCCTCGGCGATGTCGAGGTCGAGCCCGGCGATGGCGACGACCTCGCCGTACGTGCGCCGGATGCCCCTGAGCCGCACCGCGGGCTGCGTGGCGGTGCCTGCCTCGCTCTCGGCCCTAGCCGGAGCTTGCGTCGCCAAGCGCTTCCTCCAGGATCTCGAGCCCCCGCTCCAGCTCCTCGTCCGTCGCCGACAGCGGCGGCAGCAGCCGGAGCACGTTCCCGTAGAGACCGCACGAGAGGAGGATCAGCCCTTTCTCGAAAGCGGCCGCAGTCACCGCCTTCGCGGCGTCGGCGTTCGGCTCGGTCAGCTCGATCGCGATCATCGACCCGAGCCCGCGAACCTCGCCGACGATGGGATGCCGCTCGGCGATCCCGTCGAGCCGTGAGCGCAGGAGCCGGGCGATCTGCTCCGCCCGCTCGCGCGTGCCCGGCGCGGCGAGCTCGTCGAGCACCGCGATCGCAGCGGCGCACGCGACCGGGTTGCCGCCGAAGGTGCCGCCGAGCCCGCCCGGGTGGACCGCGTCCATCACGTCGGCGCGGCCGGTGACCGCGGCGAGCGGCAGGCCGCCGCCGAGCGTCTTCCCCGAGACGAGCAGGTCGGGCTCGACGCCGAAGCGCTCGATCGCCCACATCGTCCCGGTGCGGCCGCAGCCGGACTGGATCTCGTCGTCGACGTAGAGGATCCCGTGCGCGTCGCAGAGCTCGCGGAGCGCGTGGACGAACTCGGGCGGCATCGGGATGAACCCGCCCTCGCCCTGGACCGGCTCGAGCACGATGCAGGCGACCTCGGCCGGGTCGACGTCCTGCTTGAACAGGAGCTGGAGGCCTGCGAGCGCGTCCTCGGTCGAGACACCCCGGTACGGGTACGGCGCCGGCGCCCGGTGGACGTCGGTCGCGAGCGGCCCGAAGCCCTGCTTGTAGACGAGCTTCGACGTCATCGCCATCGTCAGGTTCGTCCGCCCGTGGAAGGCGCGATCGAAGACGACGACGCCGGCGCGCCCGGTCGAGGCGCGGGCGATCTTCACGGCGTTCTCGACCGCCTCGGCCCCGGAGTTGACGAGCAGCGTCTTCGTCGCGGCATAACGGTGGCTGGAAGCGACGGCTGCGGAGCCGCCGTCGCCCGGCCGGGAAGTCCGGCCGCCTTCGGCGGCCGTGGGCCAGAGGTCGTCGAGCCGCCGCGCCACCTCGACGTAGGGCTCGTAGATCCCGACCATGAAGCACTGGTGGAGGTAGCGGTCGGCCTGCTCGTGGATCGCGCGGACGACGGCGGCCGGGCCGTGGCCGAGGTTCTGGCAGGCGATGCCGCCGCCGAAGTCGAGGTACTCGCGCCCGTCGGCGTCCCAGATCTTCGCGCCCCAGGCGCGCGAGACGACGAGCCGGGGCGTCGACACCCCGCGCGGCACGTACCGCTCGCGTGCCTGGATCACCCGCTCCGTGGCGGCGCGCTCTTCCACCGACATACGCCGGCGGATTATTCCTTGCCGCGATGCATGTTTTCAACAGGTATCGCTCACGCAATGCGCAGCGATCGCGCCCCGGCGCTGTCGGAATGCGCAGCGACGCGCGTGGGGGAGCCCCTGGTTCCCCCACGACCCTTCCTCCGGCGCGACCGGTGGATCGTCGTGTGCGCTGCGGCGGGAGCGCGGTCCCGCCTCCGCGCGGCCACTCGCCATCCACCCAGGACGATGTCGGCGAGCCGGCTCCCCGGCGCACGCGGTGGTGCCTCCGGCCTTCCCGCGTGCGAGTCCGGCCCCTGCGTGGAGCGGCTCCGCCCGCTCTACGCAGAGGCCCCCGTCGACGTGCCCGGCGTCGCGATCTCGATGGACTCGAGGACGATGCTCTGCGCGAGCGGGTCGTGCTCGTCGATCGGCTCGACGTCGCAGCGGGCGCCCTCGGCCACGGTGCCCCGCGTCGCGTCGACGAAGTGCTCGACGAAGTGCTCCGGCGTCATGTGCGACATCGGCCCGACCCGCACCTTCACCGCGACGACCTTCCCGGCGCCCTCGCGTGCGGCGACAGACTCGATCTCGCGGACGAGGTCGGCCAGCAGCGCCCGCTCGTGCATCAGCCCCGCTCCGACAGCTCGCGGCGGATCGCGGCGGCGACCTCGAGCGTCGCCGCGCGCACCTCCTCGGACAGCGGCGCGCCGGTGTCGAAGCAGCCGCCCTCGATCCCGTAGACGATCGTCCGCTCCGGCAGCCGTCCGAGCGCACGCGCCAGCTCGACCGCCTCCGCGATGCCGAGCAGGTGCGTCGAGGCCCGCTGCAGCTCCGGCGGCAACGGCCCGTCGCCGGCGGAGAGCCGGCGAACCGTCCCCGGCTCGCGGCCGGACGCGGTCGCGTCGACGACGAAGGCCGTGTCGCAACCCTCCCAGGCGGAGAGGAGCGACACCGGCTCGCCCTCGCACTCGACGACGTGCACGCCGTCGGGCAGCGTCCCGTCGAGGAGCCGGGCCACCTCGAGACCTGCCGCGTCGTCGCCGCGGAGCGCGTTCCCGACGCCGACGACGCAGGTCGTCATTCCTGTTCCACGTCGAGAGTCAGGAAGTGCGTCGCGCACGAGATGCAGGGATCGTAGTTCCGGATCGACTGCTCGCAGCGGAGCCGCAGCTCCTCCTCGTCGAGGGCGGTGTGGCCGCGCACGAACGCGTCGAGGTCCTCCTCGATCATCTTCAGGTTCTGCGAGGTCGGCGGGACGATCTTCGCGTCGAGGATCGTGCCGTCGTCGTCGAGCCGGTAGCGGTGGTAGAGGGCGCCGCGCGGCGCCTCGCTCGCGCCGTGCCCCCAGCCAGCCCTCGGCACCACCTCGATCGAGGGCGCGGGCGGCTCCTCGTACTCGGCGATGAGCCGCAGCGCCTCGTCGCACGCGTGCACGATCTCGACCGCGCGGACGATGATCGACCGGAACGGGTTCCGGACGACCGGCTCGAGGCCTACCTCGCCGGCCGACGCGAGCGCGTTGGGGGAGAGAAGCTCGCGATGAAGCGCATAACGCGCGATGGGGCCGACGAGGTAGGCACCTCGCTCGCGCAGTCGCGCGTGCAAGGCATTGGACCGCTCGACGTGCTCTTCGACGACGTGGTCGTAGAACTCGGAGATCGGAAAGTCGAGGCCGCGGGAGGAGACGAACCGGGCGCCGCGGTCGATCGGATACTCGCCGCCGGCGTCGAGCGCGACGAACTCGTAGTCCTGCTCGAGTTCGGGGAAGTCGAGCCCTGCGACGACCCGCACGGCCTGCTGCGACGCCTCCCTCGCCCACTCGAGGTCGGGGACGAGCCGCTCGAGGTCGGCGCGGCTCGGCGTCCTGTACCAGCCGCCGACGCGCACGTTGATCGGGTGCACCTCGCGGCCGCCGACGACGCGCATCACCTCGTTGCCGATCTTCTTCAGCCGCAGCGCCGTCTCGACGAGCGCCGGGTCGACCTTCGCGAGCTCGACCGCGCTCGGCACGCCGAGGAAGTCGGGCGCGTGGAGCATGAAGACGTGGAGCGTGTGGCTCTCGATCCACTCGCCGCAGTAGAGGAGGCGCCGGAGCGCGCGGAGCTGCCCGTCGACCTCGACGCCGGCGAGCGACTCCATCGCGAGGGACGAGCTCATCTGGTAGGCGACGGGGCAGATCCCGCAGATGCGCGCCGTGATGTCCGGCGCCTCGGTGAACTGCCGGCCGCGCAGGAACGCCTCGAAGAAGCGCGGCGGCTCGTAGATCCGCAGCTGCACGTCGACGACCTCGTCGCCGCGCATGCGGACGAGCATCCCGCCTTCGCCCTCGACGCGGGCGAGATAGTCGGTGCGGATCGTCCGCGTGCTACTCATGGAGCGTCGCCTCCCGCCGGAAGTCGGGCGCGTTGCCGGTGAAGGAACGGAAGGCGCGCAGGAGCCGCCCGTCGTCGGCGCCGAGCTCGCGCCACTGCGCGGCGAGCGCCTCGGTGTTCGGCTGCTCCTTCGGGCCGAAGCAGCCGAAGCAGCCGCGCGCGTAGAGCGGGCAGAGCGCGCCGCAGCCGGCGTGCGTCACCGGGCCGAGGCAGGGGATGCCCCTCGCCACCATCACGCAGGGGACGCCCGCCCGCTTGCACTCGACGCAGACGCTGTACGCGGGCGTGTTCGGCCGGCGGCCGGCGAGGAGGGCGCCGACCACCTCGAGCAGCTGCGCCTTGTTGATCGGGCAGCCCTGGAGCTCGAAGTCGACCGGGACGTGGTCCGCGATCGCCGTCGACGTCCGCAGCGTCGAGATGTACTCGGGGCTCGCGTAGACGGCGGAGACGAAGTCGCCCACCTGCGCGAAGTTGCGCAGCGCCTGGATGCCGCCGGTCGTCGCGCAGGCGCCGATCGAGACGAGGAACCTCGACATGCGGCGGATCTCGTGGATTCGCTCGGCGTCGTGCGGCGTCGTGATCGAGCCCTCGACGAGCGTCAGGTCGTACGGGCCCCTCGCCGTCGCGCTCGTCGCCTCGAGGAAGTAGGCGATCTCGACCGCGCCGGTCAGCTCGAGCAGCTCGTCCTCGCAGTCGAGCAGCGAGAGCTGGCAGCCGTCGCAGGAGGAGAACTTCCAGACCGAGAGCCTCGGCTTCTTCACCGCCGCCGGCTTCCTCGTCCGCCTGCCGTCGGTGCGCGCGCTCACAGTTCCTGCACCCCCAGCAGCGGGGCGAGCTCGTCCCACCGGTAGACGGGGCCGTCGCGGCAGATCAGCGTCGGGCCGAGCTGGCAATGCCCGCAGAGGCCGACGCCGCAGCGCATCGTCCGCTCCATCGAGATCCAGATCCGCTCGGGCGCGAGGCCGCGGTCGATGAGCGCGCGCGCGGTGAAGCGCATCATGATCTCCGGCCCGACGACGAACGCGACCGCGTCGTCCGGGTCGAGCGGCGCGCCCGGGATCAGCTTCGTGACGACGCCGACGCTGCCGCTCCAGCCTGGGCCTGCCGCGTCGACGGAAACCTCGACGACGGTGTCGAGCCGGCTCCGCCAGCGCTCGAGCTCTTTCCGGAACAGCAGATCGTCGGGGGTGCGGCCGCCGTAGAGGACGACGAGCCTGCCGAAGTCGCCGCGGTGCGCGAGCGCGTGGTAGATCGCGGGGCGGAGCGGCGGGAGGCCGACGCCGCCGCCGACGACGACGAGGTCGTGTCCGCGCGCCTCCTCGATCGGCCAGGTGTTGCCGAACGGCCCGCGGACGCCGAGCACGTCGCCGGGACCGGCGGCGCAGAGCGCCTTCGTCACCGCGCCCACGGCACGGATCGTGTGCACGAGGTTCGCCCCCGAGGTCTCGAGGTCGCCGCTCGTCGAGATCGGCACCTCGCCGACGCCGAACGCGTACAGCATCGTGAACTGGCCCGGCCCGATCGGGTCGATCGACTCGGCGACCGGCTCGAGCTCGAGCGTCCAGTTGTCGTGGTTCTCCCGCCGCTTGCGGACGACGCGGTACGGCAGCGGGGTCATCGAACCGCGAAGTGCGGTCGCGGGCTCAGTCGTGCTTGTCGCCATAGATGTCCATGAGCTGGAGGCGCGTGGCCTGGAGACGGGAGACGAGCACCTGCGCGAAGCGCGTGAGCAGGTCGTAGCCGAGGAGCGGGTCCTCGTCGCACTTCTTGCGGAGGCAGGCGCCGTCGAACTGCACGGCGCGGACGAGCTCGACCGCGCGGCCGGTGAAGTGCCACCGGTACGGCGGCAGCAGCCACGACCAGCCGACGATCTCGCCCGGGCCGACCGTCTCCACCGTCAGCTGCCCGCGGTTCGGGACGTAGGCGTCGAGGGCGACGAGCCCGTGGCGGATCAGGAAGAACGTGTCGGCCGGGTCGCCCTCGCGAAACAGGCGCTCGCCGGCGGCGAAGACGGTGTTCGAGGCACAGCCGGCGACCAGCTCCAGCTCGTCCTGGCCGAGCCCCTTGAACACCGGGCTCTCGACGATGAGTGCATCAAGCGTGCGCATGCTCTTCCTCCTCGGCGCGGATGGACCGCACCTCCTCCCGGATGTCGATCCCGACGGGGCACCAGGCGATGCAGCGGCCGCAGCCGACGCAGCCGAGCGAGCCGAACTGGTCCTCCCACGTCGCGAGCTTGTGCGTGAGCCACTGGCGGTAGCGGGCGCGCGGCGTCGGCCGCGTGTTGCCGCCGTGCATCTCGGCGTACTGGACCGAGAAGCACGTGTCCCAGACGCGCGTGCGCTCGGCGGTCGAGCCGTCCAGCGCGCTCGCGTCCTCGACGTGCGTGCAGAAGCAGGTGGGGCAGACGAGGGTGCAGTTGCCGCAGGTGAGACAGCGCTCGGCGACCTCGTCCCAGCGGGGGCTCTCGAGGTTGCGGAGCAGCAGGTCGTGGAGGTCCGTGCTGTCGAACCGCCCTTCCATGTCGCGCGCGGCGCGCGCGACCACGTGGCGTGCCGCCTCCAGGTCCGCTGCGCTCGCGGTGGTGACAGGCAGCTTCGCCAGCATGGCTTCGCCCGAAGGGGAGCCCGCGCGGACCAGGAAGCGGTGGCGGCCGTCCAGCAGCTCCGTCAGCGCGAGGTCGTAGCCGTCGGTCGCGCCGGGGCCGCCGCCGACCGAGGTGCAGAAGCAGAGGGAGGAGGGGTCGCCGCAGTCGACGGCGACGAGGAAGACGTCGGATCGCCGCGCGGCGTAGTCGCGATCCTGGAAGCGGCCGCCGAGGAAGACCCGGTCCTGGATCGCGATCGCGGCGAGCTCGCACGGGCGGACGCCGACGAACGCGGTCGGCTCGAAGGCGGCCGGATCCTCCTCGACCGCGAGGCCGCCGCCGTTCCGGCGCGCCTGCCAGAGCCGGACGCGCGGCGGCAGCAGCTCCTGCTTCCACGAATGCGGCCCGACGGCGTAGCCGAACAGGGCGCGGTCCGCGCGCGGTACGAGCCGGTAGGACGCGGGCGCCTGCTCGTCCGTCCAGCCGGCGGGAAGCGCGGAGGCTCCGGTGAGCTCGGCGTAGACGATCGCGCCGTCCCGCACGGTCGGTCCGACGACGCGGTAGCCCTCGTCGCGCAACGCGTCGAGGAGCGCGTCGACGTCTTCTGCGGCGAGGACCGCAGGCTCGCTTCCGGCCTCAGTCGGCACGGGGCCTCCTTCCGTCTCAAGACTTCCGCGGGCGCGGCCGCGCGGCATCGGTATGGCCGCCGGATCGTCCTGCGGGTTTCCCGCGCGGGAGGCCGTGCATCCGCCGATGCGGGCCGGCGCCGCGCTTGTGACGCTTGGTGCGTGACCGTGAGCAGCGTGGAGCGCCGCCGCTACCGGGCCCGCGGAGTCGTGCAAGGCGTCGGATTCAGGCCCTTTGTCCACCGGATCGCATCGGCCAGGGGTCTCGGCGGCTTCGTCCTCAACGACGGGGAGGGCGTCGTGATCGAGGCCGAGGGGCCGGCGTCCGCGCTCGACTCGTTCGCGACCGATCTCGTGGGCGCGGCGCCGGGGCTCGCGCGCGTGGACTCGCTCGTCGCCGAGGCGGTCGCGCCGCGCGGCGAGCACGACTTCGCGATCCGCGCGAGCGCGGGCGGCGCCGTCGGGGCGGCGGCCGCGATCCCGCCGGACGTCGCGACGTGCGACGACTGCCTGCGGGAGCTGTTCGACCCGGCCGACCGCCGTTTCCGCTACCCGTTCCTCAACTGCACGCAGTGCGGGCCGCGGCTGACGATCGTCCGGTCGGTGCCGTACGACCGCGCGCGGACGACGATGGCGCCGTTCGAGCTCTGCGCGGACTGCCGCCGCGAGTACGAGGACCCGTCCGACCGGCGCTTCCACGCCGAGCCGATCGCGTGCCCGGCCTGCGGGCCGCAGCTGTCGATGCCGCTGGCCGAGGCGGTCGCCGTGATCGCCGGCGGCGGGATCCTCGCCGTCAAGGGGCTCGGCGGCTACCACCTCGCGTGCGATGCGCAGGACGAGCGCGCCGTCGCGCGGCTGCGCGCGCGCAAGCATCGCGAGGAGAAGCCGCTGGCGCTGATGAGCGGCGACCCCGCCGCGCTCTGCCTCGTCGAGCCCGACGAGTGGGAGCTGCTCCGCTCGCCCGCGCGCCCGATCGTGCTGCTGCGCCGCCTGTGGGGCGCGCGCGTCGCCGACTCGGTCGCGCCCGGGTCGCCGTGGCTCGGCGTCATGCTCCCGTACACGCCGCTGCACCATCTCCTGTGGCATGACCTGCAGCGGCCGTTCGTGCTCACGAGCGGGAACCTCAGCGACGAGCCGATCGCCATCGACGACGACGAGGCGCGGAGCCGGCTCGGCGGGATCGCCGACGCGTTCCTCTCGCACGATCGCCGGATCCACCGCCGCTGCGAGGACTCGGTCGTCCGCCGCGGCGCCGTGCTCCGCCGCTCGCGCGGCTATGCGCCTGCGCCGCTGCCGCTGCCGGTGGAGACGCCGGCGCCGCTCGTCGCCGCCGGGGCCGAGCTGAAGTCGACGTTCTGCGTCGCGCGCGGCGGCGAGGCGTTCCTCTCCGCGCACCTCGGCGACCTCGACTCCGAGCCGGCCTACCGCGCCTTCCGCACCGACCTGCGCCTCTACCTCGAGATGCTCGCCGTCGAGCCGGAGGCGGTCGCGTGCGACCTCCATCCGGAGTACCTGTCGACGAAGTGGGCGCGCGAGCAGGGCCTGCCGCTCGTCGAGGTGCAGCACCATCACGCGCACGCAGCGGCGTGCCTCGCCGAGCACGGGGAGGAGGGGCCGGCGCTCGCGCTCGTCTTCGACGGCACCGGCTTCGGCACCGACGGGACGCTCTGGGGCGGCGAGCTGCTGGAGGCGGATCTCGAGTCGTTCGAGCGGCTGGCCCGGCTCGACCCGGTTCCGCTCCCGGGCGGCGAGGCGGCGGTGCGCGAGCCGTGGCGGGTCGCCGCACTCCACCTCGAGCGGGCCGGGCTCCCCGTGCCGTGGCCCGAGTGGGAGCGGGTGCGCGCGAGCCTCGCCGTCAACGCGCCGCTCTCGTCGGGGATGGGCCGGCTCTTCGACGCCGTCGCCGCGGTGCTCGGCGTACGCGAGCGGGTGACGTACGAGGGGCAGGCGGCGATCGAGCTGGAGCAGCTCGCAGGGTTCGTCGAGGCGCAGCCGTGGCCGTGGCGCTTCGGCGAGACGACCGCGCTCGTGGCACGCGTTGCCGACGAGCTCGCGACGGGGCGGCCGCGCGCGGAGATTGCCGCGGGGTTCCACGAGACGATCTCCGCGTCCGCGGCCGCCTCGGCCTACGCCCGCGCCGCCGGGCTCGACACCGTCGTCCTCTCCGGCGGCTCGTTCCAGAACCGGCGGCTGGCGGCCTCGACGCGCGCGCGGCTCGAGGCGTACGGCTTCCGCGTGCTCGAGCACCGGCTCGTGCCGCCGAACGACGGCGGAATCAGCTACGGCCAGGCGGCCGTGGCGGCGAGGAGGCTCGCGTGTGCCTAGGCGTCCCCGGCCGGATCCTCGAGCGGATCGACGGCGACCTCGCGCGCGTCGACTTCACCGGCGTCCGGCGCGACGTCAACGTCGCGTTCACGCCGGAGGCGGAGCCGGGCGACTGGGTGCTGGTCCACGTCGGCTTCGCCCTCGCCCGGATCGACGAGGACGAGGCCCGGGCGACGCTGGCGCTGCTCGGCGAGGCGATCGCCGCGGAGCTCGCGTCATGAGGTACGTCGACGAGTTCCGGGACGCGAGCGCGGTTCGCGCGATCGCCGCCGAGCTGCGCACGCTCGTCGAGCCGGGCCGGCGCGTGAAGCTGATGGAGGTCTGCGGCGGGCACACGCACGCGATCTACCGGCACGGGCTCGAGGCGCTGCTCCCGGACGAAGTCGAGCTCGTCCACGGGCCCGGCTGCCCGGTCTGCGTGATCCCGATGGGCCGCGTCGACGACGGCATCTCGATCGCCGAGCGGCCCGAGGTGACGTTCGCGAGCTTCGGCGACATGCTGCGCGTGCCGGGGTCTGGGAGCGCCGGCGGCCGAGCCGCCGGCGCCCGGACGGAAGACCGCGCCGCCGGAGGCGGCGCTGGCGGCCGCCGCCGCTCGCTGCTCGAGGCGAAGGCGCGCGGCGCGGACGTGCGCACGGTCTACTCGCCGCTCGACGCGCTCGGCATCGCGCAGCGCGAGCCGGAGCGCGAGGTCGTCTTCTTCGGCGTCGGCTTCGAGACGACCGCGCCGGCGACCGCGCTGACGCTGCAACGGGCGCGCGCGCTCGGCATCGGCAACTTCTCCGTCTTCTGCAACCACGTGCTCATCGGCCCCGCGCTGCGGGCGATCCTCGACTCGCCGGAGACCGAGATCGACGGCTTCGTCGGGCCGGGCCACGTCTCGACCGTCATCGGGACGCGCCCGTACGACTTCGTCTGCCGCGAGTACGGGCGGCCCGTCGTCGTCGCCGGCTTCGAGCCGACGGACATCCTCCAGGCGGTGGCGATGCTGCTGCGCCAGCTGCGCGACGGACGGGCCGAGGTCGAGAACGCCTACGGGCGCGTCGTGCGCGACGAGGGGAATCCCCGGGCGCTCGCCGCGCTCGACGAGGTCTTCGAGGTGCGGGACGACTTCGAGTGGCGCGGCCTCGGTGCGATCCCGCGCAGCGGCCTCCGCATCGCCGACGCGTACGCCGGCTGGGACGCGGAGGAGCGGTTCGAGGTCCCGGGCGCCCGCATCGAGGACCCGAAGGCGTGCCGCTGCGGCGACGTCCTGCGCGGGCTCGCGAAGCCGGTCGACTGCGGCGTCTTCGGCACCGCGTGCACGCCGGAGCGCCCGCTCGGCACGTGCATGGTCTCGAGCGAGGGCGCGTGCGCCGCGTACTACGCGTACGGGCGGCACCTCGCGCGCGACAGGATGCCGGTATGAGCGTAGGCTCGACGGAGCTCATCAGAGAGCGGAGGCGCCGGCTTCGCCGGCGCCGGGAGCGGGCATGAGCGTAGGA
>Ga0335070_10001942_pt1 | contig 23990 bp, 20 predicted proteins | sample Lox_Sample_13_FD_206722 | JGI IMG/M metagenome (GOLD analysis project Ga0335070, IMG submission 206722) | Soil microbial communities from Loxahatchee National Wildlife Refuge, Florida, United States - Lox_Sample_1.3 | ecosystem: Environmental > Terrestrial > Soil > Wetlands | place: USA...
TTCCGTTAAACTGGCGACCCGCTGTTTCCTGCCACGCATGCTCGAACCCACACCCCTGTACGGCGGCAACGCCGACTTTCTCGACGCCCTCTACGAGCAGTATCTTCGTGATCCCGCGAGCGTGGACGCCCGCTGGCGCGGCTATTTCGAGGGCCTGACGGCCGGTTCGCCGGCGGATACCCCCCATGGCCCCGTGCAGAGTGCCATTGTTGAGCGCGCCAAGCGGCCACGCACCTCCGGTTCCGCCGCGGCTGCCGCCGTGCCGACCCCGGGCGTTGGCGCCGACAGTGCCGGGGCCGCCAAGCAGGCCGCCGTCTCGCGCCTCATCCAGATCTGGACGAACCGCGGCCACCTGGTCGCCAAGGTCGATCCTCTCGGGCTGAGCAACCGGCCACGACCCCGCGTACTCGATCTGTCCTACTTCGGTCTGTCGGATGCGGACCTGGATACCGAATTCTTCACCGGCAGCCGCACCCCGGCGGTGGCGCGCCGCATGAGGCTGCGCGACATCCTGGCGCAGCTCGAATACATCTATGCCGGTCCGATCGGCGCCGAGTTCGCGCACGTGTCGGAGTCCGAAGAGCGCCTGTGGTTGCAGGACCAGTTCCAGGAGGGACGCCTGGTCCACCGGTTCACTCCCGAGGAGCAGCGCAACATCCTGTGGCAGCTCACGGCCGCCGAGGGCCTCGAGCGCTACCTGCACACCAAGTACGTGGGGCAGAAACGCTTCTCGCTGGAAGGTGGCGATGCCTTCGTGCCTCTGCTGGATGACCTGGTGCAAAGCAGTGGCGCCGCCGGGATCGAGGAAGCGGTCATCGGCATGGCGCATCGCGGCCGGCTCAACGTGCTGGTGAACCTCCTGGGCAAGTCGCCCTCGGTGCTGTTCTCCGAGTTCGAAGGCATCTACGACCTCAGCCGCCTGAAGGGATCGGGAGATGTGAAGTATCACAAGGGCTTCTCGGCCGATCTGCGCACTCCGAGCGGCAACATTCACACGGTGCTCGCCTTCAATCCCTCGCACCTGGAAGTCGTCAATCCGGTGGTGGAGGGCTCCGTACGCGCCCGTCAGGAGCGCCGCGGGGATGAGTTGGGAGAGCGCGTGTTGCCGGTGCTCGTGCACGGAGATGCCGCGTTCGCCGGGCAGGGCGTCGTCATGGAGACGCTGCAGCTGTCGCAGGCACGCGGCTACCGCACGGGCGGCACGATGCACCTGGTCATCAACAACCAGGTCGGCTTCACGACCTCCGATCCGCGCGATACCCGCTCGACCATCTACTCGAGCGACGTCGCCAAGATGCTCGAGGCACCGATCTTTCACGTCAACGCCGACGATCCGGAAGCGGTGGTGTTCGTTTCGCGTCTGGCCCTCAAGTACCGGATGCGCTTCCACAAGGATGTGGTCATCGATCTGGTCTGCTACCGGCGGCACGGCCACAACGAAGCCGACGAACCCGCGGCCACGCAACCGGTGATGTACCGTGTCATTCGCCAGCATCCCACGGCGCGCAAGATCTATGCGGACCGTCTCGCGGCGGCAGGCGTCGTCTCGGAGAGCGATGCGGCATCGATGATCGAGCAGTATCGCAACGGACTCGATGAGGGGCGTCCGCAGGCGCGGGCCTCCCTGGGGATGATCGGTAACAAGTTCACTGTAGACTGGACCCCTTATGCGCAGGTGGACTGGACCGAGCGTATCCAGACAGGAGTGGACGCACGCCGATTACGCTCCCTGGGCGAGCGGATCACGCAGGTCCCGCCGGGATTCACGCTGCATCCGCGCGTGGCGCAGTTGGTTCTGAACCGAAAGAAGATGCTCGCCGGCGAGCACCCGCTCGACTGGGGCTGTGCCGAAACGCTGGCCTACGCCTCGTTGATCGAAGACGGGCACTCCGTGCGCATTTCCGGACAGGACAGTGGCCGCGGCACGTTCTTCCACCGTCACGCGGTACTGCACGACCAGAACAGCGACAATACCTATATTCCTCTGCAACACATCGCCGAGCGGCAGCCGCGTGTGCAGATCATCGACTCGGTCCTTTCCGAAGAGGCGGTGATGGGTTTCGAGTACGGCTACTCGACGACCGAACCGCACGCCCTGGTGGTGTGGGAGGCGCAGTACGGCGATTTCGCGAACGGCGCCCAGGTCATCATCGATCAGTTCATCAGCTCGGGCGAGGCGAAGTGGGAGCGTTTCTGCGGCCTGGTGCTGTTCCTCCCGCACGGTTACGAGGGCGCGGGACCTGAGCACTCCTCGGCGCGGCTCGAGCGTTTCCTGCAGCTGTGCGCGGAATCGAACATGCAGGTGTGCGTGCCTTCCACGCCCGCGCAGATGTTCCACATGCTGCGCCGACAGATGTTGCAACACTTCCGCAAGCCGCTGATCGTGATGACGCCCAAGAGCCTGCTGCGCCACGAGATGTCCGTGTCGGCGCTGGAGGATCTGACGCGCGGCAGCTTTGCGCGCGTGATCGACGAGACCGAGGAGATCCCCGCGGCGCAGGTGCGGCGTGTCGTGTTCTGCAGCGGCAAGGTCTACTTCGATCTGCTGAAGGCTCGCCGCAAGGGTGGCGGGCGCGACGTGGCGCTGGTGCGCATCGAACAGCTGTATCCCTTCCCCAGCGAAGAGTACGAGGCCATCCTGAATCGCTACTCCGCGGCACGCGAGATCGTCTGGTGCCAGGAGGAACCGCAGAATCAGGGCGCCTGGTATCAAATCCGTCACCGGCTCCAGGAGGTCCTGGGCGCCCGTCGCCAGGTGCTGTATGCCGGTCGCGCTCCGGCGGCCGCGCCGGCCACTGGAATCTCCAAGATCCATGAGGCGGAGCAGAACGCGCTGATCGACGCTGCGCTGAATGCGACCGCCACTGAAGACTCCGCACGCGACACGACTCGACTGACTGCCACTGCGCCCGCGGCGGCCTCTCCGCCGGCCGCCAATGCGCCGGCGGCCTCTGCGCCGATGAGTGCACCCGCGATGAGAAAGAGTTCATGAGCACCGAAATCCGAGTTCCCCAGCTGCCTGAATCGGTGGCGGACGCCTTGCTGGTGGCCTGGCACAAGCAGCCCGGCGATCCGGTCAAACGCGACGAGAACCTCGCCGACCTGGAAACCGACAAGGTCGTGCTCGAGGTGCCCGCGCCGCTGAATGGCGTGGTCCGCGAGATCCGCATCCAGAGCGGGGCGACGGTCACCAGCGGTCAGATCCTGGCCATTCTCGATGATGCGGCCGGAGCGACCGTCGCGACCGCAGCACCGGCGGCCGCCACCGTCGCTGCTGCGGGCGCGGTGGCCTCCTCGGCAGCGGCGATGTCAGTAGCGTCGGCCTCGAGTGCGGAGGCCGACTGGGACCTTGGCAAGCTCAGCCCCTCGGTGCGACGGCTGATCGAGGAGAACAAGCTCGATCCGGGGACCATCCCGGCCTCGGGCAAGGACGGGCGCCTGACCAAGGCCGACGTGGTGGAGTTCCTGGGCAAGCAGGCCAACGGTGGCTCCCAGGCGCCCGGCGGCGCTGCGGCGCGCTCGACTGCGCCGGCTACCGCGGCCCCGGCTGCCTCGGTTGCTGCGACGTCGGCCAATCCTGCACCCGCGGTGGCCCGCGCTCCCGCAGTGCCTGCTTCATCAGGCGGCCGGGCCGACCAGCGGGTGCCGATGACGCGGCTGCGGCAGCGGATTGCCCAGCGACTGGTCGAGGCTCAATCGACTCAGGCGCTGCTGACCTCCTTCAATGAGGTGGATCTGACAGCCGTGCAGGAATTGCGCGCCCGTCATAAGGACCGATTCGAGAAGGAGCACGGCGTGAAGCTCGGCTTCATGTCGTTCTTCGTCAAGGCGTCGATCGAAGCACTGAAGAAATTCCCGGTGATCAACGCTTCGATGGATGGCACCGACATCATCTACCACGAGTACTACGACATCGGCGTGGCGGTCTCCACCGACCGGGGTCTCATGGTGCCCATCGTGCGCGATGCGGACCTGAAGAGCTTCGCCGACATCGAGAAGGAAGTCGCGCAATACGCCAGGAAGGCGCGCGAGGGCACCATCGCCATCGAGGATCTCACGGGCGGCACCTTCACGATCACCAACGGCGGGGTGTTCGGCTCGCTGATGTCCACCCCCATTGTTAATGCGCCACAAAGCGCCATTCTGGGTATGCATAAGACCCAGGAACGCCCCATGGTGGTCAACGGCCAGATCGCGATCCGGCCGATGATGTACCTGGCGGTGACCTACGATCACCGCATCATCGACGGCCGCGAGGCCGTGCAGTTCCTGGTGGCGATCAAGGAAGGCCTGGAGGATCCGGGCCGGATGCTGTTGGGGATATAGGCGCGTCGGGCGCGGTGGCGGTGGGCGCCGGAGCGCCTGCCGCAATGACAACACAAGGGCTCTCTCATGGCTGACTCATTCGACGTCGTCGTCATCGGCGGCGGCCCGGCCGGCTATCCGGCCGCGATCCGCGCCGCGCAGAACAAACTCTCGGTCGCCTGCATCGATGAGTGGAAGAACCACGATGGCAGTGTCGCCTTCGGCGGTACCTGCCTGAACGCGGGCTGCATTCCCTCCAAGGCGCTGCTGGAATCCTCCGAGCTCTATCATCGGGCGCGCGAGGAGCTGGCCGTCCACGGCATCAAGGCCTCGGGCGTGGCGCTGGATCTTGCGCAGATGCAGAAGCGCAAGAGCGGTATCGTCAAGACGATGACCCAGGGGATCCTCGCGCTGTTCAAATCGGCAGGCGTCACCCCGCTGCAGGGACACGGCAAGCTGCTCCCCGGACGCCGGGTCGAGTTCATCGGCCACGATGGCACGCGCCGCGAACTGACCGCGAAGCATGTGGTGCTCGCCTCGGGATCGACTCCCACGGAGCTGCGTTCCGCGCCCTTTGATGGCAGGAACATCGTGGATTCCTGGGGTGCGCTGGAGTTCGATGCGGTGCCGAAGCGACTCGGAGTCATTGGTGCGGGCGTCATCGGCATGGAGTTGGGGAGTGTCTGGCGGCGTCTCGGCAGCGAGGTCGTGGTGCTGGAAGCACTGCCGGACTTCCTGGCCATCGCCGATCAGCAGCTCGCCAAGGAAGCCCTGCGTCACTTCAAGAAGCAGGGACTGGATGTGCGTCTGGGCGCGAAAGTGACTGGCGCCACCGTGGAAGGTGGTGCGGTCAACGTCAAATACACCGATGCGAAAGGAGAGCAGTCCGTGACGGTGGACAAGCTCGTTGTCGCCATCGGTCGCCGGCCCTACACGAAAGACCTGTTGGCCCCGGGTACCGGCGTCGAGCTGGACGAGCGCGGCTTCATCAAGGTGGATCACGAGTGCCGTACCGGTGCGGAGGGCATCTGGGCTGTTGGCGATTGCGTGCGTGGTCCGATGCTGGCGCACAAGGGCAAGGAGGAGGGCGTCATGGTGGCTGACCTGATCGCCGGGCGCTTCGGTGAAGTGAACTACAAGACCGTGCCGTCGGTGATCTACACGGCTCCGGAAATCGCCTGGGTGGGTCAGACGGAAGAGCAGGTGAAGGCCACCGGTCGTCCCTACAAGACGGGTGTGTTTCCGTTCCTGGCAAGCGGACGCGCACGAGCGATGGAGCAAGCACAGGGCTTCGCCAAAGTCATTGCCGCGCAGGATGATGATGAGATCCTCGGCGTGCACATCGTGGGCCCGCTGGCCGGTGAGCTGATCGCCGAAGCGGTTCTGGCGATGGAATACTCGGCCAGCAGCGAGGATCTGCAGCGCACGATCCACGCGCATCCGACGCTGTCGGAGGCGGTGCACGAAGCCGCTCTCGCCGCGGACAAGCGGGCGATCGACTCGATCAACAAGTAGAGGTTGTGGCCGGCGCGGCGTGGCCGGCGCCGGCGGCCGCTCAATGCGGCCTGGGCGGTTTCTTCGGTTTGATGTGGCTGAGAATGGGTGCCTGGATCGGAGCCCCATACACCTTGCGCTTCGAACCGGGATGCGGTGCGAAAGAACTGGCCTTGTGCGGCGTGCCGACAGGCTGGTGAGTACGCGTGATGTGGATCGGCCGCTCCGGCCCATCCCGGGACGGTGCAGCGGCCAGCGCTGGCGTCGCCAGACTCAATCCTGCAGCGAGGCTCAGTCCTGCTGCGAGACTCCGAAACCCGAACACCCCGTGGCTCAACGGCTCTCCTGATTCGCCCTGAAGTCCAGATGGATCTTCAGATGGGCTTCCGCGGGCAATCCGTCAACGTATTGCGGATCGTACTTCCAGCGGCGCACGGCTGCGAGAGCGGACTTGTCGAACACGTCGGCGGGTTCCGAGTGAACCACCGTCGCGTTCGTAACGGCTCCTTGCGCAGATACCGTGATTTCGAGGTCCACCGAACCTTCGATGCCATCCTTCCGGGCCGCTGAAGGATAGTCGGGTGCGACGCGGCGGATGAGCTTCGCTTCGCTGATGACCGGCGGCGGCTCGTCCGAAGACCTGGTCCTGGCGGGTGCGGCCGGTGCGCTGGCGGGTCCCGCCGTAGTAGCCGATGCCGCCGTAGTAGCCGATGCCGCCGCAGTAACCGGTGCCGCCGCAATAACCGGTGCCGCCGTAGCAACCGGTGCCGCCGTAGCAACCGGTCCCGGCGCAGTAACCGCCGATGCTGCCGGCGGCAATGTGGCCGGTGCTGACGAGGGGACGGGTACTGACGTGGAGATCTGCTCTGGAGGTGGAGCGGCTTCCGGTGCGGCCGCCCGAGATTCAGGGGTGATTCGACTCACGCCGGCGGGAGTCTCGGGCGGCGGTGCACTCGCGGACGTCGGCGAAGTCGCTGCGGCAGGTTCCATGTGCGTCGTTGCTGGGGTCGGCGACTGGATCGGCGAGCTCGCGTCCGGGTCGTGCCGCTTGCCATGCTTGGCCGGTGCAACCGGCGGTACGGGTGGCGGTGTTGGTGCGACCGCGTGCTCCGCCATCGCGGCTGCGGGAAGCGCAGGGACAGGCTGAGTCTGTTGGACAGCAGGAGGAGCTGCTGCGGCCGAAGGCTCGCTCTTGCCGCCAAACAGTTTGTGCCCCAGCAAGACCGCACCCAGTACCAGGGCTCCCGCGAGACCGACGCGGATCAGCGTGCGGTGGAATCCCGCGTCCGACAGAGAGTCGACGCCGAAGCGCGCCTCTTGCGCGATTACCGCAGCGTCGGCAAGTGCATTGCTGATCGGCGCGTCCCAAAGTGCGGGCTGACCACCGGTGCCGGACTTGCGCGCCGGTGCCGGTGCCGGTGCCGGTGCGGGCGGTGTTTCGATCGCGGGGAATCGCACCGGCGCCGGTCGCGGTGTGCCGCGCGGGCGGCTCTCGGGAGCCGGAGGCGTAGAGCGAGCTGCAGGACCCGTCGGTTGTGTTCGATTGGGGGTTGTCGGCCGGCTCTCCGAGGGCGGTGGAGCTGCCCGACCAATGCGAGACACGGGAGTGTTGCCAACGCGCGGACGGATGACAGGTCCGCCCGGGACAAGCTTGCGGATGCGTGGTACGGGAGCAGGTTCGTCGTCTTGCGGTTCGGAGAGGGCTGCTGCCGCCGCACCCGTCTGCGGCACTGCCCGCGGCTCGGGGCGAGGAGGCGGAAACGGATCGGGTTCATCAAACTCGATGTCGCTGCCCAGTACGACGTGCTGGATGTTGGAGGTGTCCGCGTTGGCATCCTGCGCGGCATCCGCGAGCGTCAGCACGGACAGCAGGCGGTCCGGTTCGATGGGGTAGCCGATCGTCTGGAAGAGTTCGAAGGGGCCCAGCTTGCCCCGCAGCAGTCTCAGGCGTTCGGGCTCGGCGGCGAAGATCCGCAGCACCGTCGGCCAGCGCTTGGAGATCTGACCGAGCAGTTCCAGTCCCGAACCGTCCCCGAGGCGCTCCCCGGCCACGATGACCTCGAACGGATTGGCCCGCAGCAGGTCCAGGCAGTCGGCCTTGTTCGTGACGGCGTCGACGGTATACAGCTCCCGCAGCGATCGGGCGATCGCCTCGAGCATGGCCGAATCCTGGTCGACGATGAGCACGCGCATAGACAACTAGTTAACGTCGCAGGGCGCGTCATGACGCAGCAACAGGTCACGGTTTCCATATTCCAGCGCCCCGGCGGGGCCTCTCAGCGCACCCGCCGTGCATGGATCACATTTGGAACGGCAGCCAGGCGCCGCAGCACCCGGGCCAGCTGATCCAGGTCCGTGACGGACAGGGTCACGCCGACGTGGGCAGTAGCCGCCGCGCGGTCCGTGGTCGTCGTCATGGCTTCGATGCTGAGCCTCTCGAGGGCCAGCACGTCCGTCACGTCGCGGACCAGCCCGCGCCGGTCGAGCGCAACGACCGCCAGCTCGACCTGCAGTTCCGCGCCGTTCATCCGGGTCCATTCGACCTTGAGTACCCGTTCCGGCTTGACCTCCCGCATGCGTATCAGGCTCGGACAGTCGGCCCGGTGCACCGTCACCCCGCGGCCCAGCGTCACGTAGGCGCTGATGGGTTGCGGGGGCAGGGGAGCACAACAGCGGGCCAGAGTGGTGGGCAGGTCACCCACTCCCTCGATTTCCACCGGCGAGCCGATCTTCTTCACCCGACCGCGCCTGGGTCGGACGACCGTCGCCGGCACACGCGGTTCGGCAACTCGCTCGGCCGCCTGGGTGAGTTGAGTCACGGTCAACTCGCCCTCGCCCAGCAGCTGATAGAGATGCTCCGCATCGCGCACGTCCAGGGCCTGCACGACCGCCGAGAAGCGCTCGGGACGCACGCCGATCCGCGCCAGTTCACGCTCGGCGATGGTGCGGCCGGCGGCGCGATTGTCCGTCACATCCAGTTTGCGGAACCACGCGCGCACCTTGGCGCGATTGCGTGGGGAGACCAGGAAGCCCTGCTCCGGGGCCATCCAGTCGCGGCTGGGCGCCTCCTGTTTGCCGGTGATGATTTCGACGATCTCGCCATTGCGCAGCGGGTGGGTGAGCGGCACGATCCGGCCATTCAGCTTCGCCCCGCGACAGCGATGTCCGAGCGAGGTGTGTACCTGGTAAGCAAAATCCAGCGGCGTTGCGCCACGCGGCAAGTCGACCACTTCCCCCTTCGGGGTCAGCGCATACACGCGGTCCTCGAACAGCTCGGTGCGCACGCGCTCGAGGAAGTCGCGATCGCCGCGACCATCGTGCCCGCCGTCAGCGGATTCGACCGTGGAGGTGTCCTGCGGCTCCAGCAGTCTGCGCACCCATTCGATCTTGCGCTGATACTGGGAGTCTCGCGCACCACCTTCCTTGTAGGTCCAGTGCGCCGCCACGCCCAACTCTGCGTGCTCGTGCATTTCACGGGTGCGGATCTGTACTTCGACGCTCTTGCCGCCGGGCCCGATCACCGCGGTATGGATCGAGCGATAAAAGTTGCCCTTGGGAGTGGCGATGTAGTCGTCGAACTCACCAGGGATGTAATGCCAGAGTCCATGGACCACTCCGAGGGCCGCGTAGCATTCCGGTATGGAGCTCACCATGATGCGAACTGCGCGCACGTCGAAGAGCTGCTCGAAGGCGAGCTGCTTGCGCTGCATCTTCCGATAGATGCTGTACATGTGTTTGGGCCGCCCGTAGACCTCGGCGGTCACCCCTGCCGCGCGCAGATGTGTCTGCAGGTCCCGGCACAGCTCGTCGATGTACCGCTCGCGATCCGCGCGCCGTTCGTTCAGCGCGCTGGCGATCTGCCGGTACTGCTCGGCCTCCAGATAGCGGAACGCGAGATCCTCCAGCTCCCACTTGATCTGCCACACGCCAAGGCGGTTGGCGAGCGGTGCGAACACGACGCGGGCCTCGACCGCGAGGCGCTCACGCTCCTGCGCATGCAAGCTGCGCGCGTGCCTCAGGCCAACCAACTGTTCTGCAAGCCGCGCCAGGACCAGCCTGGGATCGCGCACCACCGCCAGCAGCATCTTGCGCAGGGTCTCGGCCTGGCGCGCATCCAGTCCCTGGGCGGGTGACCAGTCGCGCGGCAGTCCGAGTTCGCCGAGCCGCGCCAGGTCCAGTGCGATCTGCGCCGGTCCGGTCCCGACCAGGTGCGCGAGCCGCTCGGGCGTCATGCCGGGCCGGGTGGCGGCAGGCCGCGCGAGCACCGCCAGCGCCAGCTCGGGATCCTCGGTGAGTGCGCCCATCACCTCGGCCGCCTCGGCGCCGAAGTCGAGCTGCGCGTCCGTCAGCTCCACCGCCTCATGCAACGTGCGACGGACCTGCGCAATCGACTCACGGATCGGTGCCGGACAGAGTTGGCGGGTCTCCACGGGATGGTCTGGACGGGTTCGGGAGCAGGAGCGCGGCGTGTCACCGGTGGCGGATTGCGGCTATCATACCCGCCTGTTTTCCTTGACGGCGCCGAAGCTTAGCGGCCTCAAGGGGAGACTCCCGTGAACCTCTCGCAGAGGCTATGGCAGGTCACCGCAAGTGGGCCAGTATCCGGCACCGCCGGGGCGCACAGCGCCGCAGGCACGACAGTCCTCCGGGACGTGAGCGGGTACCGGCTGCGGGTGGCGTGGCCGGTACGGGTGGCGTGGCCGGTGCGGGTGGCGTGGCCGGTGCGGGTGGCACGGCAGGCACAGCTGGCGCGAGCCCGGTCCGGATCCGTTACGAGGCCTACGGACCAGGCGGCAGCGCGCTGCTGGTGGACTGTCTGACGGCCGACCGCGCGGGGACCGCCGCCCGGGTTCGCAAGACGCTGCTGCAGTTCGGCGGCAGTCCGGGTGCGGAAGGCTCGGTGAGCTACCTGTTCAATCAGGTGGGAGTGATGGTCTATCCGCCCGGCACGCCCGAGGAGTACCTGAATCAGCTGGCACTGGAGGCCGGCGCCGAGGATGTCGTGCCCAATTCGGACGGGTCCCTGGAAGTCCTGGCCGATCCCCTGGAGTTCGAGACCGTCAGGGCGCTGCTCGTGGCGCGGGGGATGGTGCCCGAGTTCGCCGAAGTCACGCAGCGGGCGGCCACATCCGTCAAACTCGACGGGGCCGCGGCGGAGTCGATGGTGCATCTGCTCGAAGCGCTCGAGACCCTTGAAGACGTACGGAACGTTTATACGAATGCCGAGATACCGGACGAGGTCCTGGCGCGCGTTTGATCCGCAGGCTGCGGCCGAGCGCCCCGCGCCCACTGCGGGCAGGGTCCGCATTCTTGGCCTCGATCCGGGCTCGCGGCGGACGGGCTTCGGCATCATCGAGTGCACCGGATCGGAATACACGCATGTGGCTCACGGTTGCATTGCCGTTGACGGCTCCGCGCTAGTGGTTCGCCTGCGGGTGATCTTCGAGAAACTGCAGGCGCTCATGAGCGAGCACGGGCCCGGTGAGATTGCCGTCGAGCGAGTATTCGTGAACCGCAATGTCGACAGCGCGCTCAAGCTCGGCCAGGCACGCGGGGCTGCCTTGTGCGCCGTGCCCAGCGGAATACCCGTGTTCGAATACGCACCGCGGGCGATCAAGCTCGCGCTGGTGGGCTCCGGTGCGGCGGAGAAGAGCCAGGTGGCGCACATGATCCGGGCGCTGCTGCATTTGCAGGGCCGGATCTCTCCGGATGCATCCGATGCGCTCGCGATAGCGATCTGCCATGCCCACTCGCGGCGATTGCAGCTGATGGTCAGGGAGACTCAGAACACTGACGTACCGGCGAGCTGGGGCGGGCGTCCATGATCGGCTCGGTCCGTGGCCGCATCACCTCCAAGACTCCACCACAGCTCATCGTCGAGGTGGGCGGGATCGGCTACGAAGTCGAAGCGCCGATGTCCACGTTCTTTCTGCTCCCCGGTGTGGGTCAGGACGTACATCTTCTGACGCACCTCGTCGTGCGCGAGGACGCGCACATCCTGTACGGCTTTGGCACGGAAGATGAGCGCCGCCTGTTTCGCAGTCTGCTGAAGGTGACCGGCGTGGGACCGAAGATCGCTCTGGCGTTGCTCTCCGGCATCAGTGTCGAAGCGTTCGCGCTGAGTGTGCAGAACGATGATGTGGCCTCGCTCACTCGCGTGCCCGGGATCGGCCGCAAGACCGCGGAGCGTCTGATCGTGGAGATGCGCGATCGCCTCGCGGCGCAGGAGAGCGTGCCGGGGGCAGCAGCGCTGGCCCCGGCCGCGAGCCCCGAGGCCGAGGCCTTCGGCGCGCTCGTGGCGCTCGGCTACAAGCCCGCCGAAGCGACACGCTTGCTCAAGGCCGCCGGGCCCGGTACACACTCCACCGAAGAGCTGATCCGGCGCGCCCTGCAGGGCGCAGTCTGAAGGAGCGCACGGTGTCATCAGTGCAAATGCCGACCGAGCGAATCATGAACGCGGCCGCGGGTCGGGACGACGACGCGGTCGAACGGGCCATCCGCCCGCGCAGCCTGCAGGACTATGTGGGTCAGGCGCAGGTGAAGACGCAACTGGAGATTTTCATCAGCGCCGCGCGCCAGCGTGGCGAGGCACTCGATCACGCCCTGATCTTCGGGCCACCGGGCCTCGGCAAGACTACCCTGGCCCACATCATCGCCGCCGAACTCGGTGTCAACCTGCGGCAGACCTCCGGCCCGGTGCTCGAGCGCCCGGGAGACCTGGCCGCGCTGCTCACCAACCTGCAGGCGCGCGACGTGCTGTTCATCGATGAGATCCACCGACTGTCGCCCGTGGTCGAGGAAGTGCTGTATCCGGCGATGGAGGATTACCAGCTCGACATCATGATCGGCGAGGGGCCCGCGGCACGCTCCATCAAGCTCAACCTGCCGCCCTTCACACTGGTCGGCGCGACCACGCGCGCGGGCCTGCTGACCTCGCCTCTGCGCGACCGGTTCGGCATCGTGCAACGCCTGGAGTTCTACGGCGTGGAGGATCTCGAGCGGATCGTGCATCGCTCAGCTTCGATCCTGAACGTACCGATCGATGCGGGTGGAGGGCGCCGCATCGCGCAGCGCTCACGCGGCACTCCCCGTATCGCCAACCGGCTCCTGCGCCGGGTGCGCGACTACGCACAGGTGAAAGGTGACGGTCGGATCGATGAACGCACGGCGGATGCGGCGCTCGATCTGCTTGAAGTGGATCCGCTGGGATTCGATACGCTGGACCGGAAATTCCTCACCACCATCATCGAACGCTTCGATGGGGGACCCGCCGGCATCGACAGCATCGCCGCCGCCATCGGCGAGGAGCGCGGCACGCTGGAGGATGTCATCGAGCCCTTCCTCATCCAGCAGGGATTCGTGGTGCGCACGGCACGAGGGCGGGTCGTGACGCGAGCCTCCTATCTGCATTTCGGCCTGAAGCCCCCGGAGCGCCCCGCCGCGAACCTGCCCCTGTTCGAGGACGGCGGCCGGTGAATCCATTCAGCTGGCCGGCGCGCGTGTACTGGGAGGACACGGACGGAGGTGGCATCGTCTACTATGCGAACTACCTGCGGTTCCTGGAGCGCGCACGCACGGAATGGTTGCGCTCGCTCGGTCACTCGCAGCAGGCGTTGGCCGCGGATCCCGGAATCGTCTTCACCGTGGTGAGCCTGACCGTTGACTACCGGCGTCCGGCGCGGCTGGATGACGAGCTGACCATCACCTGCGAGCCTCAGCTGGAAGGGGCGGCGACGATCCGCTTCGCGCAGCGGATCTATCGGCACGCCGATGCGCCACCGCAGGGTGGGAGGCCGCTGCTGGAGGCGAGTGTGCGTGTCGCCTGCGTCGATGCACGCTCGTTCCGGCCGAAACGGCTGCCGGCTTTTCTGTCCAGCGCGCACGCCGCCGGCAGCAGACCGATCATCGAGGAGCCCTCTGTCCATGCCTGAGCAACTGTCCATCATCAAGATCATCGTCGAGGCCAGTGTGCCGGTGCAGATCGTCATCGGCATCCTGCTGCTGGCTTCGCTGTCTTCCTGGGCCATCATTTTCCGCAAGCGTCTGGTCATCGGGCGTGCGCGCCGCGGTGCCGATCACTTCGAGAGCAGCTTCTGGTCGGGCGGAGACCTGGCGCAGCTGTACCGCGGCATCGAGCAGCGTGGCGGCGCCACGGGCATGGCCAGCATCTTCGAGTTCGGTTTCCGCGAGTTCGCCCGGCTGCGCCAGCAGGGCTCGATCGCCGCCGAGCAGCTGCTCGAGGGCGCGCGGCGCGCCATGCGGGTCGCGCAGCTCAAGGAGATCGACCGCCTGGAGGCGAGCCTGGCCACCCTGGCCACGGTGGGTTCGACCAGTCCGTATGTGGGCCTGTTCGGCACGGTGTGGGGAATCATGGCTGCTTTTTCGTCACTCGGTAACGTGCAGCAGGCCACGCTCGCCATGGTGGCTCCGGGCATCTCGGAAGCGCTCATCGCGACGGCGATCGGCCTGTTCGCCGCCATCCCGGCGGTGGTGGCCTACAACCGCTTCGCAGATCAGGTGAGCCGCCTCGAAATCCGCTACGACGCCTTCACGGAAGAGTTCTCGACGATCCTGCAGCGGCATGCCGCGCGGGGACCCGCGACGCCCGGCAGCACTAGCCCGACCGTGTAGGAGCAACCCATGGCGCAAGTCTCGCGCGGACGACGGCTGATGGGGGAGATCAACGTCGTCCCGTATATCGATGTAATGCTCGTGCTGCTGATCATCTTCATGATCACCGCGCCGTTGCTGACCCAGGGCGTGAAGGTGGATCTGCCCAAGGCAGGGGCGGAACCTCTGGACCCGGAGATGCTCAAAAATACCATTCCCCTGGTGTTGTCCGTGGACCGGGAGGGCAGGCTGTACCTGAATATCGGTGGCAGGCCGCAGGCCGTGCTCGATGCCGACACCGTCGCCGCGCGCGCCACCGCCGCCTTGCGCCGCAATCCCGAATTGCCGGTGCTGGTCAAAGCGGACAGCCACGTGGAGTACGGCCGGGTCGTACAGGCCATGGTGATCCTGCAGCGGGCTGGCGCGAAGAAGGTCGGCTTCATCACCGATCCGCTGCCCGAGCCGCCGAGGCGCGGTTCCTGAACAGCGCGCGCCACGGGGTGCACTGATGGAGCGTGCAAGCGACCGCTGGATCTCGGTCACGCTGTCCGTGTTGCTGCACGGCGGGCTCGTTTTGGGCCTGGTCTACGGATTCTGGATGTATCACGCCTCGCGGCCGCCGCGTCCGACGCTGGCGATCGAGGCGACGGTCGTGGATCCGCGTGCATTGCCCGGCGTTATACCCAAGCCGCAGCCGCCGACACCGGCGCCCACGCCGCCGCCGGCCCCGGCACCCGAGCCGATCGAGGCCACCGGGCCACCGGAGCCCACTCCGGAGGAACTGGCTCAGCGCGAGCAGGCTCAGAAGGAGCAGGAACAGAAGGAGCAGGCCGCGGAAGCCGAGAAGCAGCGCAAGCTCGAGGAGCAGAAGCAGCAGGAGCAGGCGCAAGCGAAGCGTCTGGAGCAACAGAAGCGCGAGCAAGAGCAGAAGGCGCAGGCGGACGCCGCGCGCAAGGCGGCCGAAAAGAAGCATGCCGAGGAGCAGCGGCTCGCGGAGCAGAAGCGCCAGGAGGCCGCGCAGCGCGCCGCCGATGAGAAGGCGCGCGCGGAGCGCGAGGACGACCTGAAACGCAGTCTGGCAGCCGAGGAGCACACCAATGCCGTCTCGAGCGGGGCGCTGGCGAGTTGGGAGGCGCAGATCACCGCGCGCATCCAGCGCGCGTGGTTGCGTCCGCCCTCGGCGAAGACCGGCATCGAGTGTGTGTTGCATGTTACGCAGGTGCCCGGTGGCGCCGTCGTCGCAGCGGTGATCGGCACCTGCAATGGGGACCAGGCCGTGAAGGAATCCATCGAGGCGGCGGCCTATCGCGCCTCGCCGCTGCCGCCGCCGCCGGACCCGTCGCTGTTCGAACGCAATCTGGAAATCACCTTCAAGCCCGATTGATGTCACACTTAGCGCAAGCCATGAGACCCAACATCACGCCCATCCGTCCCGCCAGCTCGGCGCCGCTCACTGGCAGCCGGGCTGTCAACCGCCACCGCCTTGCAGGCCTGTGCGCCCTGACGCTCCTGAGCCTGGGAGCCGGTGCTGCCAGAGCACAGTTGAAGATCGAGGTGACCTCCGGAGTCTCCGATCCGGTGCCCATCGCCATCGTGCCCTTTGCCCGGTCCGTACCCGCCGACAGCGGCCTGGATGTGGCACAGGTCATCCAACACGATCTGGAGGGCAGCGGCCGGTTCAAGGCGCTGGCGCGCCCGCAGATGCCGGCCAACCCGACTCAGGCCAGTGCGGTCGTGACTGCAGACTGGAAGGCGCTGGGCGAGGACTACGTGGCCGTGGGACGGGTGACGCCCCTGGATGGCGGCACTCTCGCGGTGGATTTCGATCTGCTCAATACCCTGACCGGGCAGCGCATCGCGGGGCAGCGTTTCGTGGGACCTCCCGGCGCGCTGCGTAACGCCGCGCATCGGGTCAGCGATGTGATCTACGAGAAGATCGTCGGCATCCGCGGTGCCTTCGCCACACGGATCGCCTATGTCGCCGTTGACGGACAGCCGCCCGCGCAGCGCTTCCAGCTGATCGTGGCGGATGCGGACGGTGAGAACCAGAGACTGGTGCTCGAGTCGCGCTATCCGCTGATGTCCCCGTGCTGGTCGCCCGATGGCCAGTGGCTGAGCTATGTGTCGTTCGAGAACAAGAAGTCGGCCGTTTACGTGCAGTTGGTCCGCACGGGAGAGCGACGCCAGGTCTCGGCACGCGCCGGGATCAACGGCGCCCCGGTCTGGTCTCCGGATGGGCACAAGCTTGCCTTGACGCTGGGCGGCAGTGGCGGCAATCCGGACCTGTTCGTCCTGGATCTGCAGACACAGAGCCTGACGCGAATCACCGACGATCCGGCCATCGACACGGAGGCAGCGTGGGCGCCGGACGGCAAGTCCCTGTACTTCACTTCCGATCGTGCCGGTGGCCCGCAGATCTACCGCATCGGCCTGCAGTCTGGCGACAAGCCCAAGCGCATTACCTTCGGTGGCAATTACAATGCGCGACCACGGGTGTCCGCTGACGGTACGCAGCTCGCGATGGTCACGCTCGACAACGGCAACTACCGCATTGCGGTTCAGGATCTGTCGAGCGGCACGGTCCGGGTGCTCTCGCGCGGGCATCTGGATGAGTCGCCGAGCTTCGCGCCCAATGGCGCGACACTGATCTATTCCGAGCGCGAGGGCGGTCGCGCGGGCCTCGCGACGATATCGGTGGACGGCCTGACGGGACTGCGACTGAAGGCCGAACAGGGTGAGGTGCGCGAGCCGGCCTGGGGTCCGTTCACGCAATGATTTCGTTGCCGCACGAGCGGTGGAAGGGTGGAGTCAAGGTATGCGAAAAATACTGATCGTTCTGATGATGGCCGCCGCGCTGGCGAGCGTCGGGTGCAAGACCAAGCCGCCGAAGGCCTCTCCGTCCGAGTCGCAATCCCAGACCGGTTCGGGAGCGGACACCTCGGGCGCTGACGCTGCGAACGCCGGCTCGGTCGGGACCGACGACGAGGTTGCCGGTCCGCAGGCGGGCCTGCTGGCCAAGCGCGTGGTGTATTTCGACTTCGACAGCAGCGAGATCAAGGGCGAGGGCACCGATATCGTGGCCGCACACGCCAAGTATCTGGCCAGCCACTCCAGTGCGCGGGTGCGCCTCGAGGGCAACACCGACGATCGCGGTTCACGTGAGTACAACATCGGCCTGGGTGAACGGCGTGCACAGTCGGTGCGTCGCGCGCTCATGCTCCAGGGGGCCAGCGAAGCACAGCTGCAGACAGTCAGTTATGGCGCTGAACGTCCCGCCGTGCAGGGAAACGACGAATCCGCCTGGTCGAAGAACCGGCGCGTGGAGATCGTCTACCTCAGTCCGGGTGCACAGCCCCAAACCAAGAGGTGATCATGTCCGTCCCCGCGGTTACTGCTGCTGTCCGGCGTCCGGCGCCCCTTGCCGCAGGGGCGGTCGTTCTGGCCCTGGCGGCGCTCTCGGGCTGCGCGACCACGCCGCCGGAGGAGGATCCGGTGCAGATCAAGCTCAACGAGCTGGACGCACGCCTCGTGCGCATCGAGCGCTCCAACCAGAACCTGGTGGAACTGTCGCAGAATCTCGATCAGGCCCAGGCGGAGATGCGCCGGCTGCGAGGCCGGGTCGAGGAGCTCGAGAACAACACCGAGGCGCTGCGCAAACAGCAGCATGAGCTCTATAGCGATCTGGACAAGCGCATCAGCGCCTCAGGCTCGGGTTCCGCCGGCGGCACTGCGGCGGCCGGGTCGGGCGCAGCGGCGGGCAGTACTTCCGCGTCCTCCGAAGAGCAGGCGGTGTACACGCAGGCGTTCGATGCGCTCAAGGCCGGCAGTTACTCGGTAGCCATCACCGGGTTCAAGGATTTCCTCTCGAGCTATCCCTCGAGCGGACTCGCGGAGAACGCGCAGTACTGGTTGGGTGAGGCCTATTACGTCACGCGCGATTACGACAATGCGACTGGCGCGTTTCGCACGGTGCTGCAGAAATGGCCCGACTCGCGCAAGGCGCCCGATGCGCTGTTGAAGCTGGGATTCACGCAGTTCGAGCTGAAGAAGTACGCCGACTCGCGCAAGACGCTCGAGCAGGTCACGCAGAAGTATCCCGACAGCGATGCCGCGCGACTGGCTGCCGAGCGGCTGAAGAAGATTCCCGCGGCCCCGACCGCGGCGGCCCACTGAGGGGCCTCGTATAGTATGATGCGGCCCCCGCGCGGCCGGCCTCCCGGTGCGCGGGTTGTCCCTATCCGGGCCGTTAGCTCAGTCGGTAGAGCAGCAGACTTTTAATCTGTTGGTCGCGCGTTCGATCCGCGCACGGCCCACCAATCCGCGAACCGACCCTACCGTATCCGGCCTCAGGCCACCTGGGCCTCGGGGAGCTCCGTCTCGTCGGTCGCTGACTCAAGCAGAGCACGACCGGCTTCCTTGTCCTTCTGCGCGCGAATGGCCTGCAGGAGGAAGTCACGGCTGATGATGCCCTCGTCCATGGCATCGCCGTCGAGCAACACCTGCAACAGCGTGCTGCTCGAAATGTCGGTGCGGGTCGCGTTGTCGATGACCACGAAGTCAACATTCTCCAACACCAGCTTGCGGATGTCCGTCAGCGTGATGTAGTGGCGGCTGCCCGTGTCATACAGGCGGCGGTTGGGGTACTTCTTGATCAGGCGGGGATTGGTCATGGATTTCACGTCCGCGCGTGCAGTGATGATCGAGTTATTCTCACTGCATGGGGCAGTCGTCCGAAATACGTATAAACACGACGGCGACGCAGCATGCGGTCCGATGTTTGATCTGGATCACGCAGCGGACAAGTCAGTGCATCACGATGAGGTGTCCGCCTGCGCGCACGCGCTGCGTTGAATACACCGTCACCACAGCCTCGGCGGTAGTGCAGAGCTCCCCCCGTCCAGGACCGGGCTCTCCAGGGATCCGCCGCACGAGGGCTTGGCCATTGGGTCGAGGTGTCGCTGGCCGGCCGATTGGTATAAGGCCAAGCTCACGTTATCGTGCGATGCGCGGCGGCGCGGCGACAGATGACCGAGGGGAGCGCCCCGGACCTTGATGAAGCGCCGGGCACCCCCATGAACGTGGCCTGGGCAGTGGGCTGTAGCGAGGACGCATGGCATGGTGCATGCATTGTTTTCGGTGCCCGTCAGCGTCTGTTGCGAGCCGGCAACATTCGGCATCGCGGTGGGTGCGGGGTATTGGTATCGGTTACCAGGGGAAGGCGTATGAAGCTGATTGACTCGGTCACTCGAGCGATGATCCGTGCGCAAGGGTCGGGGCCGCGATGGCTGCGGCAGGAGCTCGATTCCCTGGGCGTCACCATTCCCCTGACGGAAGGGTGCCTGGCCGAGTTCGCCCGCGAGGCGGATGAGGCAGCAGGGCAGGACGCAGCTGGCGATGCGCCTTATGTCGAACGGTTGCGGCAGCAGATTACCGAAAGCGCGCGCTTCATCCAGCGCTGGACCGGATCCGACGAGGACATCCTTGCCGGGGGATCCGACGAGGTGCATGTAAGAATTGCCCGCCAGTACGCGCTGCCGCGCCCCTGGAAGCTGCCCGAGCCCGTGGTGGTGGAGTATCCCCGCAGACGGCCCTCCTACTGGCACTGGACCGACGATCTCGAGTCGGACGCCGCCTGAGTGCTGGCCCGGGAGGGCGGTGCGCCCCCCTCCCGGCGTTACATGCCCCCGCTCGCCTCACCGGGTTTACATCCCGGCGCAAGGTCACCCCGCCTGCGCCGAACGCGTGTCTGCGGGCTCCAGTCCGAGATCGGCCGCCTCGGCCCGCTCGCGATCCGTCTGCAGGTCGAGTGATCGGCACGCCAGCAGATACACCACAGCCGAAACCGGCAGCCCCACCAGCATCGCGACATCCGCCTTGCCGAGCGCGAGCGCCACCGGACCCACGTACAGCCCCGTGCTGAAGAACGGGATCATGGCCACGAAACCGGCCGCATAGGCGAGCAGCCCGCGCCAGTTCCAGTTGCCGTACATGCCGCGCGGATTGAAGATCTCGCGCACCGAGTAGTGACCGCGGCGTACCAGGTAGAAATCCACCAGATTGATCGCGGTCCAGGGCGTGAACAGATAGAGCAGCACCGCGAGCCAGTCGCCGAAGGCTTTCACGAAGTTACCCGAGGCGTTGAGCGCGATCACGGTAGCCGCGATGCCCGCCACCAACAAACTGGCGAGGCGCTTTTGCACAGTACATTCGATCGGCTTGCAGGAGTCGGCCACGCTCAGCAGGGTGAGTGAGGCTCCGTAGAAGTTCAGCGCCGAGATGGTCACCAGGCCCAGCAGCGCCCCCACCAGCAGGATGGGACCGAGCCCGGGAAAGATCGCATCCGCCGCTCGTTCCATGGCCGCGGCGACGTCCAGCGTGGGTGCCGTGGCGGCCGCGATCGTGCCCACCAGCATCATCCACGTCCCGCCGATGAAGGCGCCCAGGTAGGTCCACCAGAACGAGGCGCGCACACCCACGTTGCGAGGCAGATAGCGCGAGTAGTCGGATACGTAGATGGACCACGAGAGCTGGTAGGAGGCGGCGGCGAACAGCTCGGTCAGGAAAGGCACGGCACGGAACCCGGCCGGGTCCCACTGGGCCGGGGGAAAATGCAGCATGAAGAGCGCGCCGATCGAGAACACCGTGAGGATCGCGATCATCAGGTAGGCGAAGAGTCGCTGCGCGACATGGATGATGTCGTAGCCGACGACGGCCAGCCCCAGGGCTGCCACCGCGAACAGGATGATGGCGACGGGGGAGGTGGCGGAGATGGGCGCGGCCAGCTGATGCAGGGCTTCCGCGGCGAGCACCTGGTTGAAGGCGTTGTAGCCGATGTAGGCGATCAGGGCGACCGCCCACACGAGCAGCGCGCCCAGGTAACCGAACTGCGGGCGCGACTGGATCATCTGCGGCAGGCCCAGTTGCGGGCCCTGGGTCGAGTGGAAGGCCATGAAGAAGGTGCCCAGGGCGCTGCCCAGGATGACCGCCACCGAGGTCCACAGCAGGTTGCCGCCCAGGGTGATGCCGAGGACGCCGACCGCCAGCGTGGCCAGATGGGCATCACCGGAGAACCACACCGGCCACAGGTGCCAGACCTTGCCGTGCCGTTCGGCCAGCGGCACATAGTCGATCGAACGCTTCTCGATGCGCGCGCCGCTGGCCATTCAACCCCCCGTGCCGGTTTGCATTTTTTGGTTTATATTATGATGACGACATTATAAAAGCGAATCGGGACACCACCACATGAGGCAGGTCAGGACTCTCGGACTGCTGGGCACGGGCGTGATCGGCGGCGGCTGGGCCGCCCGCGCACTGCACTTCGGCATCGATGTGATCGCGGCGGACGTCAAGCCCGAAATGGAAGGCTGGATCCGCGGTGCGGTCCAGAATGCGGAACCTGCGCTGGCACGATTGACGTTCGCTCCACTGCCACCCAAGGGCAAGCTTACCTTCACCACCGACCTGCTGGCCATGGCGCGCCAGGTGGATTTCATCCAGGAGAACATCCCCGAGCAGCTCGAACTGAAGCAGCGGGTGCTCGGCGATGTCAGCAAGGTGGCGCCCGCGGATGTGCTCATCGCCTCGAGCACCTCGGGGCTGATGCCCTCGGACCTGCAGGCGAAGATGACCGCGCCCGAGCGTTTCCTCGTGGCGCATCCCTTCAATCCGGTGTACCTGCTGCCGCTCGTGGAGCTGGTCGGCGGCGCCCGCACCTCAGCGCAGACGATCGAAGCGGCGCGGCGCTTCTTCACCTACATCGGCATGCATCCGCTGCACGTCCGCAAGGAGATTCCGGGCCATCTGACCGATCGCCTGCAGGAAGCGCTGTGGCGCGAGATCCTGCACCTGGTGAACGACGGCATCGCCACGACCGGCGAGCTGGATGACTCCATCGTCTATGGTCCCGGACTGCGCTGGGCAGGCATGGGCACCAACCTGATCTATCACCTGGCCGGCGGCGAGCCGGGCATGCGCCACATGCTGCGCCAGTTCGGGCCCTGCCTGAAATGGCCGTGGACCCGGCTGGAAGCACCCGAGCTCACCGAAGGTCTGATCGACCGGATGGTGGAAGGCACGCAGGCGCAGGCTGGCCAGCGCTCCATCCGCCAGCTCGAGCGGCTGCGCGATGACTATCTGGTCGATATCCAGCAGGTGCTGCGTCGCTATGACATCGGCGCGGGCTCGACACTGAAGGCGGTGGAGGAACGGCTCTACAACGAGCACGCGGACCGGGCCAGGGCAGGCATCGAAGCCTCGAAGCCGGGCGCCCCCGCGCTGCTGCGACTCGTGGACACGCAGGTACGACCCGAGTGGGTCGACTACAACGGTCACATGACTGACTCGCGTTACCTGCAGATATTCGGTGACGCGACGGATGCGCTGTTCCGCCAGGTGGGGATCAACGATGACTACCGCAAGAGCGGTCGCGCGATGTTCACCATCGAGTCACACGTGACGCATGCGGCCGAGGCCAAAGCTCTCGAAGGCCTCTATATCGCAACGCACATCCTCAGCGTCGACGACAAGCGGATCCACCTGTTCCATAACCTGCGACGTACCCGTGATGATGCCCTGGTTGCCACGTGCGAGCAGATCTACATTCACGTCAACACCGCCGCCGGAAAGGCATCGCCCATGGATGAGCAGCCGCGCGGCAAGCTCGCGGCGATCGCCGCCACGCAGGTCGGACTTCCCGCACCGGAGCAGAAGGGCCGGTACGTCGGCATGCCGAGAAAGTAGGCCAGTGCCATGCCCAAGATAGTGGATCACGATCAGCGGCGTGACCAGATTGCGCTCGTGGCCTGCCGCGTCGTGGCCGAAAACGGCTTCGACCAGGCCACGATCGTGCGGATCGCGCGCGAGGCGGGCTACACCACGGGTATGGTGGCGCACTACTTCGACACCAAGCAGGACATCATCATCGCCGCATTGCGCCTGATCCTGCGGCGCATCGAGGAGCGCCTGACGCGACCGGCCGGTGCAGCTCCGGCCGATTTGCTGACGGTGCTGTGCGAAGCGCTCCCGATCGACGCGCAGCGTCACATCGAGTGCGCGTTCTGGACGGCTTTCTGGGGCCAGGTGTCCGCCGACAAGCGTCTCAAGCGCATCAACGCCTGGGTGCATCGTGAGTACATGCGGCTGTTCGAACGTTGCCTGTCGGAGGGCTGGAGCGAATGGGCTCAGCTCAGCGCGGCGACCCGCGAGCAGGTGCTGCGCTCAGTGGTGACCTTCATCAACGGTGTCACGGCGAGCGCCGTGGCGAGCCAGAGCGACTGGCCGCCCGCCAAGCAGATCGAACAGCTGCGGCTGCAGTTGACGCTGCTGCACTCCTGGGCCCTCGAGGCCGCGCCGGCGGTGTCCGCCGAGAAGCCGCGCAAGAGTCACAAGGCGCCGGCCTCGGGCGCATCCGCCGCCTGAACCGCGAACGTTCGCAAAGGCCGATCCATGGATTTCGCGCTCACCGAAGAACAGCAGCTCATCGTCCACACCACACGCGAGTTCGTGCGTAAGGAGCTGTACCCGCATGAGGCGCTGGTCGAGCAGACGGGCGAGCTGCCCGAAGCACTGCGCAGGGAGTTGCG
>Ga0335070_10001943_pt1 | contig 23961 bp, 27 predicted proteins | sample Lox_Sample_13_FD_206722 | JGI IMG/M metagenome (GOLD analysis project Ga0335070, IMG submission 206722) | Soil microbial communities from Loxahatchee National Wildlife Refuge, Florida, United States - Lox_Sample_1.3 | ecosystem: Environmental > Terrestrial > Soil > Wetlands | place: USA...
TTCTTGGTCGAACTCCAATAGATGCAGGCCTTCTCCGTCACCGCTCAGGACGTAGAGGTGGGCTCCATGGATGCGACAGATGCTCGACAGAACGCCGCGCAGGCTATGTAGGACGGCCTTTACTGTAGGCTGCTCGGCAATCGCACTCGACACGTCGAGCAGCGCTCGATACCGGCCATCCATTGCCGTCTTTTCAGCTGCTGTTGGCGCGGACGCCTACCATTAGCGCGGGTCAGGTCCGGTGGCTATTCGCTCCGGATGGGTGACTCGGCGCGTATCCGGAAATCATGTCAATTCTGCCACGGTCAGCGTCCACACGTCTACGATGCGGAATCGTCGAGCACGCCAAGATTGTGAGCGACTCGTTCAACAGCACGATGGCCTTCCTCAATCGTTTCTTTCGCGCGGTGAAAATCGAGCAGACGAAGGCGGGCCAACCGGGGGGCGATAGTGATGTCCGGCGGCTCGCCGGCCATGCGGCTGCGCGCAATCCGCACCTGAACGATGTCCATGCAGGTGGCCAGGACATCTACCATTGAGGGCATTGCCGGCTCGTCGGGCGACTTTTCGGGCGCGAACGCGAGCAGGGTCTTCTGCAGCTGGTGCATCCACATGTGAACGGGGCCGCCTGATGGTGCCGCTGCGGAGGCCGGGCGAAAGCGACGGCCCAGGATGTCGGACCCGAGGTCGACTGCGATCACAATGTCCGCTCCCATCGCGCGCGCCAGCGACACCGGTACGGGGTTGACCAGACCGCCGTCAACCAGCAGCGATCCTTCCCACCTCACCGGGGCGAATAGCCCCGGCAGGGCGATCGAGGCACGCACGGCCTGAAGAGTCGAGCCGCGGCGCAGCCAGACTTCCGCCCCGGTCTGTAAAGAAGTCGCGACCGCGGCGAATGGCCTCCCGAGGTCCTCGATCGAACGGTCCGCCCAACCGCGCCGGAAAAATTCGATCAAACGATCGCCCTTGAAGACGCCTCCGCCCAGGCTTATGTCCATCAGCCCGACCACGTCCCCGACACCCAATCCGAGTACCCAGCTCTCGAGCCGATCGAGTTCGCCGGCAACGTAGGCGGCACCGACCAATGCGCCGATCGATGTTCCGCACAGGATATCTGGGCGAATGCCTGCCTTTTCTAGCGCGCGGATGACGCCTATGTGGGCCCAGCCGCGGGCGGAGCCGCTGCCGAGCGCAAGTCCGACGCGCGGTCTCATGCACACGTCCTGTGAGCGGCCAGCCCTTTTTCGATGTCTATAGAGGTCATCTTCTGAACCTCCTTGCGAATTTCAAGAGCGTGCCCGTTGCCGGAACTCAATGAAGCGGTTGCGAACCGCGTAGCGCACCAGCTGCGGAGAAACAAGCGTAGAAAGCGCGGGGCCTCCGAAAAGACAACCGTCGCTCGCCCGCGGCTGGTACCCGCGCGAAACGGGGGCCAAAAAACGGCTGGCGCGGGCCATCCATGCGGAAATCCGCCGCTCCAAGCGATGCTTGCGCGGCCTCGACCGAGCGCCGCGTTCGGCCGAACACGTCGATCTCCCAGCTCGCATCGAAGCCAAGCTGGTATTGGTTCGTCGGCTGCACGCTACACGCGTGAGAAGACTTCCAACACCTGCGAACGAGCGGCCCGACGTCACACCCGCTGGCCTGACCAAGCTCAGCTACGTTGCTGACCAATGACCACCCGCATCGACGACCCGTTCGCTATGCACTGCGAAGCGAGGAGTGGGTTTGCAACCCGACACGTAGAGTCGAACTCGATGCCTTGGAAAGGATGCCATGCACATCTCACGCACAAATGGTGTTGCCGTCGTAGTGCTCGTCAGTGCCGTGATCGCCGCATGCGGCGGCAACAATGGCCCGCCACCAACGACGGATCAGCAACTGCGTGCGGCGATGGCAACGGCGAAGATCTCGCCGCTGGATCCAGGTCCGAAACCACCCGCCGCGAAGGTTACCCTGGGACGGGCACTGATGTTCGACAAGGAACTGAGCGGCAACCGCGATATCTCCTGCGCCACCTGTCATCATCCGCTCATGCACACCGCCGATGGGCTGTCGGTGTCGATGGGCACCGGCTGCACGGGCCTTGGGCCGACGCGCACACTCGGTGTGGGCCGCTCACTGATTCCGCGCAACGCCCCGGACGTGTTCGACCGCGGCGTGCCGTTGTGGACAACGATGTTCTGGGACATGCGCGTCAGCGGCAGCACCGCCGCCGGCTTCACGTCACCGGCTCACGATGCGTTGCCACCCGGCCTTGAGAGCGTCTTGGCCGTCCAGGCCATGTTCCCGGTGACGTCGCGCGATGAGATGCGCGGCAAGGCCGGCGACACCGACGTCTTCGGTGCGCCCAACGAGGTCGCATTGCTGGCCGACTCCGACTTCACGGGAATGTGGGCGGCACTCACGCAGCGGCTGCTGCGCATCCCCGCTTACGTGGCCCTCTTCAGCGCCGCCTATCCCGATGTCTCCACCGAACAGCTGGGATTCCAACACGCGGCGAACGCAGTCGCTGCGTTCGAAATTGACGCGTGGACGCTGCTCGACAGCCCGTGGGACCGCTACGTGGCCGGCGACGATAGCGCTCTATCGCAGACCGCCAAACGTGGCGCTCTCTTGTTCTTCGGCACCGCGGGATGCGCGGGTTGCCATACCGGCAACATGCTGACTGACCAGCAAGCGCATGACATTGCGGTCCCGCAAGTCGGACCCGGCAAAGGCGCCGAGGCCCCGCTCGACTTCGGGCGCGGCCGCGAAACCGGCAACGCTGCCGACCGCTACAAGTTCCGCACACCGCCGCTACGCAACGTCGCCATCACGGGTCCGTGGATGCACGACGGTGCGTACACCACGTTGGAGGGCGCTGTACGTCACGTCCTCGACCCAACCACCGCGCTGCGACACTACGATGTCTCGCAGCTCGCACCGGACATGCAGTCAACGTTTCAAGGCGATGAGCAGACGCTGACCGCGATTCTGGCGAACCTCGATCCGCTCGTCGCGACACCACAGCGGCTGTCGGACGACGAGGTTAACGAGATTCTGACCTTCCTCGAAGCGCTGACCGACCCCGCCGCAGCCGACCTGAGCAGCGACATTCCGGACTCGGTTCCGAGCGGGCTGCCGGTGCGCGACTGAGTTGCGGGAAGCGAGCAACAACGGGCAAGTCGACGGCCGACAGTTCACAGTCGAGAGTGAGGGTGAACGTTCCGTCCACACTCTCGACTCTCAACCCTCGACTGTTGACCCGGAACTTTGCGGAGCGGCCTTACGAATCGGCGCGGGAGACGCGCGGGCGGTGTTGCGCGAGCAAGGTTTCGTAGCGCGACAGCACCTTCTGCACGTACTGCGTCGTCTTCGCCCGGTGCCGTGACATGCCCGACACGCGCGTCGGTCCCAGGTTGTACGCCGCCATCGCCAGGTACGGATCCCCGAACCGCTTCTCGAGTTGCGTCAGATAGCGCAGGCCGAGGTGTACGTTGAAGAGCGGCTTGGTCAGCATGTGGTCGCCGCGCCAGCGCACCCCGGCATCCTGCGCGACCGCCCGGGCAACCGACGGTCGTATCTGGATGAGTCCCACCGCACCGTGGCGGCTGCGTGCCGTTGGCAGACAGGTGCTCTCGACAGCCGCCAGCGCCACGACGAACAACGGATCGTAGCCGTAGCGTTGGCTCTCTCGGTGAATGACCCCGGCGATGCGCCAGCGCTCGCGCTCCGACAGTCCTCGGCGGCACTGGGAGAGCGCGGCGAAGAGTGTGCCGACCGGGTTGGACGGCCGCGCCACCCGCGCTGGTCGCGACAGCGTATCTGCGCGGCCAACTGGCTCCCGGCCACCCGGCACAAGGACCGTCAGGATGAGGTAACTGCAGCAACAGAAGGTCGGCAGGCGGGTCATGGCTGCCTCCTTTTCCAACTTCGCCAAGGATCATCGGATCCCTGGGCTGTGTACTTAGCTGCTGCGCTTCACGCTCTGTCGATAAACGCTCACGCTTTCCCGGCACGGGCGTGCCGACCGCGTGCCCGCAGCCCACGACGTCCGAGCTGAAAGTACCGACCCGGGGTCTGGGGGGACGCCGCTTTGGAGCCACCTTGGCGGGCACCTTTGGTGACCCGCCTTCGTCCGGCCCTGTATGCCCTGGCAGATGCCATGCCACGCCGAGGCGAACGGGAGTGTGGACGTCCGCTCATGGCAGGCCCAGGGTTGTATTCACACAGCTGAGAGAGATTCCAGACTATCGGAATCGAGGCGCGCGCGGCGCATCTCTGGCTCCACCTGCCCCGATTCCGGGCAGGTTGCTGCACCGAGCGGACGCGGCTCACCTCGACGTTCTGCGCTTCGGTAGGTATGCTGCGTGTGATGCAGCCGGTGGGAGGAGGGGGTATCGATCTGGGCGACCTGCTCGGTGCGCCGCTGGCAGCGCTCGGATTCGGGGGTGCAGCGGGCCTAGTGGTTGGCTACGCCGCGAAGAAGATCACGAAGGTGGTGGCGGTGGTACTTGGACTGCTGTTCATTCTGCTCCAAGTGCTAGCCTACAATGACCTGATTACCGTCAACTGGGGCAGTGTACAGCATACGGCGGAGCAGGTGTGGACCGACCCCCACGGTGTCACGCTAGCTGACCGGGTGTGGGGAATTCTGACGGCGAATTTGCCATTTGGCGGCGGCTTCGTCACCGGCTTCGCACTCGGGTTCAAACTCGGCTGAACTCGCGAGAGCCGCGAGAAGCTTCGTCAGTCGCTGCCTTCCAGGACGCTGCGCATTTCGGCTTGCAGTTTCTGCATGCGGTCTTTGAATTGCGCCACTTTTGCGAGCTGCTCCGGCTGGAGCACGGCGCGGATCGCCAGCGCGGTTTTCACGCCTTGCTCCATGAGCTGCTGTCGCAGTTGCATGATCTGTTGGACCTGCGGTGTCAAGTCCGACGCCTGTACGGGGCCTGACGCGAACAGTTTGTCGGTCAGCTGATCGTTGGCGGCTTGCAGTTGCTTGAAGAGCGCTTGGAGATTTTCGTGCTCCGTCTCCATGATCTTATGAACCTGGGTTTGCTGGTCGGGCGTCAAGTTGGCGTGCCGCAGCACCAGCGGCAGCATCATCGCCGGGCTGTCTCCGAACATCGGGTTGTGTCCCATCCCCTTCATCATCATCGGTGGTCCCATCGGCTGGGCGAGCAGCCTGGTTGCTGCCAGGCTCGCAGCCAGCAGTCCGACGAGCACAATCATCCGTTTGGTCATACGAGGTCCTCCGTTGGTCATTCGCCTTCGAACAAAAGGGCAGAGAGTTGATCGTCGCACTCGCCGTTGAAGTATCTGTCACGCGTGCAGGGGCCGGCATCGAGCGCCGCCTGCAGATACGACGCATCGCCCGTCGCCAGGGCAACGGTCGCAGTCGGCGCGCTGTCGGCGAACAGCGCGGCTGAAACGTCGGCAGCGAACGCAGCCACGCTGGCGCCGGGTGCGGCGTAGTGGGTTGGTGCGGGCGCCGGTTGGCGTAGCCGCGGCCCACTTACAAGCACGGCCAGCAGCGCCGCCGCGGCCGCCGCGACGGGTATCCACCGGACGCGGAATGGGTTGGCGTAGGTCGCTGGGCGCGGCGGCGGGGGGGCCGTGAGGATGTGGCGCAGGGTATCGAGATCCTCAGCCAAGCTGTCGTAACGTTCCGCGCAGTCCGCGCACAGCCGCAGGTGTTGTCGTTGCCCGGCCGTGCCGTCGCCCGCAGCGAGCTGCAGTAGGGTTTGCTCGTTCAGACACCGTTTCATTGGCGACCTCTCAACGCTTTGCGCATCTGATGGACGGCACGATACAGGTGGCGCTTGATGCTGCCCGGGCTCAAGCCCAGGGTTTCAGCGACCTCTCGAGTCGACCAGCCTTCCAGTTGCCGGAGCACGAAGACCTCCTGCTGGCGCACTGACAGTTCGCGGAACGACTCCCACACGGCGCCGCGCTTTTCGTTGCTGAGGAGCGCTTGCTCAGGGGTGAGCCCGCTGCCGGGAAAGTCTGCCTCCACAAATTCCGTGTGTCGTTGGCGCCACCATTTCCACCAGCCCGACCGCCGGCGATCCCGACAGGCGTTGACGGCGACCCGCGTCAGCCACGCGCCCCACACCATGGTGCGCTGCTCCGTCTGGCATGCCTGGAACAGCTTGAGAAAGACGTCCTGAGTCACGTCGTCGGCCTCGTCTGGGTCCGACAGCAAGAGGCGAGATAGGCGCAAGATGCGCTCGTAGTGCGTACGGTAGAGATCGTCATACTCCGCCCGTTCGTGCTCTTCGGCCGCCGTCACACTGTCGTCCTCTGAGCGCTGCATCCGTGTCAACGAGCCACTCGCGCCCCGGGTTGACTGCGCCCGCACCCCGGTGGACGCGGACGCCCACGCGTGAACCGGAGCGCGCCTGACCTCATCTTGCGTAGCCGACGCGTTCATCGGTGTCGAGTCAGCAGCGTGTCGGGCGTGGAAGTCGGCGGCCACCAACCGTGTCCTGGGCCCTGTCGAAGGAAGCAGTGCGCCATAGAACTGCCGCAGGTCGCATGCCCGATGGGAGGGGCCACGCGCCGGGTGAGCGGGCCGAGCGGGGGCTGCGATCTGTCCCGTTCAGAGCCGGCGCGTGGCGAGGGTGCCGAAGGGAGGGGGTCCCTTCAGCATCCATAAGAGAACATGGATGACTGCTCGAGCGGACGGAGCGAACTGCCCCACAGACTGCTCGGGAAGCAACCAATGGCGATCGCTGGGGGGAACCGGGTAGTGGCGGCGCGGTAGTCACGCACCTTTAACGGTCGAGCCGGCGGGCTGGTTGACCGCGTACCAAGTTCATTTGCCCTAATCGCAGCGAAAACGGCTCTACCGCGCCGGCCCGATCTCCAGCGGCGGCGGCTCGGTTTCGATGAGATACTCGAACTGGCGGTGGAACTCGTCCACTGAGATGCCGGCCGTCGTGGCAAATTTGGCGATCTCTGCCGGCTGCTCGAAGTCGTCGCGGCGCAGGCGGATCATGTAGCGGCGGGCAATGGCGTAGCGCGCCGAATGGATGTCGACGAGGCGGATCTTGGCGCGTCCGGTGTTGGGGTCGAGGAGTTGGGCAAAGGGAATCGGAACGAACTGGCCACCCTGCATCGAGACCATCACCGCGTCGCCGCCCTCGAGCAGGTACTTGGCGGCGCAGTAGCCGAGGTCGCGCGTATATTCCATGTCGTACGGGATCGGATCGGCGCAGCGCAACTCGAAGCCGATGTTCTTGGCGATGATGGTCGGCTTAATGCCGAAGCCCTTCAGCCGCTCCAGCACGGCGCGCTTGAGCATCTCACCCAGGTCGATCTCCGCGAGACGGATGTTGCCGTGCGCGTCACGCTCGACGTCCTTGAGTTCCGCGAGGTCCTGCGGATCGATACCCAAGACAACGCCCTCGGCAACCACCGCGACGCCGTCGCGCCGCCCCTCGCTCAGGCGCTTGAGGATGGCCACCGCCAGCGTGTCGACAATGGTGGCAAAGCGGATGCGGTCGCCGAACTCTTCGGTGATCAACGTCAGCGTCGCGCCCGCTGCCTTGCCGATGCCGAGCGCCAGATGCCCGGCCTTGCGGCCCATCGAGATGACGATGTACCAGCGCGACGTGGTGAACGCGTCGACCATCAGGTTCTTCACCAGCTCGACGCCGACGTGGCGCGCGGTCTGAAAGCCGAAGGTGTCGATGTGCGGCGGCAGGTCGAGGTCGTTGTCGATGGTCTTCGGCACGTGCACGACGCGGATGCGGCCGGCAGATTTCTCCGCCAGCTTCAACGCCGAGAACGCTGTGTCGTCGCCGCCGATGGTGATCAGTCGATCAACGTCCAGCTGCTGCAGCGCCTTGACGGTGTTGTCGAGATGCTTCGGGTCCTTCGTGGGATTGGCGCGCGCGATGCCGATGACCGAGCCACCACGGAAATGGATGCGGCTGACGCCGTCGATCGACAGCCGCAGCACATGATCGGTGTTGCCTTGCATGATCCATTCGAAACCGTCCTGGATGCCGACAACATCGACGCCTTCGAGAATGCTGCGGATCGTCGCCGCCCCGATCACGCTGTTGATGCCGGGTGCCGGCCCGCCGCCAACCAGAATCGCCAGCTTCTTGGTGTCACGCATGAGTTCTGCTCCTTGGCGGCCTCATGGTTGCCAGCTGCGGCGGGAAGGTCAAGGTACGGCGCGGACAAACAAGTTGGAGGACCAGTCAAGGGCCTGCAGGCAAGGCGCGTATACAGCCTACCAGCTAGCAGGTAGTTCTATGACGAACATCATATAAGTCCACCCCTGTCGGCGCTATGCACGCCGAGCAAACGTACTGAGGCGTGGAACTGCGCGTTCCATGGTAAACCCGCAACGACTGAGAGCGAGGAGGAGCCGATGGCTGATTTCTTGTCCGCATACTCGATTCAGAGTTGGTTGGAATCTTGCCCGCAAGGGTATCTCGAAGGCACGGAGTACGGGCACCAGCCCGGCGAGACCGAGCCGCAGTTGCTGACGAGCAACCCGATCCTGCACGAGGAGACGATCCGCTCGACGGTGCAGCTGGTCGTGGGCGAACGTTGTGCACTGGCCGCGTCGTCGGGCCTGATCAACGCCGCCCCGGACGAAGCGAGCAAGCGCTTTCTGGCGACGCAGACGCTCGATGAGGCCCGCCACGTCGAGATCTTTACGCACCGTCTCTACGACCTCGGGGTGCAGCGCAACGAACTGGAGAGCGTCGTTCAGCAGTACGCCAACCCGAACCTGGTCAAGTTCGCCGAGATCCTGCTCGAGAAGGTGGACAAGAAGGACTTCGTTGCCGGCGTCGTCGGCCAGAACATCGTGCTCGAAGGCATGGCGTTCAGCGTCTTCGAGATGATCTACGCGCTCAACCAGGAGATGAACCCGAAGTTTGCGCACACGCTCTCCGGCACGATCGCCGACGAGCGCCGCCACGTCGGCTTCGGGGAAAACCGTATCGGCTCGCTCATCAAGCAGTTCCCCGAGAAAAAGACCGAGGTCGAGCACATGCAGAAGATGATGTCGTACTACATGCTCGCCACCTTCGCCGACGCCTTCCGCAACAACCGCGCCGCCGTCGAGTTCCAGCATGTCGGCGCCAACCCGGCGCACGCGCAGTTTGGCGGTGTCGACCTGGCCGAAATGACGCCCGAGGAGATGGAGCAGGTGCTCGCCGACACTGTGTTGAAAGAGTTCAAAACGCGGCTCGAACGCATCGGCATCGAGTACCAGACGCCGGTGCGCCCGTAAGCTGATGGCTGCGCGCTCCGCATCGCCATCGCCGGCCGACATCCACGACCTCGATCCGCAGGAGTTCCTCGAAGAGGTGCATTCCTTTGAGTTCTGGTTCCAGGCGGTCGAGGGTTATCTCAGCGGACTGACCTACGGTCACAAGCCGGAGACCGGCGAGACGCCGCTCGCCGATATCGATCGCGACCGCTTGATCACCGTTTTGTGCAACTATTGCGTCGGCGAGACGGCCGCGCTCGAAGGCGCCAGCGGGCTCATCGCCATCGCACCCAACCGCCTGGCCAAGGTGTTCCTGTCGACGCAGGTGGCCGACGAAGGCCGGCACCTCGAGGTCTTTCTGCACCGCCTGCGTGACCTGGGTGTAGCGGACCCGGAAGCGGAGGTGGAACGGCGCGCCAGCCGCAGCCTGCAGCTCTTCAAGCGCCGGCTCCTCGAACTGGTGGCCAGCAAGGACTGGGAAGCGGCCATCTTTGCGCAGAACGTCATCCTCGAAGCGTTGGAGTTCGCCGTCTTTCACAGTCACGCACAGACCGCCGATCCGATCACCCGCGAGGTGTTGCTGGGTGTGGTGAAGGACGAGCGCCGTCACATCGGCTTCGGCGAGAACGAGCTGGGGCGTCGCTTGTCGAGCGCGCCGCACATTCGGGCGCGCATCGGCCAGGTGAAGAAGGAGCTCGATCACCTGGTACTCGACACGTTGGAAGAGACCATGAAGCACATCGACAGCGCCCGCGATGAGCGCGACCGGCTGGGTCGCGCCTATCTCGAATCGGTCGAGCGGCTGGGGTTCGTCTGATGGCAGATCCGCTGGAAGTCAGTGAGGCGGACGGGCCGGCCGAACAAGAGCGCCGGCGATTCATCCTCGACGACACCGGCTTCGACGAGGTCCCGAAGAAGTACCGGAAGTTCTATCGCAAGTGGAAAGGCGCCGGCGACCGCCTGGCGCCGAACGAAGTCATCTGTCCGGTGTGCAAGGTGGTCATCCGCTCGACCCGTGAGCTACGGCCCGGCGACCGCGTCTACTGCATGCCGTGTATGTCGCGGCTCGTGGTGGTGCGCAACGACTCGGGCACGCTTGAAGCTCGCGTCGCGTATTGAGCGCGGCAACAATATTCGGGTGTCCCGGCGCTCGATTTGATTGTCAGATACCGGACCGGTGCATGATGCAGGCAGCGCCCGAAGCAATACCGCGCAGGTGCTACGGCCGGCGCGCAGCGCCGGCCGCTTCATCAGAGGGGCAATCGTGGCCGTTTCCGATCGCGCCCCTAATGCACGCCCAATGGCACCCAGCCCATTTGTGGCAGTCGTCGAAGGCCTTTTCACATTCCATGTCCTCGAACGAAGGACATGTGCTGATCTGTGGTCCCATTTGGGCAGACCCGGTCGGACGCCGTTTTGCAGTTATTTTGGAGCTCCGCAAGGGTAATAATATACTTGACTGGACCAGGCACGTATATTATTACCCTAGCAAGCCATCAATCGCAGAGCCACAGATCGTCATTGGCTACGTGCGAGTGAGCAGCGGTGAACAGACGCTGAGCCCGGCATTCTGGCGGCGTCCCCATGTGCCTCGAAATAGACGAGCTGATCAACGCCGTACTTGGCGCTGAAGCCCCCGACTGCTTTGGTCTTGTGCTGCCACATACGCTGGACCAGAGCTGACGTCACGCCAATGTAGAGCGTGCCGTTGCGCTTGCTGGCTAGCACGTACACGTAGAACTGCTTCTCCACTGGCCTCCAAGTCTGAATGCAATGCGATCGTACGTCATTCCCGCGAACGCGGGAATCCAGGGGCGTGGGGTGCGGCAACCGTCCCAGCCCCACCCCACCTGGATGCCCGCTTTCGCGGGCATGACGGCCATCCAGCAAGGGCGACTTGAACCAACACCTATCTGACCAAAGCCTTCTTCCCGCCACCAGGGTCTGGCTCGTTGGCGACTCGCACGGTCTTTGGTTTCCCGCAAGCCGGCAGAACTAGACTCGATTGCCGGAAGAGCCCATGAGTTAAGCGCCGCGACGCCGGCACCCCATCTGTGGTAAGACTGCCGGCGCGTCCGGCCGATGGCGGCGACGCGGAGGAGCGACCATGGCGCAGGTGCACCCGAAGCTTAAGCATTTCTCCATGATCCGCAGCTTCCACTTTGCCGACTTGCTCACCATTGCCAACGGCTGCTGCGGCATCGCGGCCGTCTTCCACGCTATGCGTTACCTGGAGCAGCACGACCAGCGCCAGCTCTACTTTGCGGCGCTGCTGATTCCCGTGGCGGTCATCTTCGACGTGCTGGACGGCCGCATCGCACGCTGGCGGCATACACACTCGCCGATGGGACGCGAGCTGGACTCCTTGGCGGATGTGATCTCGTTCGGCGTCGCCCCCGCGGCCATTGCCTTTGCCGCCGGGGTCAACACCGGGCTCGATCAGGTCGCACTGATGTACTTCGCGGTGTGCGGCCTGAGTCGGCTGGCGCGCTACAACGTCACCGCCGAAGCGCTGGCGACTCCCTCAGGCAAAGTACGCTATTTCGAAGGCACGCCGATTCCGTCGAGCGTCGTACCCCTTGCCTTGTTGATGATCGCCTTCCACGCCGGGAACCTCTTCCCGGTCCAGCTCCTCCATCTGCCGGGGCATGCGATCGTCCTGCTCTTCCTGCTGTCCGGCAGCCTGATGATCAGCAAGACGATCCGTATTCCAAAGCCGTAGAGCCTGGGCTGACACGGGGCAGATGTATTAGCGGCCCTGGGCCAGCATCTTCGGGCCGTCGGGGAACAGGACCTCGATCTTACTGCCGTCCTTGGACGACAGCACCACACCCAGACCGAACGTCGGGTGGGCGATGAGATCTTTGGGCGCGAAGTGCTCGCTCAGCCGGTACGGACGTGCCTGCGAGGCGTCTCGGCCATGGATCAGCGCTGGGTAGTCACCTGCCTGCGGCGCCGCCTTGGTCGTGCGCGCATTGCGTGTCGTGCGCCGCGCCGTGCCGCTGCGCGTGGCCGCACCGGCCGCGGCCGTCCCTGGAGGTCGGCTGCGATAGGCGTGCTGTGATCGGCAGGTATTGCAGTGGACGCGAGTGATTCTTCCACCGGCGATCGCCTCGATGGTGTGCGCAAGCATGAGCTTGCACTTCGTGCACCACCCGTCAACATCCATTCCTACTTTCAATGTCGGCATGTTCTTGCTTAGCGCCCTCGCTCTCTTCTCCGGCGCACGTGGTTCTTGTCCGTTTGGGATCGTGCGTCGGCTCACAATGACCGAACGCTCACGGAACAGCGGGCGCGGTGATAACTGCTTGATAGATAGCAATGCGGCCGCGCCAAGTCGAGTGCGGCCGCCTCGAGGCGGCGCTGCTGCTGAGCAGCTGGATACCCAGCCCCCGGGCGACCCGGCGGTCGCCTATCTCATCATGCGCCACGCGCAACCCGGCGGATGGTGCGATCCATGATGCGCTCCACCATGCCGGGGAGCAGCCGCTTGGCAAGGACACCGATGCGGCCCTCGAGGCCGGGGATGATCAGAAAGGTGTGGCGCGCCATGCCGCGGAGGAGCGCTTCCGCCACCGCGTCGGCACTCATCACTCTCGCGCTGGCAGAGATGGCCCGCGTCTCTTCCGGCTTGGTCTGATTCTCGATGGCCAGGCCCGGGGTGTCGGTGTCCGGCGGACACAGAACCGAGACGCTGATGTTGTAGACCTTGAGCTCGCTGCGCAGCGCTTCCGAAAAACCCACGAGTCCGAACTTCGATGCGCAGTAGTCAGTGTAGCCGAAGACACCGATGAGACCCGCGAGCGACGCGGTGTTCACAATGTAGCCGCCCTTCGATTTCATGTGCGGCAGCACCGCCTGCACGGTGTTCCAGCACCCATGCAGGTTGACGCGCAGCGTGTCGGCGAATTGCTCGTAGGAGATGTCCTCAAACCGGCGCGGGTACGCACGTCCCGCGCAGTTGACCAGCACGTCAGGCGGGCCATGCTCGGCAACGCTCTGGTTCATCACGTGCGCTACCTGAAGAGGGTCACCGACATCGAGTTGCCGAGCCGCGACACGTTGCGATGGACGCTGGCACTGCGCGCTGACTCCTTCAACGGCCTGGTCGAGCGGCTCCTTGCGGCGGGCAAAGATGGTAACGTGCGAGCCAAGCGAAGCGACGCGCCGGGCAATGGACAGGCCGATACCCAGCGAGCCGCCGACGACGTAAACGTGCTTGCCCTCGAAGTCGCCGGGTTTCACCGCACCAGCCCTCTCGACTCTCAACTGTGGACTGTTGACTGCAAGGCCTTCCGACCGAGGTCAACGCGGCGTCTCAATCGGGAAGCCCGCCCCAGTCCAGCCGCGCCAGCCACCGTCCATCGACGCGACGTTGGTGTAGCCCATCTTCTGCAGGTTGTCGGCACTGAGGGCGGAGCGGAAACCGCCGCCGCAGTACAGCACGATTTCAGCGTTCAGATCCGGGATGGCGCTCTCGATGTCGCGTTCGATGATCCCCTTGCAGAGGTGCCGCGCCGTCGGCAAGTGGCCGTTGGCCCATTCACTCGTTTCGCGGACGTCGATGAGTTCGAACCGCTTGCCGCTGTCGAGCATCGCCTTCACGTCGGCCACTCCGACTTCACGGATGCGGCGCTTGGCGGCTTCGACAAGACGCAGAAATCCCGGCGAGTGTTTCATTGTTCGAAGTCTGCGCCGCTGGATATGGTGAGTCCAACTCGTTTGAGGGCCAGACTCGGCATCGTTTTCCGGTCCGCATCCAGCGCGCGACGATTGTGGCTCATCTCCGTACCGTTGTGGGACGCCGTGCGGTGTTGTTGCCGGGATTCGTGTCGTTTGCATACGTGACCGCTGCCGTGTTCACGACCGTCGGGAAGGCATCGGCGGTGACATTCACGGAGAGGTTGAGGATGGTCGCAGCCCCCGGCTGCAGCGGGTTGGGGTTGCTGCACGTGACCCGCTGCCCCGACACCGTACAACTCCACCCGCTACCCGACGCGGCGATGAAGCCCAGGCTGTCGGGTAGCGTGTCGGTGAGCGTGATCGGTGCTTCGGTCGCAAACGGTCCGACGTTGGCTACCTTCAGTACGTACAGTCCGGGACGCCCCACGTTGAAGACTCCCCGGCTGGTCTTGATGAGGAGAAGGTCTGTCGGGGTAACCGGTCTGGGCGACGCTGTCGCGGTAGCGGGAGGCGTACGCGCGGGTGCAGGGGTGTAGGTGCGCAACCCCGGCCGGGCGGGGCGCGGTCGGCGGATTGTGGTCGGCCGCCGTGCTGTATTGTTCGCCTCGTCGATGTCAGCCGCGTAGATCACGGTCGCCACGTTGGTGACCGAGGGATAGGCGTCGGTGCCGATGATCACCGTCAACGTCAACGCGGTGGTGGCGCCGACGTCGAGGGAATTGGGATTCGTACACGTGACGGTTCGTCCGGAGACCGCGCACGTCCATCCGTCGCCCTGCGCGTCGACGAAGCCGACGCCCTTGGGCAGCGTGTCGACGAATGTCAGTGGCACGTTCGTCGCGTCGGTGCCGACGTTGGTGACGACGTTGAAGTAGTTTGGCTGGGTACCGATCGTAAACGACCCCGCACTTGTGGTGGTCAGCTGGAGGTCGGTGAGCACTGGAGTTGGTGTCTGCGTGGAAGTCGCGGCACCCGCGGCGGTGGGAGTGCGGGTAGGCACGCCTGGCGGCAGCGTCGGTGTCGCCGCTCGAATGCTGCATTGTCCCGCTTTGACGCTGGTGACGCGCTGGGCGGTGTCGTTCGCGCTGCTGGTGTCCCCAGCGTAGACGACGCTGAATGCCGTCGTCACGGATGCCTCGGTGGTGCAAATGTCCACCGTGACAGTGAACGCCAGAGTGCTCTGCGCCGCGACGCCGTCAACGGTGCACTCTACAGACCGGCCCGACCCCGAGCACGTGAATCCGGCGCCGCCACCCGACACAAACGTGAGCCCTGCGGGCAATGTGCTGGTCACCCGAACCGGTGCGTCCGTGTTGACATCGCCAACGTTGCTCACCGACAGATGGTAGACGCCGTCGACGCCCACTCTGAACGACGTAGCCGTCATGTGGATTGCCAGATCAGTCGGGGCGGCTGCGCGAGCGGTGGCAGCAGCGAGCAGCACCAGCATCCCGAAGACGTGGCTTCCCCCACCTCGTCTGCCCACCCTTCTGTCCATGGCACACAGGTACCCGACGTTTCTCGCAGCGCACCGAACTTCCATGTGAGCCCTCCTTCCCGCGCCACCCGACGGCAATGGAGCCAGACAAGACGACTAGTGCAATGGTGCGGCTATTACAACATCCGACGTCGTTCGGTTCCTTCGGTTGACCGGTTGCAGCGCGGCGACTAGATTGCTCCTGCTCGCAAGCGAGAACGCAGGTGCCGATATCGGAGGCGATAACCCGTGGAATCCGGATTCAAGTGCAGTCACGCTACGTGCCGGAGCGCTCACAGCCGCAGCAGAGCCAGTGGTTCTTCGTGTACCACGTGCGCATCAGCAATGAAGGGACGGAGCCGGCGCAGTTGGTGAGCCGGCACTGGATCATCACCGACGCCAACGGCCACGTCGAGGAGGTCAAAGGCCCCGGTGTCGTCGGCAAACAACCCATGCTCGGACCGGGTGAGGAATTCGAGTATACCTCGTTCTGCCCGCTGCCGACGCCATTCGGTACCATGCACGGCACCTACCAGATGGTCACACCGGATGGCCGGACATTCGACGCCGAGATCGCTCCATTCTCGCTCGCCGAACCACACGCCATCAACTGAGCGCTCGGCTGCCGTCATCGACGAGCGTGTGCAGCAGCCGGTGCAAGGACTGGTAGTCGACCGGCTTCTCCATCAGGCGAACGAAGCCGCGCGCCACGGCGTTGACCATTGCGGGGGCGTCGGGATGCGCCGTCACCACCACGACCGGCAGGCTGGGCTGGGCCGCGTGGACGTGCTCCGCAAAGCTCAAACCATCGTTGCCCGGCAGGTCGAAATCCGTCACCACCACGCTGACCGCACGGAAGGCGGACGACGGCACTTCGCTCGGGGCGGCATACGCGAGCACGGAGTGTCCGTCGTCGCGCAGGTTATCAGCGAGCCCGCTACGGAAGGCCTCGTCGTCATCGACCAACAAGACGCACAAGCGCCCGGATGACACGAAAGGAACGGAGCAGCTGATGTTCGAGACCTCGGTCATCTTGCTCTGCTCCGGACTTGCGTCCACATCACATCGTTGGCCAGCGGCGAGGCTCTGGCACCGCCACTTGTCAATCCGGATCTGGCAGCCCGGGCAGCTGCTGCTTCACATCCGAAATATCCAGCAGGCGAGCCAGGTAGCGCATGCAATCGGTTTCGCTCAGCAAGCCCACCAACTTGTCCTCTTCCACCACCGGCAGGCAGCCGATCCGCTTGTCGAGCATCAGTCTAACCGCCTCATGCACGGTCGCTGTGGGCGCGATGGTGCAGACGGCCGTGGTCATCACCTCGCGCACCGGAATCTTCGCCAGCCACTCGCGCTCGGCTGCAGGCCGCAGCTGCAACGCGGAGGAGATGGCGGCGCGAAACAAATCTCGCTGCGAGAGGATCCCCACGAGCTTGCCGTGTGCGACAATCGGCATGTGTCGGATGCGGCCGAGCCGCATGATGTCGTCGGCGAGATCAAGCGTATCCGCAGCGTTGAGCGTTACGACCTCAGCCTGCATTAGGTCACGCACGTACATAGCGCCCGTTTACCGTCCAAGTTGCGTGCCGCCGCCGGCACGTCGAGAACACCCGCGCCAAACCCCCGCAACCCCTTGTGCGGACCGGAATCGGTTTCGCAGTGCCGCGAAAGCGACATTCTGCCCGTAGCACCCCTGGGAGACCGTGAGACAGCCGAACGGAGCTGCGGGCCGTGGGACACTGGCATGCGGCTGGCTGAGTTCCCCGGTTGCCTGCAGTGGCGCAGGCGAAAGGAAGTGGCCGATGGATGCCGACCCCCGGCGGTTGATCGCCAGACTCGCTGTCGCAGTCATGGTGGCCGACGGCCAGATCACGCCCTCCGAGTATGCGGCCCTGGAACACCTCGAAGAGCTTGGACTCGGGCCAATGTCCGATCTCGCCGAAGACGAGATCCGCGGTGCGACGCACCAACCCATCGACCTGCGCGCGACCTGCGAGGGACTGGCGCAGGCTACGCCAGAAGCCGCAGCGGTCATCATGTCCGTCCTCGCGGAAATCGCCGCCAGCGACCGTTCCGTGTCGCGCGCCGAGCTGGAAACCCTGCACACCGTGGCCGGGCTCCTCGGCCTGAACGCGACCGAGGCGGCCCACATTCTGGCCAATGCGATCGACGAGTACGGGGCCACTCTCAGTACTGAGGATGGCACACATTCCGACGGGCCTGGGCCATCGGGTCCCGTGCGCGTGACTGTCATTCGGAGGAGGGATGCGGAAATGCCAGCCCCCGGCGCGCCACCGTCTGCCCCTCCTGAGTTGCAGCAGGCCTATCGCGTGCTCGGTATCGATGCGACCGCAAGCCGTTCCCATCTCGACGCCGCCTACCTCGGCCTCGTCGAGCGCTACAACCCGGTGAAGGTCGCCGGCCTCGGCGCCGAGTTCGCGGCCCTTGCGGTGCGCAAGCTCGTCGAAGCGACTGCGGCGTTCGAGACCGTGCTCAACGCGCAGCTCGGAACGGGGTGACCAACGAGCGGCTCGGCACCCAGGAGCGAGCGATGATGGTCCGGCACGCACGCTTCCACGGACGCGGTGGCGAGGGTGTCAAGCTCGCCAGCCGGATCGTCAGCCGCGCCGCCTTCATCGGCGGCCTCAATGTGCAGGACTCTCCGCTCTACGGCGCCGAGCGGCGCGGCGCGCCGGTGGTCGCCTTTGTGCGCTACAGCGATGGCCCGATCCACGAGCGTGGCTACATCGAGCAGCCGGACCTCGTAGTGGTCATGGACGATTCGCTGCTCAGCCAGCCGGACGCCGCCGTCCTCGACGGACTCGGCGACACCAGTGTCGTACTCGTCAACACCAGCGCCGCAACCGCCGACGTCAAGGCGCGCTTCGCGATCACCGTGCACGTCGTGACGTTGGACGTGTCGGCGATCGCTCTCGAACTGCTCGGCCATCATCTGCTGAGCGCGCCAGTGGCCGGCCTGGCCGTCAAGGTGGCAGGTATCGCAGCCTGGGAGGACCTTGCCGCCGCCGTCCGCCTCGAACTCGGCGAGCTCGGACTGAGCGCTGAGCTGATCGAGCGCAACGTCAGCGCCACGCAGCGCGCCTTCAACGCCGCACCGATGGTACAGGTGTTCGCGGCGCGGCCTCGGCAGCGGCCGGTCTCCACCGCACCATTCAACATGCCGCACCTGCCGGCGCGGCTGGCGGCGCCGTCAATCACGGTGGCGGCCACTTCGACACTGCGCCACATGGAAGGGTGGCGTGTGTATCGGCCGGAGATCGACCGGGCGCATTGCACGCGCTGCTTCCTGTGTTTTGCGCTGTGCCCCGAGGGAGCGATCCATCTCGACGCGCAGAACTATCCCGTCGTCGATTACGATCACTGCAAGGGCTGTCTGGTGTGCGTCGCCGAGTGTCCGCCCAAGGTGATCAGCCAGGTGCGGGAGGGGCATCATGCCGCGTGACCTGCTGACCGGCAACGCCGCAGCGGCGTGGGGGGCACGCCTGGCCGACGTGGACTACGTGCCGGCGTATCCGATTACGCCGCAGACGGAAATCATCGAGGCGTTGGCGCAGTGGATCGCGTGCGGCGAGCTGGCAGCGCGCATGGTGACCATGGACTCGGAGCACTCGATGCTGACCGCCGCCGGCGCCGCGGCGGCAACCGGGGCCCGCGTGTTCACGGCGTCGTCCAGCCAGGGCCTGCTGTATGCGCTCGAAATGCTCTACACCGTTGCCGGCTGGCGCGTCCCCCTGGTGCTGGTCAACGTGGCGCGGGCGGTGGCGTCACCGATCACCCTCGAGCCCGACCACAACGACGTGCTGGCGGCACGCGACAGCGGCTTTCTGCAGATCCACGCCGAGACGTGCCAGGAAGTGGTCGATTCCATCCTCATGGCCTACCGCCTCGCCGAGCACGCCGACGTGCTGCTGCCGGCACTGGTCAACCTCGACGGCTTCTACCTTTCCTTCACGCGCGAGCCCGTCGAACTGCCGGAGCCCGAGGCCGTGCGGCAGTTTCTGCCGGCATATACGCCCACCCACGCGCGCTTCTGCGCATCGCATGCCATGGCACAGGGCGTGGCCGTGCTCGGCGGCAGCGGTTACACGTTCTTCAAGTACCAGATGCAACGCGCCGCCGAAGCGGCGCTTGCGGTCCATGATGCGGTGGCGGCCGAGTTTCGCGACCGCTTCGGTCGCGCCTACGGCGCGGTCGACGGCTACCACCTCGATGACGCGGAGTGGGTCATCGTCATGTCGAACTCCTTCAGCACCGTCGGCAAGGCCGAGGTGACCCGCCTGCGCCAGCGCGGCGTGAAGGTCGGCTTGCTGCGCCTGCGGCTCATCCGACCGTTCCCGCACGAGATCATCGCGCAGCTGCTGGGTGGCCGGCGCGCCGTTGCAGTGATCGACCAAAATATCTCGGTCGGAAAAGGCGGCATCCTGTTCGCCGAGGTGAAAAGTGCGCTGCCGACGTGCGCCGCGCCGCCGCTGGTATCATTCATCGGTGGACTTGGCGGCCGCCGCTTTCGCACCGAGGAATTCGATCAGATCGTCATGGCACTGCGCGACGCAGAGAACTCCGGCGGATCGTGTGAGCCGCATCTGCTGTACAGCGCCGGCGAGTTCGACCAGCTGCGCGGCATGCTGCGCATCGCCCACGGCGGCGCGGCTGCGGAAGAATGGTGAATGGTGAGGGTTCGGAAGGAGTGAGATGCACACGCGGCGCGAGATTTACAAGAGCATCAAGGAGATCCCGCGCGAGGAATTCCTCGCCGCCGGGACGGGCTTGTGCGGCGGCTGCGGCGGGTTGCTGGCGCTGCGGCTGTTTCACAAGGCACTCGGGCCGAACGCGGTCTTCGTCAACGCGGCCGGCTGCCTGACCCTGCTCGCCGTCTTTCCCTTCACGCCGTTCCACTCGTCGTGGCTGTACACCGCAATGGCGTGTGCACCGGCCGGGGCACAAGGCGTCCGCGACGCACTCGACCTCCTCATTGCCAAAGGCCGGCTGCCGCGCGGTGAAGATTTGAAGGTGGTGGTCGTGACCGGAGACGGCGCGGCCAATGGCATCGGGCTGCAGGCGACGCTGGCGGCGATCCAGCGCGGCCTCGACTTCTACTACTTCTGTTACGACAACGAGGCGTTCGCCAACACCGGCTTCCAGATGTCGCCCTCCTCGCCATTCGGCTCGCGCACCGCGACGACGCCGGCGACTGCGGCGACGCCCGCCGGCACGATGACCCACAAGCAAGATCTCTTCGAGCTGTGGCGTGCGCAGCACCCGGCGTTCGTCGCGACGGTGTCGCCGGCGTATCCGCTCGACCTCATGGACAAGGTGGCGCGCGCCGGCCGGGTCGGCGGGCCCAAACTCTTCATCAGCCTGGCGTCATGCCCACCCGGATGGGGCATCGAACCCGCCGACTCGGTGGAACTCGCCAAGCTGGCCGTCGATACCGGTGTCTGGCCGCTGAAAGAGGAGCGCGACGGAGCAGTGCTGCACACCGTCGTGCCGCATCACTTCAAACCGGTGCAAGAGTACCTCCGGCGGCAGGCGCGCTATCGTCACCTATTCGAACCCCAGCGGCAGGAGGCGATCCTGCGGCAACTGCAGACGGATGTCGATCGGTATTGGGAGCACGTCCGGCAGCTGGAGGGTCCGAGCAAACCCGCTTGACAACTTCCGACACTCACCACTATGCCTCGCTCCATGAGCGAGACAGCCTACGTGGTGCAGAAGGTCGAGTGGTTCCAGTTCCGCGCGCCGGACGGGAAGGCGTTCTTCGTCATGGTGTCGAGCCTGCCGAATGGCTTCTTCACCGCCGTGCCCTGCGAGATGCCGGTCGTGCATGCCGACCACAGTCTGATGGCGTTGGCGGCGTCGCCGGATGACGCGCTGGCGCAGCTGCAACAAACCCTCGCCGGCAAGCGGCACGACGAAATCTTTCCGGCCGCCTGAACCCGCGCGTCAGCCGGCGTGCGACTTGAGCAGGACGAGCAGCATCACCACCGGTGTCTTTGCACGCACGCTGTGACGAAGCTGCGCCGGCATGTGCACCCACGCGCCGGCGTGCGCATCGAGCCGGTCGTCACCGAGCCCCAGTTCCGCGTCGCCCTGTACGACCTGGATGATCGCCGGCATCGACGCCGTGTGCTCTGAGAGCTCCTGACCGGCGCCGAAACCGAACAGCACAACCTTCACGGTATCGTCGTTGTAGATGGTGCGGCTCAGGATCCCGTCTGCCGGGATGTCCTGCGCCGCGAGACTAGGAACGTAGGTGTAGTTCGTCATGCCGTCTCTCCCGACCGAAAGCCGATCAGCGCTGTGGCCACCGGTGCCCAGGCGGCGCTCGCCGTTGCCGGACACGCGCTCCCCATATCACATTCCCGCGTGCAGGTGTCATCGGATTGGGCACGCAGCATGGCTCAGTTGATCGAAGGCACCGGCGGAATCAGCTCTTCGTTCATCAGCACGCGCACCGACTCGCGGGCGCGCTCGATGATGGTGGTTGCCTGCTCGCGAACTTGCTCCGCGGTCATCGAGAGCGCGGTGATGCCCTGCTCCTGCGCTTTCATGGCCGTGGCCACGGCGACGCGCGGGACAACCTCCCATTCGTTCATCGCCGGGGCAATACGTGAGACGTCGATGCCGCGTTCCTCGGCGCAGCGCGCGATTTCATGCGCCGCAGCGATGGCCATCTCGTCGGTGATGGTCGACGCCCGCACATCGAGGGCGCCGCGAAAGATGCCGGGGAAGCCCAGCGAGTTGTTGATCTGGTTCGGAAAGTCGCTGCGGCCTGTCGCAACGATGCGGGCGCCGGCCTCCGCGGCGTCCCACGGCCAGATCTCCGGAACGGGATTGGCGCAGGCGAAGACGATGGCGTGCGTGGCCATCCTCCGTACCCACTCCGGCCTGATGATCCCCGGCCCGGAGGCGGCGAATGCAATGCACACGTCGGCACCGCGCAGCGCCTCGGCGACGCCCCCGGCAACGCGGTCGGCGTTGGTCTCCTGACACACGCGCCACTTCTCGGCGTACTCCACCTGGCGTTCCTCGAGGTCGTGGCGGGCACGATGCAACGTGCCGCGCGCATCGCACGCGACGATCCCGGCCGCATCGACGCCGCTCTTCTTGAGAATCCGGTACGTGGCGACATTGGCCGCGCCCATGCCGATCATGGCGATCTTGATCTTGCCCATCTCCTTGCCGACGAGCTTCAGCGCATTGAGGAGGCCGGCAAGCAACACCGTGCCGGTGCCTTGCTGGTCGTCGTGCCACACCGGGATGCGCATGCGGGCGCGCAGCGTATCGAGGATGCGGAAGCACTTCGGTTGCGCAATGTCTTCGAGGTTGATGCCGCCGAACGCCGGATCGAGCAGCTGGACGGTGCGGACGATCTCGTCGGGGTCTTTGGTTGCCAGGCAGATCGGGACGGCGTCGACGCCACCAAGATATTTGAACAGCAGCGCCTTGCCCTCCATCACCGGCAGCCCAGCTTCAGGGCCGATATCGCCCAGGCCCAGCACGCGCGTGCCGTCGGTCACGATGGCGATGCTGTTGGCCTTGTTGGTGTGCTCGTACACCAGCTGCGGATCGGCCTGGATGGCTTTGCACGGTGCGGCGACGCCGGGCGTGTACCAGACCGCGAAGTCGTCCAACCCCTGAATGGGGCACTTCGGGAGCATCTGCACTTTGCCGCGGTAGAAGGGATGGAGTCGCAGAGCGTCGCGGGCCGGCTGATTTGCCTTCGCGAGCAACTCGTCTTTGGTCGGCATACTGCACCTCGCCGCGTTCGCTTGCCTGCAACCCTGCGACCACGCGGGTGCGGTCCGTGCTGGCGCCCGCCTTTGTGGTGCAGCGCATGCACGCCTCGGAATGCCGGCCGCCGCAGGTCGCAAATTCGAGACGCCTTCGCGTTGCCGGGAAACCCTCCGGACACTGTGTGGAGGGTCCAAGCGGACTCGTGCGCCGGTCGCTCACGGTATTCCCCTTGCACGCTCACTTGGCGGGAGGGCGAGCATATGGACGTACGAACGGCTCTTCCGGCCGCGGCGCTGGCGATCGCCCTCGCCGTAGCCGCGGCGGTCGCTCAGTGCCCGGGCGATTGCCGCAACGACGGTGAGGTGACGATCGATGACTTACTGACCTTGGTCAACATTGCCTTTGACAACAGTCTGCTTTCAGACTGCCAGTCTGGCGACGCCAATGGTGACAATACGATCACGGTCGATGAAATCATAGCCGCCGTGAGCCGCACCTTGCACGGCTGCATCCCGGATGTGGCTGGCACCTGGCAGCAAGATCAGGCGACCATTGCTTCATCGACCTGTGCATCTCAGATCACCGCGATCGTCCAGGAAGGCATCACGGCGGGCGAATCCAACTGCACATTCCAGATCGAGCAAAGCGGTGCACACCTCAGCATCACCTCGAGGTGCGCCGGCGAGACCGATACTTTCGACGGCACCGTGGATGCAAACGGGCTGCTCACCGTAACCAGCAGCGAGCAAGATTCGATGGACGGCTGCAGCTTCACCCTCAGCGAAAACACCTCCGGGGTGGTGACGAAGAGCCCGACCGT